>Ga0307505_10001923_pt1 | contig 15502 bp, 14 predicted proteins | sample 23_S_MG_FD_202183 | JGI IMG/M metagenome (GOLD analysis project Ga0307505, IMG submission 202183) | Soil microbial communities from Populus trichocarpa stands in riparian zone in the Pacific Northwest, United States - 23_S | ecosystem: Environmental > Terrestrial > Soil > Riparian zone > Trees...
TCTCGGGGACCTCGTCGAGGACGTGCTGGTCATCCCCCGCCTGGAGGCCAACCGCCTCAGTCTCGATCCCGACCTGTTCGACCTCGGAGAGCTGATCGAGGACGTGGCGCAGATGGTGTTCCCCAAAGGGGGGCGCAAGTCGTCCCTCGTCTCCCTGCCCGACGGCGTCCGCGTGTTCGCCGACCGTCGTCGCGTTCACCAGGTGATCCGCAACGTGATGGAGAACGCCAGGAAGTATGGGGGCGATCAGATCCTCGTCGAGGGATTCGTGCTCGGCGATCAGTATCTGATCATCGTCTCCGACAACGGCCCTGGAGTCCCGGACAAGGAGACCCAAAAGGTCTTCGAGGATTTCGAGCAACTCTCCAAAGGTGACGCCCGCGACTCCAGCGGCATGGGGCTAGGCCTCCCGATCGCGCGCCGTCTCGCCCGCGCCATGGGGGGCGACGTCTGGTACGAGCGCAGGTTCCCCACCGGGGCCCGCTTCTGCTACTCGCTGCCCCTGAACCGGCGCAGCCTCCTGGCCGACGACGACGGCCCGGCCCGCGATCTCCAGCCGGAAGAGCTGGTGAGGGTCGAGCTCCCCGAGACCGCCCAGATTTGATTGTGAGGGGGGACGACCCCCCTCTGACCCCCCGCTCCTGCCCCGCCCTCGGGATGCAGTGCAATCCTTCCCTCTGAGGGGGAGCAGCTGCACACCGTTCCAAAGTTCTGATCACACACGTGTGATTCAGTCGGGGCCGGCCGGTACCATCGGCTGCAGATGACGCAGCAGACACAGTGGTTCGTCGATGACGTGCCTACCGAGTCGCCCCTCTTCGCCGACCTCAACCCGACCCAGCGTGAGGCGGTGGCGGCGACCGAAGGGCCGGTCCTGGTCGTGGCCGGGGCAGGATCGGGGAAGACCAGGGTCCTCACCTTCCGCATTGCCCACCTGATCAGGGACCTCGGGGTGGCTCCTGGCTCGATTCTGGCCATCACGTTCACCAACAAGGCCGCCAACGAGATGAGGGAGCGGGTTGGCCAACTGGTGGGTGGTGTCGTCCGCTCGATGTGGGTGAGCACCTTCCACTCCGCCTGTGTCCGCATTCTGCGACGCGAGGCGACCCGGCTCGGCTACCGCTCCGGGTTCTCGATCTACGACGACTCCGACTCGCTGCGGCTGATCCGGATGGTCCTCAAGGATCTAGACCTCGACACCAAGCGGTTCCCTGAGAAGGCGATGCGGGCGATCATCTCCAACGCGAAGAACGAGCTCATCGACTACGAGTCCTTCGCCCACCAGGGAGATGGCTTCTATCACGAGCAGGTCGCCGATGTCTACCGTCTGTATCAGCAGCGTCTCGTCGAGGCGTCGGCGATGGACTTCGACGATTTGCTCATGGTGACCGTGGAGTTGTTTGCCGCGTTCCCCTCGGTCTTGGAGCACTATCAGCAGCGGTTCCGTTATGTGCTCGTCGACGAATATCAGGACACCAACCGGGCCCAGTACATGCTGGTCAAACAGCTCACCGACGCCCACCGAAACCTATGTGTGGTGGGCGACTCCGACCAGTCGATCTACAAGTTCCGCGGCGCCGACATCCGCAACATAAGAGACTTCGAGAAGGACTATCCCGACGCCCGCGTCATCATCCTCGACCAGAACTACCGCTCGACCGAGACCATTCTCGAAGCGGCCAACTCGGTGATCGCCAACAACACCAAGCGGACTCCGAAGCATCTCTGGTCCGACCGGGGGACCGGGTCTCCGATCATGCGTTTCGAGGCCGAGGACGAGCACGACGAGGCCGGGTACATCGTCGACGAGATAGAGCGTCTCCAGAACGACGGGTTCAACCTCGCCGATATCGCTGTCTTCTACCGGACCAACGCCATGTCTCGTGTCGTCGAAGACGTTTTCGTCCGCCGCGCCATCCCCTACTCGGTGGTGGGCTCGGTGAAGTTCTACGACCGCAAAGAGGTCAAGGACGCCATCGCCTACCTCAAGATGCTGGTCAACCCCGCGGACGAGGTCTCGGTCAAGCGGGTCATCAACGAGCCCCGCCGCGGCATCGGGAACACGACGATCGCCCACCTCGATCGTTTCAGCCAATCCCGCGGCATCAGCTTCTTCGAAGGGCTGACCAGGGTCGCGGAGGTACCCCAGCTCAACGCTCGCGCCCAGAACGCAGTCCTCGAGTTCACGGGCCTCTACGAGATGCTGCATGCCAAGGCGGAGGAAAACGGAGTGGAAGCCGCGGTTCAGGCCGTCCTCGACGACACCGGGATCGTGGCCGCCTACGAGTCCGAGCGAACGGTCGAAGCCATCGGCCGGGTCGAGAACCTTCGGGAGCTGGTCGGCGTCGCCGCCGAATTCGAAGCCTCCAACGAGGGGGCAGTCATCGGCGACGAGCCGTTCGACTCCCTGGACAACCTTCGCCGGCTCGAGGTGTTTCTCGAGTCGACGGCGCTGGTCGCCGACATCGACGAGTGGGACGAGGGAGCAGGTGCCGTCACCCTCATGACCCTGCACACCGCCAAAGGGCTGGAGTTCCCTGCGGTGTTCATCGTTGGGATGGAGGACGGGGTCTTTCCCCACATGCGCTCGCTAGGCGATCCCGAAGAGCTCGAGGAGGAGCGTCGGCTCGCCTACGTCGGGATCACCCGTGCCCAGGACAAGCTGTATCTGACGTCGGCCTGGCAGCGGATGTTGTTCGGTGGGTCGAACTACAACCCCCCGTCGCGGTTCCTCAAGGAGGTGCCTGACGGTCTCATGGAGAAGGCAGCCAAGCGCAACCGCAACCGCCCCGCCGACCGCGCCGCCGCCGCCGGGCCCCGCACCACGGTCTCAGCAGGCCAGGTCGGGCCGGGTGACCGGGTTCGTCACGACAAGTGGGGGTTGGGGACGGTGCGCGAGATCATCGGGGAGGGTGACCGCGCCGAAGCCGAGGTCATGTTCGACACCCAGGGCAAGAAACGCCTCCTCCTCGCCTGGGCACCGCTGGAGCAGGCCTAGCCTCTCGAGCTTTCGCTGCCTCTCGAGCTTCGCTCGAGAGGTTGGAGTTTCTTCGAAACTCCAACCTGTTCGAGGTAGCTAGAAGGGTGGGATGATGGGCAGGATGAAGGCGACGGTCAGCGCCGCGGTGAACAGGACCAGAGCAGTTCCTATGGCTATCCACCTGTTCTTCTGCTCCTTCAGCTTCGAGCTGACACCGGCGAAGAAGATGACCAGGGCGAACCCGACCGTCGTGAGGACGTAGTTGTCTCCGTTCTGGTTGGAATCCAGCGCCGCATCGCGGTGCTCCTCCGATTGAACAACCAGGTCGCTTGCCAATTCAGCTGCCGCCAGCCGGTATTCATCCATGGCAAACGGTGTCGGAGGTGACTCGTCGTCGTTGAGCGGGTCGGAGTCCAGCCACGCATCGAGTGCGGGTTTGAACTCGTCTCTCATCCGGTCGAAGTAGAACGCGGAGAGGGTTCCCTCCTGAGGGCTGTACCCATTCTCCCGAACCGGAGGGATCGTCCCGTCTCTGATCTCGGTCGCGACAGCGTCCAGCCATGCTGTGAACACATCGACGTCCACTGCTCTCTGCGTGTTGGCCAGGTTGTCAGCCCGGGTCGACTCGACGCGGGCGGCGTTGGCGCTGCTGAACTCGATCGACATGATCCCGCTCCACTTGGTCGCCTGGAAGGCGCACCAGGCAGTTGCGATGGCGGCCAGCGCCATCACGATGGTGGCGATGAGCTCGATGCGATCCGAGGCGCCGAGCATCAAGTTCCCATCCCCCTCCCGGGAGTGGGCCATGGCTAGGCGCTCTCCACCTGTTCGAGAAGCTCTAGCCAGCTGGCGGTGAACTTCACCACACCTTCGCGTTCGAGGGTCGCGACGATGTCGTCGTAGTCGATCCCGAGCGCATCCAGCCTCTCCAGTTGGTCGGTGGCCCGAACGATGTCGACGGCGTCGAAGCTCGGCGGCTCCGAGTCGCCATGGTCCTGGTACGCGTCGATGGTCTCCAGGGGCATGGTGTTGACGGTGTCATTTGCGACCAGGGACTCCACGTAGAGCAGGTCGTTGTATGCGGGGTTCTTGGTTGAGGTCGATGCCCAGAGAGGCTTCTGGGGACGGGCGCCGTGGTCGGAGAGAGCCTCGAACCGTGGGGTCGAGAACTTCTCCAGGAACAACCCATATGCGGCTCGGGCGTTTGCAACGGCGAGCTTGCCTTTCAGCTCGTTGGCGTCGTTGGAGCCGACCTCGTCGAGACGACGGTCGACTTCGCTGTCGAAGCGGGAAACGAAGAACGAGGCAACGGAGAACACCGACGACAGGTCTCCCCCCAGGTCGTGAAAGTCTTCGAGCCCGGCGAGATAGGCCTCCATGACTTCGTCATAGCGCTGCAGCCCGAAGATGAGCGTGACGTTCACCGAGATCCCCTCACCGATGAGTGTCCGGATCGCGGGCACCCCTTCGGGGGTCGCCGGAACCTTGACCAGGAGGTTGTCCCGGTCGATCTGCTTCACCCAGTCGCGGGCCTCGGCGATGGTGGCGTCGGTGTCGGCGGCGAGAGTTGGAGAGACCTCCACGGAGACGAATCCGTCCCGCCCACTCGTGGCGGTGAAGACGGGGGCGAGGACGTCACAGGCTCGTGTGATGTCGCCGGCCATGAGCGTCTTGGCCACTTCCTCGGTGGGTGTGCCTGCCTGCTTCAGGTCGAGGAGCTCGGCCTCGTAGTCGTCGGAGCCGCCGATGGCACCGGCGAAGATCGTCGGGTTCGAGGTGACACCTGTGACGGCGTCCTCCTCCATCCGTCGGGCAAGCTCGCCCGACTCGAGCATCTGTTTCGAGATCTGATCGGACCAGACGCTGACGCCGGCTGCGGCAAGACCGTGGAGATTGGAGAGGGGCATGTGCCCAATCGTAGGTGCTTCAGAACGCACCGAACACCTGAGCGGGCGAGCCCTTCTCTCGCCGGGCACTTCCAGCCAGCCACTACCCTGCATCTCCGGTAATGCCGCGACGAATACTCATCGCCAAGCCCGGTCTCGACGGGCACGATCGCGGCGCCAAGGTGATCGCACGGGCGCTCCGCGATTCCGGGCATGAGGTCATCTACTCAGGTCTACACCAGACCCCGTCCCAGATCGCAGAGACCGCTGTCCAAGAAGACGTCGACGCCGTCGGGCTGTCGTCCCTTTCTGGGGCACACAAGACCTTGTTCCCACAGGTGGTAGCGGAATTGGCCAAACGCGATTCGTCCGACATCATCGTGTTCGGCGGTGGCGTGATCCCCGATGGAGACATCCCGGGCCTCAACGAGGCGGGCCTGGCGATGATCTTCACCCCGGGGACACCACTCGACGAGATAACCACATGGGTGGACGAGAACATCCCGAGCAGGGTTTGAGAGGTAGAGAAGAATGAAGATCCACGAGCACCAGGCCAAACAGCTCATGGCGGCCCGCGGGATCCCTGTTCCGCTGGGGCGGGTGGCTCGATCGGTCGACGAGGCGGTGGCTGCGGTCCGTCCCCTCATCGAAGAGTCGGGGAACCCCGTCGTGGTGGTCAAGGCGCAGATCCACGCCGGCGGCCGGGGCAAGGGCACCTTCAAGGAGCACCCCGAGGTTCGGGGGGTCCATGTCATCACCGAGGGCATCGACGGCGGGCCTTCAGCCGCCGAAGAGCGGGTCCGCGAGCTGGCCCAACAGATGCTGGGCAGCACCCTGGTCACAATCCAGACGGGGGAAGAGGGGAAGAGGGTCAACCGGCTCTACGTCGAGCAGGGCGTCGACATCGCCCGCGAGCTCTACCTCGCAGTCCTTCTCGATAGGACCGTTTCCCGCAACATCGTCATGGCTTCGACCGAAGGCGGAGTCGAGATCGAGAAGGTCGCCGAGGAGACACCTGAGAAGATCCTGAGGGCTGAGATCGACCCGGCGATCGGCCTGGCCGGGTTTCAGGCCAACGAGTTGGCTTTTGGCCTGGGTCTCGAAGGTGAGCCCGGGAAGAACTTCATGCGGTTCGTCAAGGCCCTGTCCGATGCCGCCACCGAGCTCGACACCGATCTGGTCGAGATCAACCCGCTGGTCGTGACGGGCGACGGCCAGGTCATCGCACTCGACGGCAAGGTGGCCTTCGACGACAACGCCCTCTATCGCCATCCCGACATCGCCGACATGCGGGACGAGTCGGAGGAAGACCCCGCGGAGCTGGCCGCCAAGAACGCCGGGCTCAACTACATCAAGCTCGACGGCACAATCGGCTGCCTGGTCAATGGGGCCGGCCTGGCGATGGCCACGATGGACACCATCAAGCATGTCGGGGGGGAGCCGGCCAACTTCCTCGACGTGGGTGGCGGCGCCAGCGCCGACCAGGTGACCACGGCCTTCCAGATCATCACCCAGGACCCGACGGTCAAGGGGATTTTCGTCAACATCTTCGGCGGCATCATGCGCTGTGACGTGTTGGCCACCGGCATCGTCGAGGCCGTGGGTCGGGTCGGGCTCGAGGTCCCGTTGGTGGTCAGACTCGAAGGGACCAAGGTGGAAGAGGGCAAGAAGATCATCGAGGAGTCCGGGCTGAAAGTGACTAACGCTGACAGTCTCCTCGACGGGGCGAACAAGATCCTGGAGCTGACCTCATGAGTGTCCTCGTCGACAAGAGCACAAAAGTGCTGGTCCAGGGTCTCGGCAAGACCGGCCAGTTCCACACCGACACCGCCATCGCCTACGGCACGCAGATGGTGGGTGCGGTCCACCCCTCGCGGGCGGGATCCACCTTTCCTTTCGAGGGCGAGACCGACCACTCTGGTGTGGCAGGCCGCGACGACACGTACTCGGTCGACCTTCCGGTGTTCGCCACGGTCGAGCAAGCCGTTGCGGAGACCGGAGCCAACGCATCGGTGATCTACGTCCCCCCACCTTTTGCAGCCGACGCCATCATGGAGGCTGCGGCCGCCGGGCTCGATCTGGTCGTCGCGATCACCGAGGGGATCCCGGTGGCGGACATGATCAAGGCCAAGCGTTACCTCGAGGGCAAGTCCACGCGTCTCATTGGCCCGAACTGCCCCGGGGTGATCACGCCGGGGGAGTGCAAGATCGGGATCATGCCCGGCTACATCCATCAGCGGGGCAAGATCGGGGTGGTCTCCCGCTCCGGCACCCTCACCTATGAGGCCGTCCACCAGCTGACACTGCTCGATTTGGGCCAGACCACCGCGATCGGCATCGGTGGCGACCCTGTGAACGGGACGAACTTCGTCGACTGTCTCCAGATGTTCGAGGACGACGAGGAGACCGAGGGTGTGATCATGATCGGCGAGATCGGAGGCACTGCCGAGGAGGACGCCGCCGAGTTCGTGAAGGGCTCGATGAGCAAGCCAGTTGCCGGATTCATTGCCGGCACCACGGCCCCGCCCGGAAAGCGGATGGGTCACGCAGGGGCGATCGTCAGTGGTGGCAAGGGAACCGCCGAAGCCAAGATCGAGGCCATGACCGATGCCGGGATCGTCGTGGCGGAGACTCCGTCCGGCATGGGTGAGGCGATGTTGCGTGCTCTCGGCTGAGAATCTCGCCTCCATCGAGTCGGAGGGACGTCGTCTCGGTAACGCGGCGCGGCGTGAGCCGACCCGACCCGTGCCCCAGTACCCGGATTGGACTCTGGCTGACCTGGCGGTCCACACGGCGGCGATACACGGCCGGACCGCGCAGATCTGCCGGGAGCTTCCTTTGGAGCGGATCTCATCTCCAATCCTCCCCGAGGGTGCCGAAGTCCTCGACTGGTACGACGAGACCCTCGACGGTCTGCTCGCCGCGTTGACCGCAGCCGACCCGGGCAGCCCATGTTGGGGATTTCTGCCCAACAGCACCGTCGGCTTCTGGGAGCGTCGGATGGTGGTGGAGACCGGGGTCCATCGCTGGGATTCCTTCCAGGCGTTCGGCGAGGAGGACCGGCTCACCGACCATGTCGCCCGGACCGGTCTCGATGAGTTCGCTGAGATGTGGCTTCCTCGGCTGGGTGAGATCCAACCCCTCCGTGTGACCGCCACGGACCTCGACCGCACCTGGACGTACGGCGAAGATCCTGGATCGGAGGTGGAGGGCACGGCATCGGACCTCTTCCTCAGGCTGATGGCGCGTCCCTCCCCGGTTCGGTTGCCCGACGACTGGGCGACTGCCGTCGACGATTTGGACCCACCTCCCAAGCGTTAGCCTCGACGCATCCGACAAATGGAGAGCCAGTGAAAGTCGCCTACGTCCTCAACACGCCTCGGGCTGCCAGCTACAAGGTCGCTCAGATGATCCTTCCCCAACTAGAGGCCGGTACCCACGGTGTCGAGGTGGTTGGGATCTTCTTCTTCGACGACAACGTCTGGGCCCTGCGCAAAGGTGACCCCATTGGCGAGCGTCTCGCAACCGTTGCCAAAGGCACCGGCATGCTGATCATGGCCTGTGACAACTGCGCCCTGGAGCGCAATCTCGCCAAAGGCGAGCCCCGCTGGTGTGACCCCTCCACAGGTGAGGGACGCACCGAGCCGGGGGAGTGCGAGCCGGTCGACATGGTGGACGGTGCGGTCGTCGGCTGTTTCCCCGACCTCTACTCCGCCCTCTCGGGCAACATGCCCGACCAGGTCATCAGCCTGTAGCGGCCTCTCGAGCTCCGCTCGAGAGGTTGGAGTTTCTTCAGAAAGTCCCTACCTGTCCGCGCGAGGCAGGCCGCGCGGCGCGGGAAGGGCCGCCCGCCTAGCATTGAGGCTCATGGGTTGGATCATCGCTGGAATCGTCGTGTTGCTGTTGGTGCTGGTCGTCGGCATTTACAACAGCTTGGTAGGGGCGCGCAACCGCGTCGACAACGCCTGGGCGCAGATCGATGTGCAGTTGAAACGACGCTACGACCTGATCCCCAACCTCGTCGAGACGGTCAAAGGGTATGCCTCCCACGAGCAGCAGACCTTCGAGAGGGTGACCCAGGCGAGATCAGCCGCCCAGTCGGCGGAAGGCCCGGCCGCCCAGGCGGAGGCCGAGAACTTCCTGACCTCCGCGTTGCGACAACTGTTTGCCGTAGCCGAGGCGTACCCCGAGTTGAGGGCATCGGAGAATTTCCAGGGTCTCCAGGCAGAGCTCAGCGAGACCGAGAACCGGATCGCGGTCAGCCGCCAGATCTACAACGACACCGTGCTCACCTACAACAACAAGGTGCAGCAGGTCCCCACCAACATCGTCGCTTCGACGTTCGGCTTCGACGAGCGTGAGTTCTTTGCTGCCGGCGACGAGGCCGACGAGGCACCGGCCGTGGAGTTCTGAGGGCTCGTTGAGGCGTCTGGCCCGTCTGCTCTTCGCCGTCACGCTGCTGATGCTGCCGGCATTGCCGGCGCTGGCGAAGTCGTATCACATCTCCGAGGCTGACGTCACCATCGAGGTCCAGCCCGATGGCTCCCTCGTGGTGACCGAGCGGCTCACATTCGACTTCGATGGCTTCTTCTCGGGGGCCTATCGCGACGTGCTCCTGTTCGGCGGCGAGTCGTTCGAGCTGGTTTCGGTGAGTGATGAGTCAATGGCATACGAGCCTGGGGGCTGTGCCTGGTTGGGTTGCTCTTCTCCGCCCGGCACCTTCGGCCTCGACGAGCAGGCGGACAGGGCCCGTGTCGTCTGGCACCACTCATCCCAGGACGAGCTGCGCACTTTCGTGTTGGTCTACCGCATGACCGGGGTCGTCACGGTCTATGACGACGTGGCCGATCTCCTCTTTCAGGTATGGGGGGATCAGTGGGAGGTCAGCGCCGACCGGGTCACTGCGGAGGTGATCCTCCCCGACGGCGCCAACCAGGGCGAAGTCCTGGTCTGGGGCCACCCCTACGGCATCGACGGGGAGACCTCTCGCGGCGACGATGGTGTGTCACCTGGCCTCGAGGCACGCAACGTCCCACCTCACAGCTTTGTGGAGATCCGTGTCGCTTTCCCACCCGCGCTTCTCGAGTCGTCCGATGGGGTGACCATCGTGGCGGGGCCCGGCCAGGACATCATCCTCGGCGAGGAGGACGACTGGGCTGAGCGAGCCAACGATGCCCGGGACGCTGCGCGCAATGGCCTCATCGCCGGTGCGCTCGCCTTCGTCGGGCTGGTCGGTGGCGCCGGCGGGCTCGTCTATCTCCGGTATGGGAAAGAGCCCCGGACGGGCTACGACCGGGAATACGAGCAGTTCCCGCCGTCGGAGCTGAGCCCGGCCGAGGTCGGCGCACTCGTGTCCCAGGGCGGGGTGACCGAGAAGCAATTCACGGCCACCCTCTTCGATCTCATCCGTCAGGGGGTTATCTCCGCCGTTCCGGGCCAGGTGACAAGGGAGACCTGGGCTGGGCTGCGCAAGGAGGAGATCACCGATCTGACTCTCAGCCTGACCGACAAGGACACCGGGCTGCGTGACTTCGAGCAGTCGGTCCTGACTGTTCTCAAGCGGGCCCTCGCCGATGGGCCCATGCCGCTCCACGAGCTCAATGAGGCGGTGCGCGAAGATGCCGCCGCCAATGCGAAGACCTATCAGAGCTTCAGAGAGCGCGTGCTGGAATCCATCAAGCGATCCGGTCTCCTCGATGACTCGGGGACCGTCATCTCCTGGCTGGTGCGCATCGGAGCGGTCGTCCTCGTCTTCCTCGCCATCTTCGTGTTGCCACGGTTCCTCGCCGGCAACCCCGGCGCGGAAGGGTTCACCATTCTCTTCGCCCTCGGCGCCGTGGGAGGTGCCGTCGCTCTCTTCGTCCTGCTCAGCTTTCGCCGGGTCCGGACACGGCGTTCCAAGGAGGGGGCTCTCGAGGCGGAGCGCTGGATCGCCTTCCGCAGCTACCTCAGGGACTTCTCTCGGTTGGAAGAGGCACCCCCGATCTCGCTGGCGCTCTGGGATCAGTTCCTGGTCTACGGGATCTCCCTCGGAGTGGCCGAGCAGGTCCTGGAGCAGGCCCGGCTCCATGCCCCGGTGGAGCTGGAGCAGACGTCGTCGTTGTACTGGTACGGGCACCACGGCTACGGCGGCGGTCCCACCCAGAACGCCTTCGTCGGCTTGGAGTCTGCTCTCTCCGGTGCTTTCACGCCCCCCTCGAGCGGCTCGGGTAGTGGCGGCGGCTTCTCCGGTGGCGGCGGTGGTGGCAGTGGTGGCGGCGGCGGCGGGGCGTGGTAACGGCGTTGCTATAGCAAGAGGTCGTGGAAACCGAGACCCTTTGCTATAGCAACGCCTTAGCGGGCCAGCAGGTAGAACGCCGAGAACTTGTTGGTGATGTCCTCGAGAGGGGTGAAGACCGAGAACCCGGCGCGATGGGCATAGTCCTCGGCCATCTCCCGGCCCCAGGCCGCACCTAGACCCTCGCCACCGACCGCCAATGACTGGGTCATGCAATGGAGCGTGGAGACCCCATAGAGCAGCGCCCCCCGGTCGTGGAGGTTCTCTTCGAGACGGGTGCCGGCGTTGGGCTCCATCATCAGGTACTGCCCATCTTCTGACAACGCCTCCCTGATCCTGGCGAGCCCGGCCAAAGGATCGGAGAGATCGTGGATCACGTCGAAGGTGGTGACGAAGTCGAAAGGCGGGTCGACGGGTATCGATTCCGCAGCCGCCTCCACGAACTCCAGATTCGGGCCACGCCATCGTTCTCGGGCGATCTCGAGCGAATGCGCGGAGATGTCGAAACCGGTCACCTGGGAGGATGGGAAGGCCGTGGCCATGAGTGCCGCCACGGTGCCGGTCCCGCATCCGACGTCGCCGACTCTGATGCCGGCGGCAAGCCGGTCCACCAGGCCCGGGATCGCCGGCAGCCAGCGATCGATCAGGAAGGCCTTCTGCGACGGGGTGTTCCCACGGTCGATGCCGCGCACGATGGCTTCCCCGAACTCGGTGAAAGCGACGCCGCCACCCTCCCGGGTGGCTTTGGCGACACCGTCGACCTGTGCCATGAGTGTGGGCACCATGTCGATCCATCCGCCCATGTAGTACGGGCTGCCCTCATCGGCGAGGAAGAGCGCGTGCTCGGGAGGAAGGTTGAACGTCCCGGCGTTGGGGTCCCACTCGACTGCACCCGCGGCAGCCAGACCGGAGAGGATCTCGCGCACGTACCTGATCTCGAGTCCGGCGCCGTCGGCGATCTCCTCGGCTGTCCCCGGTTGGTGGTCGGCCATCCACTCGAGCAAACCGGTGCGATCGGCCACGGCGAGCAGGGCCATGGTGGTTGCTCCCGCGGCATAACCGACGAAGCGGTCGAGAAAGGATGCGACCCGCTCTCGGTCCATGGCGCTCAACCTACCGGAACCCCACCTCTGATCGTCTGGCGCACAAGATCGGCGCCCGGGCGGTAGACCAGGTGGGTGGCCGAAGGGGCGTCGAGGACGACCAGGTCGGCCACGTTTCCGGGTGTGATCGTGCCACGGTCGTCGAAGGCGAGGGAGCGGGCACCGCCGATCGTGGCGGCGGCGATGGCTTGTTCGACGGTGAGACCCATCTCGACGACACCGAGCGAGAGGATCGGGATCATCGACTCGAAGTACGAGGTCCCCGGGTTGCAGTCGGTGGCCAGGGCCACGGTGCAGCCGGCATCGAGCAGGGTCGGCGCCGGGGCCTGGGCCGAGCGAAGGGTATATGAGGCGCCGGGAACCAACACAGCGGCCACTCCGGCGGCCGAGAGCGCACGGGCGTCGTCTTCGGTGACATGGTCGAGATGGTCGGCTGACGATGCCCCGATCTCGGCGGCGAGCATCGCCCCGCCGGTGTGGCCCAACTGTTCGGCGTGTACCCGGGCATCCATCCCGAGCTCTTTTCCCCGGGCGAATATGCGCCGCGCCTCGTCGACCGTGAACACTCCGTCCTCCACGAAGGCGTCGCAGAAGTCGGCCAAGGGGGCGGCGGCGGGGAGCATCTCTTCGAGCAATAGCTCTATGTAGCCGTCCCGGTCGCTCTTGTACTCGGCCGGAACCGAGTGGCCGCCGAGGAACGTCGTCCTCACGGTGATCGGCAGCTCCTCCCCGATACGGCGGGCGACCGCCAGTTGGCGCAACTCGGTTTCCGTGTCGAGGCCGTAACCCGACTTGACCTCGATCGTGGTGGTCCCGGTCCGGATCATCCGCCACACACGCGCCGCGGCAAGAGCGAAGAGCTCGTCTTCGGTGGCAGCGCGGGTGGAGGCAACGGTGGACAGGATCCCGCCACCGGCGGCGGCGATGTCGGCATATGACTCGCCGGCGAGCCTTCGGGCGAACTCGTCCGACCGGTCGCCTGCGAACACGAGGTGGGTGTGGGCGTCGACAAACCCGGGGATCACAGCGCCCCCGTCGCAGTCCAGGCGCTCACCGGTCTGATCGGGAGCGTCACCCGAACGGCCGGCGTAGGTGATGACGCCACCCTCGACTGCGACCACAGCGTCCCGCAGCGGTGGGCCGTAGTTGGTGGTCAGCTCGCCGATGCCGGTGAGGAACAAGTCCGACATCAGGTGAGGGCGGCGATCTGGCCGCTTTCGATCATGGCCGCCACGGCCTCGATATCCGCGCTGTGGGAACGGTCGCCCTGGAGGGGGGGCACGGTCTCCCTGACCGCTTCGACGAGACGTCCTGTCCCCGCTGCTGGTTCGAGGGGGGCGCGATATCCGATGGCCTGGGTGGCGCAGAGGATCTCGACGGCGAGCACGTGGCGCACGTTTTCGATCACAGTGAGCAGCTTGCGAGCCGCACCCCAGCCCATCGAGACGTGATCCTCCTGGCCCGCCGAGGTGGGCACGGTGTCCACGGAGGCGGGGTGGGAGAGCACCTTGTTCTCAGCGACGAGAGCGGCCTGGACGTATTGGGTGATCATGTACCCCGACTCCACACCCGGGTTGGCGGCGAGGAACGGCGGGAGCCCCTGAGAGCGTGACGGATCGAGCATGCGGTCGGTGCGTCTCTCGGATATCGAGGCCAGCTCGGAGGTGGCGATGGTGGCGAAGTCGGATATGAAAGCCAGCGGCTCTCCATGGAAGTTGCCCCCGGAGATGACCTCGCCCCGGTCTGCGAAGACGATCGGGTTGTCGACGACCGATCCCATCTCGATGGTGAGCACCCGTTCCATGTGATCGAGGGTGTCCGCCACCGCACCGTGGACCTGGGGGGCGCAACGCAGGGAGTAGGCGTCCTGGACCGCATGATCGAAGTCATCGCTGTGGCTGGCGATGATCGGCGAGCCTTCGATCAGACGTGCGATCCGGGCTGCCGAGGCGATCTGGCCGGGATGTGGCCGCAGGGCGTGGATCTCGGGTCGGAACGGTCGGGCACTTCCGAGAAGAGCTTCCAAGGTGAGTGCCGCCGCAGCGTCGGCCGCCGCCAACAGATTGCGAGCGTGATGGAGGGCGATGGCCCCCATCGCCGCCATTCCCTCGGTCCCGTTGAGGAGCGAGAGACCCTCCTTGGTGAGCAGTTGGACAGGCTCGAGCCCGGCGTCGCTAGTCGGGACGATGTCCCCGTCGACACGGACCCGGCCCTCTCCGATGAGGGGCAAGGCGAGGTGAGCAAACGGAGCGAGGTCCCCGGAGGCTCCGACGGAGCCTTGTGAGGGGACGACGGGCAGGATCCCGCGGTCGAGTAGCTCCAGCAGCTTCACGACGATGACGGGACGCACCCCCGAGTAGCCCTGCGCCAGGGTGCGTGCCCTGAGCAGGAGCATGGCCCGCACCACCTCGTCGGGCATGGGCTCGCCGACTCCCGTGGCGTGGGAGCGGATCAAGTTGTACTGGAGGGTCTCCGTCTCGCTCTTGCCGATGTGCGAGGTGGCGAGCGCACCAAACCCGGTGGTGATCCCATAGACCACCGACTCGGACTCGACTGCCTCTTCCACGACCAGGCGGGCCGGCCGCAGCTTCTCCTCGAGACCGTCGCTGGCTGTGGCGCGGGCTTGGCCGAGGGCGACGGCGGCCACCTGTCCCGGGCTCAGCGGCCCTCCGTCGACGATGACAGTCTCCACGGCTGGTCACGCTAGTGGGCTGTCCTGAGGTCGGCCCGCTACCTTGGCTTCGTGCCCACGACGCAGAAGATCCGATACTCCGACTGTGACCCGCAGGGGATCGTCTTCAACGGGAACTACGCCAGGTACTGGGACGACGCGCTCACCGACTGGTTCGACGACGCCGGCCTCGGCGGAGCCGACATGGGAGGGACCGGGGTCGACGTGGTGGCTGCCAGGATCGAGATGGACTTCCGCGCCCCCGCTTCGCTCGGCGACACCCTGCAGACCGAGATCGTTGTCGAGCGCTACGGCAGCACCTCGATGACGGTGGGCCTCACAACGAGCCGTCTGTCCGACGGGACGGTCGTCACGGAGGGACGGGAGGTGGTCGTGTTCGTCGACCCGGATGGCTTCCGACCGACCCCGGTGCCGGACGTGATCAGGGAGAGGCTGGGGAATCCCGGCGTCGGCGATACCGTTCAGTAAGCCATGAAAGACCTGACCCCCCTGTTGTCCGAGCCGGGCACATCCATCGCAGTGATCGGCGCCACCGACCACCCCACCAAGTACGGGGGGATCATC
>Ga0307505_10001924_pt1 | contig 15496 bp, 9 predicted proteins | sample 23_S_MG_FD_202183 | JGI IMG/M metagenome (GOLD analysis project Ga0307505, IMG submission 202183) | Soil microbial communities from Populus trichocarpa stands in riparian zone in the Pacific Northwest, United States - 23_S | ecosystem: Environmental > Terrestrial > Soil > Riparian zone > Trees...
ACCTGCGCCTACTGGCGGCCGGGCCATTCGAAGGCGGAGGCATAGGCAGACCCACAGGGTGGTTCGCGATTCATCCCATCGTTTCTCATCTGAACGATCCGGCGGCACGCCGGGGGCTGCGCTAACCCCTCACCCCGGGCCGTCTCCCCGCCGCAAGGCGGGGCGAGGGGGAGTCAGGACCGGGCATTGCCCTGGCTGGTCCAAGGGGGGGCGGAGTCGCAAAATCCAGCTGACCCACGACCGACCCCGCGGGGCAGTGGAAGAGCGCTTGACTTGATGGTATGGGTCTTGCGCGTCGCTGCCCGTGGAGGGGTGGGGATGGAATCAAAAGGGCGCGCTACCGCACCGGCGGTTGAGCTTGAATCGACGAGGGGCACTGTGACGCAGAACTTTGGTCGTACGTCTTTGGACGAAGGGCAGACGCCCACCCCGTTGCGGTTGCCGGTACGTCGGCAACACCAGACCGGTGAGGTTACGGCGCTGATCCTGAGCGCCGGCCGAGGCAGTCGCCTGCTGCCGCTGACCGAGCGGATCCCGAAGGCGCTGGTGGAGATCGGCGGCCGGTCGATCCTCGGCTGGCAGCTCGATTCGCTCGCCGCGGCCGGCGTGCGTTCGGCCACGGTGGTGGTCGGCTTTGGCGCCGATCTGATCGCGGACTATGTTGCCGCGCACGCGCCGAGCGGCATGCACGTGTCCACCGTGTTCAATCCGTTCTTCGAGTCGACCGACAACCTGATCTCGTGTTGGGCGGCGCGCGAAGAGATGGACGGCGACTTCCTGCTGATCAACGGCGACACGCTGTTCGAACCGGCCGTCCTCGAGCGCCTGCTGGGTTCGGTGCCGGCGCCGGTCACTGTCGCTGTCCGCCGCAAGGCGACCTACGATGCGGACGACATGAAAGTCGAGTGTCTCGACTCGGTACTGCGTCGCATCGGCAAGCATCTGCCGATCGAGACGACGGCGGCTGAATCGATCGGCGTCATGGCGTTCCGCGGCACCGGGCCGGCGCTGTTCCGCCGCGAGATCGAGCGCGCCGTCGCCCTGCCCGAGGCAAAGCGCTGGTGGTACCCGACGGTTGTCGACAGTCTCGCGCAGTCGGGATGGGTGCGCGTCGCCCATGTCGAGGGCCTGGCCACCGCCGAGATCGACGTGCCCGCCGACATTCCCGCCGCCGAGCAGGTGGTGGCATCACTGCCTGGCGTGGCCGAGCAGGCGATCGCGAAGTAGCCGTCAGCCCTTTTTTCGGGCCGCTAGGATCCTCTCGACCAACTCGACGTCGGCGACCTTGTCGACGTCGATGCCGGCTTCCGGCGCGGCCAGTCGCACGACGCGGGCGCGCACGCCCATGCGCTGGGAGAGAAGCTCGGCGGCCTGGTCCAACGTCAGCCGGCGCAGGGCGAAGCGCAGCAGCACCACCGGGCCGAGCAGCGCGACGACGCGCCAAGGCTTCTTGCGGTGGCGATCGACCTGGCGCCACGCCTCGGCGGCGCGGCGGCCGCCCGGTCCGATGAAGGCGAACAGGTTGCAGCCGGTGTAGGCGGCGTCGCGCAGGGGGTAGAAGGTTCGCAGCGCGTCGGGGTAGGCCGCGCGCACTGTGTCGGCGTCGACCACCGCGGCGACGACATCGGCCGGCCGCGCCGTCGCCGTGGCGCAGAAGTCGTCGATGATCGCCGCGGTGAGCAGCGGGTGATCGCCGGTGGTCACGAGGAGCGGGTCGTCGGCGCCGAAGTGGTCGAGAGCGGCGACGACGCTCGCGCTCGGTTGCGCCGCCGCTTCGAGCCACAGGAGTCCATCGAGCTCGGCGGCGGCGATGCCGCCGGCTTCCAGCATCGCCCGGTCGACACCGCAGATGGCGATGCGCGCCACGGCGGGCGACGCGCGCAGGGCGGCGAGGACGCGGACCAGCATCGGCGTGCCGCCGACCGGAATCAGCGCCTTGCGCGGCACGCCGCGCGCCGCCGCGAGCGGGTCGCCGCCGGGACGGATCCCGGCGAGGACGACGGCGGTGAACGCGACTGCAGGCGGCGACGATTCCATCGGCGGGGATTAGCGGCTGGTCGTCGATGGCGCAAACGTACTGGCGGTCGGGTCGTGGGTCAGCTTGATTTCGCGACTCCGCCAGCTCTTGGACCAGATAGCGCGATGGCCGGCCCACTGGCTCCCCCTCTCCTGCATCACGGCTATGCCCGCCAATTCGAGGCGGTGGGAAACGCGAAGCCGAAAAGCACGTCATCCCGGCGAAAGCCGGGATCCAGGTGGGGCGGCGGTGGCTGCGGCCTGGACCCCGGCTTTCGCCGGGGTGACTAAGTGGGATGGCGGTCGCTGCCCGCTGCTCACCGATTGCTGCCGCTCTCTCCGGGTCCGAACGGTGCCCGTTCTACCGAACCCGTCTCGATCTTGATAAAGACCGCGATATCCATGCGCCTGCTCCTCACGTTCCTGCGCGCCTATCCGCGGCGCAGCGTTGTTCTGGTCCTCTGTCTGATCGCCGGCGGGCTCGCCGAGGGGATCGGCATCTCGGGATTGCTTCCGTTTCTCGGGCGGGCGGCGTCGGGCGAATCGGCGGCCAACCCGACGGCGCTCGAGCGCGGGATTACCGACCTGGTACGGGCCGCCGGATTCGAACCGACCATGGGGGTGTTCCTGGCGATCGTCGTCGGCGGGGTGTTGCTCAAGGCCGTGCTGACCCTGATCGCCAATCGGCAGGCGGGGTACTGCGTCGCCCATCTGGCGACCGATCTGCGGCTCGATCTCCTGCGCGCCCTGCTCGGCTCCCGGTGGCAGTACTACGTCGGCCAGCGCATCGGGATCTTCGCCAATTCGTTCGCGACCGAGGCGCAGCGCGCCGCCGAATCCTACCTGCGCGGCACCACGATCCTCTCGCTCACCGTGCAAACCCTGGTGTACTTCGCGGTCGCTTTGATGGTGTCGTGGCAGGCCGCGGTGCTGGCGGTGAGCGCCGGGTTGGCGATGGGCGTCGTGTTGCACCAACTGGTGAGAATGGCGAAGCGGGCCGGCGCCAAGCAGACCCGCTTGATGAAAGAAATCGTCGCGCGGCTCACCGACACCCTGCAAGCGATCAAGCCGCTGAAGGCGATGGGACGCGAGAAGCTGGTCGGCCCGTTGCTCGATCGCGACGCGCAGCGCCTCAACAAGGCGCTGCGCAAGAAGGTCCTCGCCCGCACCGCGTTCAAGTCTCTCTCGGACCCGATGACCTTCATTTTTCTGGCTGTCGGGGTCTACGCGGCGGTGAACCTCGCCGCCCTGCCGCTGCCGAGCATTCTCATGCTCGCGCTGCTCTCCGAGCGGGTCATCTCCGGCTCGGGCAAGATCCAGCGCGAGTACCAGGAGATGGTGGTCGACGAGAGCGCCTACTGGTCGATCCGGGCGACGATCCGCGAAGCGGTTGCCGCCCGAGAGATCCTCGTCGGTTCGCGCCCGCCGCGTCTGGAGCGGGCCATCACCTTGGAGGGAGTCCGCTTCGCATACGCCGATCGCGCCGTCCTCGACGGCTTCGACCTGACGATCCCGGCCGGCGAACTGACGGTGATCGTCGGGACTTCCGGTGCCGGCAAGACGACCCTCGCCGATCTGATCGTCGGCCTCGCCGAACCGCAGGCGGGCGAACTGCGCATCGATGGCGTTCCCCTGCGCGAGCTCGACACCGCGCGCTGGCGCGAGGCAATCGGCTACGTGCCGCAGGAGACCCTGCTCCTGCACGACAGCGTCCGCGCCAATGTCTCGCTCGGCGATCCCGACGTCGACGACGCGGCCGTCCGCGCGGCCCTCGCCGCCGCGGGCATCGAGGACGTCATCGCCGAACTCCCCGACGGTCTCGACACGGTGGTCGGCGAACGCGGCCTGCGCCTGTCCGGCGGGCAACGCCAACGGCTGGCGCTGGCGCGCGCGTTGGTGCGCAAGCCGACGCTGCTCATCCTCGACGAGGCGACCGCTTCGCTCGACGCCGCCACCGAAGCGGGCATCTGCGCCAGCCTGTACCGCCTGCGCGGCGTCGTCACCCTGCTCGCGGTCTGCCACCACAGCGCTTTGATCGACATGGCCGACCGCGTGTACCGGGTCGAAGGCGGCCGCGCTCACGAACTCGCGAGCGCGAAGTCGGTCAGCGTCGCGTAGGCGGATCGTTCCGGCTTTCGACCGATCCGGCTACCGGGGGTTGGTGTAGGTGACCGCGGTTACGCCGTTGCCGCGGCGTTCGATCGCGGCGCCCTTTTGATCGAGGCGAAGTTGCCAGTGGCCCTCGGCCCAGGCGCGGCGCGGCGCCGAGCGCAGTGACAACAGCGTTCGAAACGGCTGCGGGACGATCTCGAGCGGGTTGACGCGCAACAGCTCGCGCGCCGGCTCCACCGTCAGCTGCAACGCGTCGTCGCGAAACGCGAGACGGCTCGGCATCGGGTAGTCGCGTTCGGTTGCCGCGAGAGGCGCCGCTTCTTCGACCGCGGCCTCGCGCGATTCGTAGACGACATCGCCGCCGTCGACGACGGCGACGCAGGACCTGGCCACGGCGCCCACGCCAGGCGGCCTCACCGACGTCGCGAAGTACGCGACGTCCCCGTCCCGCCCGCTGGCATCGACACGGCGCAACACCGTATCGATCTCGCTGGCGTCGCCCCACGCGTGGGTGATGTCGACGGTCCCACGCGCCGCGATCGGCTTTGCCATTCCCTTGATCCACGCGGTGCCGTCCACGTCGTTCTGCAGGCGTAGCACGTCGAAACCCGATTTGCCGTCGCGCCAGGCGCAGATCGGCGCCAGCGCGTTCGGGATGTCGAATCGCAGGTAGATCTTCATGCCGCCCTTGTCCGTGTCGATCTCGACCGAGCCCGATGGGCCGCGCAGATCGAGCACCGCCGATGCGACTTTCAGAAACCGCCCCCTTTCACTGGACTGCCAGCGGTCCCGGGTGCGGCCGTACTGAAATCGCGTGACTCGGCCGTCGGAGCCGACGAAGTATCCCATGGCGACGCCCGTGTGCGATCCGGGTCCTTCGTTGGTGATCCAGAATCGGACGAAGAAGTGGGAACCGCCCTCGAGGCGCGCGCTGACGTCCCACGCTTCGCCCGCGCCGTCGCCGTCGAGCATGCGGGCGGCGGGATCGACTTCGTCGATGGCGACGGGCGGCTCGATCGGCGGTGCCGCCGCCGCCGCGCCGGCCAGCAGGAGCGTGATGAGCGCAATCCGCGCCGCGAGCCCGTCGGGTGCGACACCACGATTTCGCGGCGTTCGTCGATCCGTCACGCCGGCCACGCTACCACGCGGGGCCACCTCCCGCAGCCGAACTGGGGTCCGACCGTTCAGCTCTCGCCGAGCAACGGCACGGATGCTCTCGAGCTGCTCCAGTACCCGAACCTGTACTGTCCCAATTTACCCCGACTCCCTGACCAACCGATCATGTCGAGTGCGAGCGTAGCGAGCGTATCGAGACACGCCGCATGCAGGGCAAGGCCTCTCGATACACCGGCCCTCCGGGCCGGCACTCGAGGCGAACGGTGAAGGACGGCCGACTGGGCAAATTAGGACAGTACCCGCGCCAGCGAAGCGCTTGACGAATGCCCGCGCCTGCGACGGAATGCGCGGCTGGAGGGAGTGATGGGGATGATTCGAACGAGAGAACGATGCCGGTGCGCCGGCTTGTTGGCGGCGTTGGTTATGCTCGCCGCTTGTGGCGACGACTCCGGCGGGGCGGCTAGCGTGCCGGCGAGCTTTACCGTGAATCCGGGCGTCCAGCAGGTGACCGTCACCGGCGCCGAGGCGAAACAGGCGTTGACGCTGGTGGATCCAAATGGCCGGCGCCTGATCACGCTGCTGGCCGACGACGACGGCAACGCGTACTTCGCGAACATCCCCGACGAGCACATCGTGTACGAGACCGGCAGCGGCAGCCCGCCGCCGACGGGGAGTGGCCAGACGGTGCGCCCGGGCGACGACTACGTGATCCGCGACGAGACGACCGATCCGCGGCAGGTGTCCGAGCCGTTTCGCGTCCTCGCCCGCGACGATCATCCGCCGGAATCCCTCTACGACGAGCAGGAGCTACAGGGCGTGCCGTGGCAGATCGTCGGCGGCGTGTTCCCGGATCGCGCGGTCGAAGAGGGCGTCAACTACCTGCGGATGCGCGATGGCACCACGCTGTCGGCAATGGTGCGCTTCCCCGATCCGCGGTTCTACGGCGACGGGCCGTACCCGACGGTGATCGAGCTGTCGGGATACGCTCCGTCCAATCCGCGCGGCTTCGAGCCCGGCTCGAGGATCGCCCAGGCCTTCGGCTATGCGACGGTGGGAGTGAACGTGCGCGGTACGGGTTGCTCCGGCGGCGTGTTCGACGTGTTCAGCAACGCCGAGCAGGCGGACGGCTACGACATCGTCGAGATCGTCGCCCGTCAGCCGTGGGTGCTGCACAACCACGTCGGCATGATCGGCCTCAGCTACTCCGGCAACACGCAGCTGTACATCGGTTCGACCCAGCCGCCCAGTCTCGCCGCGCTCGCGGCCCTGTCGGTGATCGAGGACTCGTGGCAGATGGCGTGGCCGGGCGGGATCTACAACGCCGGTTTTACCAAGCAGTGGGTGCTCGAGCGCGAGCGGCAGTCGTCGGGAGGCCAGGGCTGGACGCTCGACCGGATCGAAGGCGGCGATACGGAGTGCGAGGCGAACCAATCCCTGCGCGACCAGAGCGTCGGTTTCGAGGCGTTCGTGCGCTCGCTCGAGTTCCGCCCGACAGACGCCGACGACCGCGACCTGTCGAAGTTGGTGTCGCGCATCGACCGCCCAGTGTTTCTCACGGGAGCGTGGCAGGACGAGCAGACCGGGCCGCGTTTCGCGACCATGCTGAACGAGTTCACGGGCCCCGGAAAGAAGCGCTTCGTCGTCTTCAACGGCCACCACCCCGACGGCTACAGCGCGCACATCCTCAGCCGCTGGTACGAGTTCCTCGATCTCTACGTAGCCAAGCGCGTGCCGCGCTTGCTCGATGTCGTCCGCGCCGCGCTGCCGGGCGAGATGGAGAGCAACTTCGGTGTGCCTCTCCAACTCGACCCCGATCGCTTCGCCGACCTCGACGACTCGCAATACGAGGAGGCGCTGGCGCGCTGGGAAGCCGAACCGGCGGTGACCGTCGACTTCGAACTCGGCATGGGCGACCCGGAGGGCGCGCTGGGGGCCCCGGTGCCGCGCTTCAGTGCGGAGTTCGAGGAGTTTCCGCCGGCCGACGTGCGGCCGTGGCAACTCTACCTCGACGGTGGCGGCCGGCTGTCGGACGGTGTGCCGGGGAGCCAGGGCGCGGACCGATTCACCTTCGATGCCGATATCGGCATGGTCGGCTACGCGTCGGCCGGTGCCTACGATTTCATCCGCCCCAGCGTCACGCTCGAATTCGACTGGCAGCCGACGAGCGACGGCAAGGGTCTTGCCTACATCACCGATCCGCTCGCCGAGGACGTCATCATCGCCGGCTCCGGCCACGCCGACCTGTGGTTGTTCAGCGAAAGCGCCGAGGCGGCGATCGAGATCGTGCTCTCCGAGGTTACCCCGGACGGCGACGAAGTGCGCATCCAGAACGGCGTCCTGCGGGCCGCGTTCCGCGAGGTCGACGAGATGCGCTCGGACGATCTGACCATCCAGATCCAGTACGACGCCGACTCGTACCAGCCGGTTCCCATCAACCAGTACGTCCGCGTCCGCGTGCCGATCTTTCCGGTCGCCCACCCGTTGCGCGCCGGTTCGCGGCTGCGCGTGCAGATCAACACGCCGGGCGGCGATCTGCCGCTGTGGTTCTTCGAGAACCGCGATCCGGGTGGCGACGACGTCGGCTATCTCATCGGCCGCGGCGGTTCGCTCGCGTCGTCGGTCGTCCTGCCGCTGCTGCCGGCAGATTCGATCGACATCCCCGCAGAGCGCCCCATCTGCGGCGCTCTGCGCGGCCAACCGTGCCGCCCATACGAGGAGCTGGAAAACCACCCGGGCTGAGCCGATTTCCAAAGGGGGGGCGGATCGACCGGCTGATTCAAAGTCCAGCTTAGAATCAGCCGGTCGACTCGTCCTCGTCCTCGAAGTCCTCTTCGTCCTCTTCGACCACGCCGAGTTCGGCTTTGACGACGGCGGGACCGTCGACATAGCCGCTGCTCGACTGCTCCTCGACGATCACCTGCTCCGGGCGGACCTTCAACTCGCCGGTCATCAGATTGCGCACCACATCGACGCGCGAAGACGACAGCACCTCGAGGTCGGCCGCCCGCGGGCGCTGGCGCGAGAGCATCTCATCCAGGATGGGCTCGAGGTGATAGGGGAGATCTGCGTCTTCGTCGCCCGATCGCGCCTCCAGGTAGCTCCGGATGGTGTCAAAGTCCCCATCGAGGGACTCGTGCGCCCGCAATTCCTCGAGCAGCTTTGCCGATTGCAGGGCGCGGATGTCGCCGAGACTGTTCACGACGTCGAGGTGAACCGCGAGATCCGGCCTGTCGCGCAGCAGCTTTGCGAGCTTCTCGGTCTGGGCCCGGCCCTTCTTGGAGAGCGCCGGCGCGCCCTCGGCGAATGCGATCCGCGCGGCCGAGAGGTCGCCGATCTCGTCGCCGCCGCCGACGGCGCCGAACAACTTCAATGGCGAGGTGAGAGCGTTGACGAGAATGCGCTTCATCTGTTGGGCGACGACGCCGCCAATACCGACGTTGGTCCCCTCGCGGTTGCCGCTCACCGGCAGGTCGAGCTTGATGTCGCCCTTCGTGTCCTTGAGCAGGGCCAGCGCGAGGCTGATCGGAACTCCGATCTGGTCTTCGAAGTCCGTCGTGCCGGTGGTGTTCTTGAGGCCGAGCTCATGGACGATCACGTTGGTGTGGGTCTCGAAGTCGTCCCCTTCCAGCCGTACTTTGGATTCGATCGAGAGCATGCCGCGGCGGATCCCGTAACCCGAGAAGGTGACCGCGTACGGGTCGTAGGGTACCAACTTGTATTTCTCGACGGTGACTACGATGTCCGTCGCGTCGCCCGCCACCTTGCCCGTGGCCTCGATCTGACCGCCGCGCAGGCCGACTCCGGTGAAGTGGAGATTCTCGATGCGCCGCTCCGGCATGCGAACGCCATCGAGGCTCAGGTCGAACGTCTTCAACCCCGGCTTGGCTTCCGGTTGGACGGCGCGATCGACGATACGCAGCGAGCCGTTTGTGAGTCGAAATACGGCAAGCTCGACGCCAGGCATCGGCTCAGCCGCCGCCGCGGTGGTACCGTCGCTGACGTCGCTCGCTTCCTCTTCGGCAATCGCGTCGGCGCGCACCTCTCGCGCCTCGCCGGCGGCGAGCTCCGCCGGTAGAGCGATCGACCCGTCTTCGAGACGAACACCGCGAAACGCCGGCTTCTTCAGCACGACGCTGGCGATGCGAATCGGCGCCTCGCCGGCCTCGGCAGCCAGCGCGCCGTCGCGGACCGCGATGCCGCCGATCGCGACGGCGAGGTCGTCCCACTTGAACGAAAACCGCTTGGGGTCGGCATCGGCGACGTCGAGACCCGACAGTCCCACCGTACCCGAAACGGTCGCATCGACGACCGGCGCGTCCTCTCCGTCTTTCAGCAAGAGAGTTAGATCGAGATCGGTTCGCGCGACGCCGCCACGCAGCATCCTGGCTCTGGGCTCGGGTACCACCGCCAACAGCGCCGGCAGTGTCAGGTCGGCGATATCGATGCCGCCGGCGAAACTCACGGGCGCGATGCCGATCTCACCGCCGATGTCGAGCGTACCGCCCTCGGCCCTCGTCTTGACCAGGATCTGTGCTTTGTCGCCGGCTTCACTGGCGAGTCCGGTCAGTTCGATGTCGACACCGACGTCGAGAGTCTTTTCCGGCGCTTCGACGAGAATCCGAGCGCCCTCGATGACGAGCTTGTCGAGCTCCCAGCGCGGCGCCGAATCGCCTGCCACCTCCGCCGGCGGCGACGCCGCCTCGGGCGCGGCTTCCTCTGTACCTGGGCGATCCAAGCGACTGAGCAGCAACAGCGGCTGTTCCGCGGCGGGGCGAACGCGTACCACCGGGTTGGTCAGTCGCACTTCGGACACCCGCACGAAGCGCTCGCGCGGGTTGGCCATCTGGATCGCGACGTGGAGCGAGTCCCAGGTCAAGGCCGGCTCGCTCTCTCCCTCCACGGCGATCAAGAAGTCGCGGAGAGCTAGAGCGACACGCGGGGACTGGGCGTCGCCGGATTCGGCGGAAAAGTCGAAGTCGATGTCCAGGGTTCCGCGCAAGTCGCTCCATCCGAGCATTTTCGCGGCGTAGGGGCTGCCGAGTCCGACGTTGAGATCGCTCACGTGGATGTTCCCGGTGCTCGTCGCGCTGAGAACCTCGGAAGCGAAACCAGCTTCGATCTTGAGAGGCGCGCCGGCGATCTCTGCCACCAGGGTGACATTGCCTTCGCCGTCGTAGATCGGTCCGCCGTACGCGGCGCGCTCGATTCGCAGCAGCTCGACGTTGAACTCGATGTCCTCGAAGTTCTCGATCGTGCGATCGCTGAACGTGATCGTCGCATTCTCGAGAGCGAGCAGGGTCAGCCCCGCCGGCCAGCCTCCGGCCTCGCCGTCAACCTCGGTTTCCGGCTCCGGTTCCTCGGATGGCGGCGCCGGCTGCCCCGGCGCCCGCAAGCGCGTCAGATTGATCTGGCCGTCGCGCTCGCGGACGATCCGCACCACCGGCGAAATCAGACGAATCTCCTCGACGACGGCCTGTTGATAGGGCAGCGCCGTCCAGCGGATATTCGCCAGCAATTGGTCGAACGACGCGAGTTGGTCGCTTTCTCCCTCATAGACTCGCACGCCGCTGACCACCGCCTCGCCGCGCAACAGCGAGAGATGGACGTCGTCGACCTCGATGCGACCGTTGAGTACGGCCGAGATCTGGTCTTCGAGAACCGGTCTGAGGACGAAAGGCAGCGCAACCCTCACCGCGATCGCGAGGACGACCAACGCCATCCAGTATGGGTGACGTCGCAACGTGCCCCAGCCGCGACGAGCCCATGAGGTTCGTGGCGCCCCTTTTTCTGTCGGGAGTTCGCTCGTCATTGCGAGCCTTCATTATCGCCGCACATGTCCGTCCAGCAATAGCCGCGAAACCGATCCTCAGCTCCAGGCCGTCCGAGGATGCGTTCGTCGCCCGGCCTCCCCACGATTCGGTCAGGGCGCGCAGCGTGAACCCTCAGCGCTTCAGGCGATCGATGCGCCGGGCCGCGAGGGTGCTGGCGGCGAGGACGGCGGACGGCGCCAATCTCCAGGCGCGCCAGAGCAGGTTCGCGTGCGGGGTGACGACGATGAGCGCCTTGTTGCGCTCGACGCCGCGCAGCGCCGCCGTGGCGCACGCCTCGGGCGTGATGAACTTGAACGGCAGCATGGCGACCAGGTCGTCGCGTTTCAGGTAGCTCTCCTCCTCGAGCACTTTCAGGTTCTGCACGAGCGGCGTGCGCACGACGCCGGGGCAAAGCGCGCTCACCCGCACACCGTGGCGCGCGGCTTCCGCGCGCAGCGAGACGGACAGTCCGACGACGGCGTGCTTCGCCGTCGCGTACGCGGTGAGCCCGGGTTGCGGCGCGAGGCCCGCAAGCGAGGCGGTGTTGACGATGTGGCCGCGCTTGCGCTTTGCCATTTCAGGGTAGGCCGCCTGCACGCCGTTGGTGACGCCGCGCACGTTGATGTCGATCATTCGATCCCAGTCGTCGTCGGACATGGCGAGCGTTTCGCCGACGATGGCGATGCCGGCGTTGTTGAAAAGGAGATCGAGACCGCCTTCGCGTTCGAGCACGTCGGCGACGAGGGCGCGGAACGCCTCGCGGTCGCGCACGTCGAGGTGCGCGGCGCGCGCGCGGCCACCGGCCGCGGCGATCTGCGCGGTGGTCGCCTGGGCGCCATCGTCGTCGACGTCCGCAAGCACCACCGCGGCGCCGCGCCGTGCCAGCTCGCGGCCGAGCGCCTGACCGATTCCCGACGCGCCGCCCGTCACCAGCGCCACCCGATCGCGAAACGCGTCCATCTCCACCCCCTCGGCGCTGTCCATCCCGCCGGCTTCTCTGCGATCCAGCCACCATGCCGTTCGACGGCCTTCGCCTCAAGGTGGGGCGGTCACGCGCACATCGCCGGCGCGGGACCGCGCAGTTCACTGCGGCATGCGCAGGAACCGCACCGCTCGAACGTAGCTGAGCGCGGCCTTGTCGCTGCTGTCGATCGAGCCCTCGTCGAAGTTGAGATCCCACGCCTTGTCCAGATCTCTGGAGTGGATGGTGGACGACCAGTAGTTGGACGAATTCGTTCGCGTGCACGACGGGTTGGTCAGATCGGCGCAGGCGTTGCGATGGAACACTTCAACGATCGCCGGATCGAACGTCGAAAGGTCTCGCAGCGTCGCCAACTCGTCGATCGTCGGAATCCGCCAGTCGCCGGCTCCGGCGAAGGCGGCCTCGTTCAACCCGTCGACCCAGTCGAAGATCGTCAGGTTCGTGCCCTGGTCGTCGTCGGCCAGGCATTGCGTCGCTTCGCCGCAGTCGACATCGCGCTGGCACGGTGTCGCGGTGCCGTCGCAGGTTCCGATCCAAGGATAGCGGAACTCGACGTCGTGGGGGTTGGCACACACTGCGCACTTCTTCTCCCACACCAGGCCGGTCGAGAAGTCGCTGATCGAGCCGTCGATGTTGTCGACGAAGCGGGTGGCGGAGCATCCACTGGTGTCGAACGCGCAGCCGGTGGTGCACGAGAGGACGCCGAATTCTCCTCCCGTCTCATCCAGGCAGGTGCGGCCGTCGAGGTCGACTCCGTCGCAGTCCTCGCCGTCGTCGTTCCTCCGGTTGTCGCCGCACAGCGGCAGCGGTGTCGCGGTGAGGGTCGGCGTGGCGGTCGCGGTGTCGGTGGCGGTCGGGCTCGGCGTCCAGGTGGGCGTCGATGTCGGCGTTTGCGTGAAGCTCGGGGTGCTCGTGGGGGTGTCCAGCGGTGGGCATCCGCGCAGTGAGTTGCCGACGGCGCGAATCAATTCGGCGATACTCACGGCGTTGTTGCCGTCGAAGTCGCCCTCGCACAAAGCGTGCGCGGGGGCGGGTGCGCGCAAGGCCAAGGCGACCACGGCAAGGGCCACCTGCAGCGATAGGGCTCGCAATGGGGCCGACCGGTCACGCCGCGTTCTCCGGGGTTCAGTTCGTTCCGCCGCGACGTCCGGTCCCAAGCGATTGCTCTTCGAGGTTGAGGTCCCGCTGATCGATGTACGCATGCGGAGAGTCGGACTCAAGAATCGCGCCACATGGTGAGAACGAGCGCTCGCGGGGTTCCGCCGACGTGGTTGTCTCGACATCGGGAAGCATGGCAGCCCTTGGTCCCGCCCCGCTCAATCGGCGCGCACCACCCTTCAGGTCCTCAATGGACGATCCCGGCGAAACTCCGCGTCTGGTGTCATGGGCGCATCGGTACGATAAGAGTGCCACGGCCGATTCTGGTCGGGGCCTTTCGAAACGAACCCACGAAAGCGGGGTGCCGGAAAATGAACGAAACCGTTGACGTCATCATCATCGGCTCCGGTACCGCGGGCCTCGCGGCGCTTCGCGAAGTCCGCAAGCGCACCGAGCGTTTTGTCCTGATCAACGCCGGACCTTATGGCACCACGTGTGCGCGCGTCGGGTGTATGCCGTCGAAGGTTCTGGTCGAGGCGGCGAACGCCTATCACCGCCGGCATTCCTTCGAAGCGTTCGGGATCCGCGGCGGCGACCGCCTGTCGGTGGATGTTCCGGCGGTGCTGCGCCGCGTGCGCTCCCTGCGAGACGGCTTTGTGGCGGGCACGCTCGCGGCGACCGACGACATCGGCGAGCGCAACATCCCGGGGCGGGCGCGTCTGGTTGGTCCGGATCGGGTCGAGGTCGACGGCCGGATCATTGCCGCGCGGCGTATCGTCATTGCCACGGGATCGCGGCCGATCGTGCCGGGCGCGTGGACGTCGCTGGGCGATCGAGTGCTGACGACCGATACGCTGTTCGAGCAGGACGATCTTCCCAGGCGAATCGCCGTGATCGGGATGGGTGCCATCGGCGTCGAGATGGCGCAGGCGCTCTCGCGGCTGGGATTGGAGGTCACCGGCTTCGACCTGGCGACGCGACTGGCGGGGCTGAGTGACGACGCCGTCAACGATGCGTTGACCGATCTCCTGCGCGTGGAGTTCTCGATTCACATGGGTGCGGCAGCGGAGCTGTCGGCGCTACCGGAAGCGGTCGAGGTCCGGTGCGGGAGCCGCGCGGTGGTGGTCGACCGCGTGCTCGCGGCGCTCGGCCGCCGCCCCAACGTCGACGGATTGGGGCTCGAGTCGCTCGGTGTCCCGCTCGACGAACGCGGCATGCCACCGCTGGACACGACGACGATGCAGGTCGGCGATCTGCCGGTGTTTCTCGCCGGCGATGCGAACGGATACGCGGCGGTACTCCATGAGGCCGCCGATGAAGGTCATATCGCCGGTATCAACGCGACGGCGCAGGACCTGTCTTGTTTCAAGCGTCGAACACCCCTCGGCGTCGTGTTTTGCGATCCCGGCGCGGCGTTCGTCGGCCGGCGCTTCGCGGAGCTGGACGACGCGACGACGGTGGTGGGCGAGGTGAACTTCGAACAGCAGGGGCGGGCGCGCGCGGCGCAACGCAATCGTGGTGTGATGCGGATCTACGCGGAGTCACCCGGTGGACGCCTGCTGGGAGCCGAGATGTGTGCCCCGGCCGCCGAGCACATGGCGCATCTGCTCGCGCTCGCTGTCGAACGCGAGCTGACGGTGGCCGACCTGTTGCGAATGCCGTTTTACCATCCAGTACTCGAGGAGGGGATGCGGACGGCTCTCCGCGGTCTGGCGCGACAGTTGCCCCCGAGCGGTGAGTCGGACCTCGCGGCGTGTGCAGCCTTTCAGGTCGAGGCGCTGGACTGACGTTCCGGAACCAGCTCGTAGGCCGATCGATCGGGCTCAAGCGGCCGCGGTCGCCGGCAGGGCGCGTCCCATCAGGTCGGCGAAGTTGGCGGCGTAGAATCGCTCGCGCACAGTCTCGCTCGCGTCGCCCAGGCTGCGTTCGAAGCGCTCGTACGGGCGCCGGCCTCCTTCGACGTGCGGGTAGTCGGTGGAGAACATGCACACCTCGGTACCGATCTGTTCGGTGATCCAGCCGACGTCCTCGGTGGGGTAGGGCGTCACCCGGATCTGGCGCCGCACGTACTCGGTCGGGCGCAGCGAGAGTTTCTTCAGCCGCTCCTCGTGGCGGCCGAACGCTTCCACCGCGGACTCCATCTGGCGCACCCAGCTCGGCAGCCAGATGCCGCCCTGCTCGATGACGCCGATGCGCAGCGTCGGGAAGCGTTCGAGGACGCCGTCGAAGATCATCGTCGCCAGCGTTTGCATCGGCGGTCCGGGGATTCCCATGTAGTCGACCGAGCGGAAGTTCTCGTCGCCGCCGTGGAAGTCCGGTGGAATCGGCAAGCCGTTGCTGAAGTAGTTGGCGTCGATCAGAT
>Ga0307505_10001925_pt1 | contig 15493 bp, 12 predicted proteins | sample 23_S_MG_FD_202183 | JGI IMG/M metagenome (GOLD analysis project Ga0307505, IMG submission 202183) | Soil microbial communities from Populus trichocarpa stands in riparian zone in the Pacific Northwest, United States - 23_S | ecosystem: Environmental > Terrestrial > Soil > Riparian zone > Trees...
TGCCGCGAGAGCCAGAAGCCCGCCTTCGTGGACCTCAAGACCTACCGCTACCAGGGCCACTCCATGTCGGACCCGCAGAAGTACCGCACCAAGGAGGAGCTGGAGGCCAAGAAGGACGAGGACCCGATCGTGCGGACGAAGAAGTACATCCTCGACGCCGGCCTGGCGGACGACGCCGCGCTCGACGGGATCGACGAGGAGGTGAAGGACGTCATCGCCGGCGCCGTCGAGTTCGCCGACAAGAGCCCCTTCCCGCCGGAGGAAACGATGTATGAGGATGTTTATGCCTCGGGCGGAGTGTTTGTGGAATGAGTGGTTTGTTGTTTATGGCGTATGGTGTATGGGTTGTGGCCGTTGCTCGTGGATCGTAGATGATCTAGCTGATAGCTGAGAACTGATAGCTGATAGCTGAAGCGTAATTAGCTCGTTGGTCGTTGCTCGTTGATCTCCGCTGCTAGTGGCAAGCTGCTAGCTGCAAACTCTGAAACTTGCCACAATGGCTGAACTTCAATTCCGGGAGGCCCTCCGCGCGGCGATGGTCGAGGAGATGGAGCGCGACGACCGCGTGTTCCTCATGGGTGAGGAGGTGGCGGAGTACAACGGCGCCTACAAGGTCTCCGAGGGGATGCTGGACCGATTCGGTCCGAAGCGCGTGATCGACACGCCGATCTCGGAGAACGGCTTCTCCGGGCTGGGGATCGGCGCGGCGATGATGGGCCTGCGGCCGATCGTGGAGTTCATGACATGGAACTTCACCTTCGTGGCGTTCGACCAGATCGTGTCGAACGCCGCGAAGGTCCGCTATATGTCCGGCGGACAGGTGAAGGTGCCGATCGTCTTCCGCGGGGGCAACGGCGCGGCCGGCCAGCTCGGCGCGACGCACTCGAACTCCGTGGAGGCCTTCTACGCGAACGTCCCGGGTCTGAAGATCATCTCGCCGTCGAACCCCGACGACGCGAAGGGGCTGCTCAAGAGCGCGATCCGCGACGACGATCCCGTGCTGTTCCTCGAGAGCGAGCTCATGTTCGGCGCGCGCGGCGAGGTCTCCGAGGCAGAGGACTACCTGATCCCCATAGGCGAGGCGCGCATCGCGCGGGAAGGGGACGACGTGACGATCGTGGCGCACTCCAAGTCGTACTACCTCGCAATGACGGCGGCCGAGGAGTTGGCGAAGCAGGGCATCGAGGCGACGGTGATCGATCCGCGGACGATTCGGCCCTTCCCGATCGACGCCGTGCTCGACTCGGTCCGCAAGACGAATCGGCTCGTGATCGTCGATGAAAGCCAGCCTTTCGCCGGCATTGCCTCCGAGGTCGCGTTCCAGGTCCAGACGAAGGCATTCGACGCGCTGGACGCGCCTATCGAGCGCGTCACCGCCCGGGACGTGCCGGCGCCCTACGCGAAGAACTTGATCGACGCCTGGATGCCGTCCGTGGACAGGATCCTGGAGGCCGTTAAGAGGACGACGTATGGGAATTGAGCGATTCAGCGTGTAAACATTAAGCGATGGAATACAGTAGACGTTATACAACGTACAAGCAGCGTGGTCATTGACACGCACTACGCAACACGTAACACGCCTCACGACACCTCCACACCCCCATGCCCATTCCCGTCGAAATGCCCAAGATGAGCGACACCATGGAGGAGGGTGTCCTCGTGGCGTGGAATGCGGAGGAGGGGCAGGCCGTGTCCGCGGGGGACGTGATCGCGCAGGTGGAGACGGACAAGGCGACGATGGACCTGGAGGTGTACGACGACGGCGTGCTGCTGAAGCGCGTCGTGCAGGAGGGGGCGAGCGTGCCCATCGGTGGGCTGATCGCGGTGCTCGGTAAAGAGGGCGAGGACCCGGGGCCGGTACTGGCGAAGTACGCCGGCGCCGGAGCGCCGGCCGCGCCGGCGGAAGCGACCACCGAGGCGCCGGCTGGGGAGGAGGGCGAGGCCCCGCAGCCGGAACGCGAACCCGAGCCAGCGACTGCGGCACGAGCCGACGCTGCGCCCGCGGCCGAATCGCAGGCCGGCGGTGACGGCGCCGGGGGGGCGGGCGGTGACGGCGCGGCCGATCTCGCGCGCGTGAAGGCCTCGCCGCTGGCACGGCGCATGGCTAGCGAGCGCGGCCTCGACCTCGCTCGCGTGTCCGGCACCGGGCCGGAGGGACGCATCGTCCGCCGCGACGTGGAGGCCGCGTTGGGCGGCGCCGGCGCGCCGGCGCCGGCCGCGCGACCCGCGGCGCCGGGGCGGCCGGCAGCGCCGGCGCGCCCCGCTGGCCGCGACGGCTACGATGCGGTGCCGATATCGCAGATGCGGCGCACCGTCGCGCGCCGGCTTGCCGAGAGCAAGTTCACGTCGCCGCACTTCTACCTCACCGTTCAGGTGGACATGGACCGCGCGGTTGAGGCCCGCAACCGTCTCGTCGCCCTCGCCGAGGAGCGCGGCGAGCCACGCGTGTCGTACAACGATCTCATCACGAAAGCCTGCGCGATGGCCCTGCGTCGCCACCCCGCCGTGAACGCCAGCTACCTGGAGGCGGAGGGCCAGATCCGGCGCCACCACGGCATCCACGTCGCCATCGCCGTCGCCGTGGATGAGGGGCTGCTCACACCCGTGATCCGCGACGCGGACCGAAAGGGGCTCGCCGAGATCGCCGAGGAGTCCACGGCGCTGGCGGAGCGCGCCCGGGCGCGCAAGCTGGAGCCGTCCGACTGGGAGGGTTCGACCTTCACCACGAGCAACCTGGGCATGTTCGGGATTGCCGAGTTCACGGCCATCATCAACCCGCCCAACGCCTGCATCCTCGCCATTGGCACTGTGCGCGATGAGCCCGTCGTTCGCGATGGCGCCGTCGTCCCGGGCAAGCGCATGGCGATCACGCTGTCGTGCGATCACCGCGTCGTCGACGGCGCCGTTGGCGCGGCGTTTCTGGCCGACGTACGCGCGTACCTGGAGGATCCGGTCGCGATGCTGCTCTGACGGCGTTGGCGCCGAGGCGGATCGCGCACCTGTCGGACATCCACTTCGGCCACATCGAGCAGCCGGGGGTGGTCGACGCCGTCGTTGCCGAAATCAATGCGCACCCGCCGGACCTCGTAGTCCTGTCCGGCGACCTGACGCAGCGCGCCCGGATAGGACAGTTCAAGGAGGCGCGGGAGTTCATAGACCGGATCGCGACGCCTGTGCTCGCCGTGCCCGGCAACCACGACGTTCGAGCGTGGTGGCATCATCCAGTCGAACGAGTGTTCCGCCACGCCGCGCGGTTCCACCGCTACATCGATCCGGAGGAGACTCCCTGCTTCACCGCCGACGGGCTAGCGGTGTTCGGGCTCGACTCGTCGCACGGGCTCACAATCAAGGGCGGGATGGTGCGCACGCGCCACCTGCTCGAGATGGAGGCCTTCTTCCAGCGGGCGGCGCCGGCCGACTTCCGCGTGCTCGTTCTGCACCATCACCTTCTCCGGCTCAAGGCGCTCGGTGCCCACGACGTGGCTCGCAACGCCCGCATGGCGCTAATGGCCGCGAGGCGCGCCGGCGTCGACGTGGTTCTCTGCGGACACCTGCACACGAGCCACGTAGCCCACGTAGAGGTCGCGCCTCCGACAGCGTCCGATCCGGGGCATCGGCTCGTCGTCGCCGCGGCGGGGACGGCCACCTCGAGCCGCGGGCGGGGCGCCGACCGCCTCGTCAACTTCTACAACGAGATCGAGATCTACGGCGATCGCTTTACCGTAGCCGAGCGCCGCTACGACGCCGAGGAGGGTGCTTTCGCACTGGAGCGCACGTCCGAGTTCCAGCGTGTGGCCTAGGTTCGGGGCGTGCAACCACCCGTCGTAGCCACCCCCCGCTCTACCGTTCCGCCGACGACCGCGCCGGCCGCGCCGGCGCGATGCGCGAACTGCGGTTCGCCCCTGAGCGGCGCCTTCTGCGCCGCGTGCGGGCAGCGGGACGAGCCGATCCAGCAGCCGGCGTCGCACTTCATCCGGGACGCCATTGCCGAATACCTGGAACTGGACGGCCGCCTCTGGCGCACGCTGGCGGCGCTGTTCGTGCGTCCCGGGCGCCTGACGGTCGAGTACAATGCCGGCCGCCGCCAGCGGTACGTGCGGCCGTTCCGCCTGTACCTCACCGCGACGGTGCTGTTCTTCTTCGCGCTCGCAGTGGTAGACCCGGCGCTGCAGGTGAACACCGACGATGGCCAGGCGCAGCCAGACACGTTGGTCCGCGCCAGCGACCGCATCGTCGAGGTCGACGCCGCCGTCGAAGGCCTGGAAGCGGCCACGGCGGCCCTCGCGCGGGACGACGTCCCCACCTGGGGCGCGCCCACGGGAGAGCTGGACCTCCGGCTGCGCCGGCTGATGGCCGAGCGACGCGCGCTCGCCACCCTGCCCGCCGACTCTCTCGCCAGCCCCGGGGCCCTGGTGCCAGACTCCATCGGAGTCGAAGGCGCGGGGGTTATGTCTGCGCTGCCGGACTGGCTCAAGGGCCCGTCTGTCAGGCGCCTCGAGTCCGCCCGGTCGCCGGAGGAGCTGCGGGCTGCGAAGGCGGACCTCGCGCGGTCGTTCATCGCGCGCGTGCCGACGTCGATGTTCCTGCTACTCCCCGTGTTCGCGGGGTTGCTGAAGCTGCTCTACCTGTCGGGTGGCGGCTTGCGCCGGGGTCGACGACGTTCGCGCCGCGGGTACCGGCGCGCCCGGCGGCGCCAGCGCCGTCCGTGGCGCCGAGCCGCGCGGGCGGCCTGGGGCGCACTTCCCGCCGCCCTCCGCGTGCGACGCCGGCGGTCCCTGCGACGTCTGCTGACAGCCCGCCGCACACGCTATCTCAGCGAACACCTCGTCTTCGCCCTCCACGTGCATGCCTTCGCCTTCGCGGTGTTCCTGGTGATCCTGCTACTGGGGCGTGCCGGCGGTGGGGCGTGGGCCTCCGACGTAGCGGTCGCCATGGCCTGGGGCATCCCGCTCTACTTCCTTCTCGCCCAGAAGCACGTCTACGCGCAGGGATGGTTCAAGACGCTCGCGAAGGCCTCCATCCTCGGGCCGTTCTACGGCGTTTTCCTGACGGTCGGCGGATTGCTCGCCCTGGCACTGGCGGCGACACTGGGCTAGACACCGCCGGCCTCACGCGGCCTACGCTGCCGTCTCTTCCAGTACCGGGCCCGCCTGGCGGATCGCCTCGCCTGCCGAGTCTGCATATCGGTCGAAGTTCTCTGCGAACATCCGGGCCAGCTCTCGGGCGCGTCGGTCGTACTCGGCCGCGTCGGCCCACGTGGCGCGCGGGTCGAGCACGCCCTCCGGTACCCCCTCCACATGCAACGGGACGCCGAAGCCGAACACGGGGTCCATACGCGTCTCCACGGCATCGAGCTCCCCGGCCAGCGCTGCGTCGACCATCCGCCGGGTGTACGACAACTTCATCCGCGTGCCGATGCCGTAGGGACCACCCGTCCACCCCGTGTTAACGAGGAAGACGCGGGCGTCGTGGCGGCGGATTCGCTCGCCCAGCATCTCCGCGTACGACGCCGGGGGAAGCACCATGAAAGGCTCTCCGAAGCACGCCGAAAAGGTCGCCTTGGGCTCCGTCACGCCGCGCTCCGTCCCGGCGACTTTCGCGGTGTACCCGGAGAGGAAGTGGAACATCGCCTGCTCCGGCGTTAGCCGCGAGATCGGAGGCAGGATCCCGTAGGCGTCGGCCGTCAGGAAGACAATGGTCTTCGGATGCGGCGCCATGCCAGACTCGCTGGCGTTCGGGATCATGTCGATCGGGTACGACAACCGGGTGTTCTCGGTGATCGACGCATCGGTGAAGTCGATCTGGCGGTCCTCGTCGAGCACGACGTTTTCGACCAAGGTGCCGAACAGCCGGGTCGTCGCGTAGATCTCGGGCTCGCCATCAGGCGACAGGTTGATCGCCTTGGCGTAGCAGCCGCCTTCGAAGTTGAACACGCCCTCGTCGCTCCACCCGTGCTCATCGTCGCCCACGAGCGTCCGGCTCGCGTCGGCCGATAGCGTCGTCTTCCCGGTGCCCGAGAGCCCGAAGAACACGGCCGCGTCACCGCCGGGGCCGACGTTTGCCGAGCAGTGCATCGGGAAGACGCCCTGCTGCGGCAGGCGGTAGTTGAGGAACGAGAAGACGCTCTTCTTGATCTCGCCGGCGTAGTGAGTGCCGCCAATCAGGACGAGGCCCTTGCCCAGGTTCAGCGTGATGAAGGTGGACGAGTTAAGCCCGTCGACCGCCGGCGCGCGGAAGTCGCACAGGTCGACCACGGTCACGTCCGGCGCGAAACCGTCCAGTTCCGCGGCGGACGCCGGTCGGAGGAACATGTTGAGCGCGAAAAGGCTGTGCCAGGCCTTCTCGGTGACGACGCGTACGCGGATGCGGTACCGCTCGTCGGCGCCGGCGTAGCAATCGCGTACGAAGAGCTCTCGGCCGACGGCGTAACTCGCCATGCCACTGAGCAGCGCATCGAACGAGGCCTCCGAGAGGGGCTTGTTGACCTTGCCCCACGCGACCAGCGCCCGGCTGGAGGGCTCGTCGACGACGAAGCGATCGTTGGGGCTGCGCCCGGTGTGCGGGTCGGTGCGGGCTGCGAACGGACCGTGCGCAACAAGCCGACCCTCGCCGCGACGAACCGCCTCCTCGTAGAGCCGCGGCGGACCGAGTCCGTAGTGGACCGTGTCGAGCCGCTCGAACCCGAGCGATCGGAACTGTTGGTACAGAGAGGCCGGGGCGTTCATGTCGGGGGAGACTCTCGAATGCGGGACGGGCTAAAACGCGAAGGTACGGGCACGCCGGGGCTGAAACCGGCCGCCGCGGGCCCGCAGAGGCTCCCCGGTCGTGGAGACCGAATGGACTTTTCGCGGCGTCGTTGCGTTCGTAGCCTCCGCGACCCACCACGCTGTACAGATGCGAATCGTTTGCACCGCCGTCGTCATCACCGCGCTCGCAATTGCCGGCGCCGCGCCGGCGCGGGCACAGCGTGCGCCTGCGGACCTGACCGCCGACTACGCGACGTTCATGTTCGAGAGCGGGCAGACCCTGGTCGAGATCTACCTCGGGCTAGGCGCGCACTCGCTGCAGTACGCCGGCACGCCGGAGGGCTTCGAGATCGATGTGCCCGTGCAGCTGGCGCTGCGGCCCACCGCGGAGCGGGCTCCTCTCGGAGCCGTCGTCGCGCCGGCGTGGGAGGGCACGGCGAACCTCCGGTTCGTTGTGGCCGACACAGCGGCCCTCCAGCGTGGGCAGTTCTTCGTCCATCGCGTCCGCACGGCGGTGCCGCCGGGCGAGTACACGCTCCAACTGACCGTGCCCGCCGACGCCGCCAGCGGCCGCTCCGAGACCCGCCTGGAGTTCGACCCGGTCCTGGTGCCCGACTACTCCGACGGCGACCGCGCGGCCTTCTCCGGGATGACGCTCGCCACTTCCATTCGCGGCGGAGCGGCGACCGACGATCCGTTCAATCGCAACGGGCTCGTGGTAATGCCCAACCCGAACTCCGTGTTCGGAGCCACGGAGGGGAGGCTCAACTTCTATGCGGAGGCCTATGGAATCCCGGAGACGACCGAACAGGAGCAGTACACGCTGCTCGCGTACATCGCCGCCGCCGATGAACCGCGTCCGATGCCCGGCCTGCAGCAGCGCGCCGCGCGGCCGGCGCGGGACCCGGACGTGCTCGTGGGCTCCTTCGACGTGAGCCAGCTTCCGTCCGGCTCCTACTACCTCCGCCTGGCGGCCCTCGACGCGTCCAACGAGGCGATCGTCGAGCAGAGCAAGCGGTTCTTCGTTCTCAACCCCGACGTGGCCCGGCCGGAGATCGCCGACGGCGGTCCGACGGACCTTGAGGAGCGCTACTTCTCAGTCATGCCGGCCGACGAGCTCCAGCTGGTGTTGGACCAGGTGAAGGCCATCGCGTCGCAGCCGGAGATGCGGCAGATCAGCTCGTTCGCAACCGACGAGGCGCGGCGCACATTCCTCGCGCAGTTCTGGCGTGCACGGGATGAGGACGGAGATCCGACGCGCAACGCTGCGCGCGAGGAGTTTCAGGCGCGCCTACGCTACATCGAGCGCTATGGCATCGGAGGCCTGTTGCCGTGGGAGAGTGAGCGTGGGCGCGTAGTGCTGCGCTACGGGTATCCGTCGGAGGTGGACCCCCGCACGCACACGCAGAACCTGGCACCCCACGAGGTATGGTACTTCGAGAACATCAGGGGTCAGGGGCAGGCCGTGTTCGTCTTCGCTGACCGCGATCTGACCGGCCGCTACGAGCTCATCCACTCGACGGTCATCGGCGAGATGTCGGCGCCCAACTGGGAGGAGCTGCTGCAGAGGTGAGCCGCACCGTCGGCACGGACGACGCCGGCGTCGCCGCCGCAAGCGACGCCGTTCGCGCCGGCGCCGTCCTGCTGTACCCGACGGAGACGGTGTACGGCCTCGGCGGCGACGCCGGCCGGTCGGACGTGCTGGCTCGGGTGCGCCAGTTGAAAGGGCGAGGCGACTACTCGCCCGTGCTCGTGTTGACCGATTCGTGGGAACGCGTCGCTTCGTGGGCCGGCGCGGGGGATGCTGCGGCTCGCGTCATGGCGCACGACCCGCCGCTGGCGGTGACGCTGCTGCTGCCCGCCGCGCCGGCCGCGCCGCCGTGGCTGGTCGGTCCGGAGGGCCTCGTGGGCATTCGGCGGACCGGCGACCCGTTCTGCGCCGCCCTCGTGCGCGCGGCCGGCGCCCCGATCACTTCGACATCGGCCAACCGCTCCGGCGAGCCGGCGCCCGCCGAGCTGGAGAGCGTCGGCCCCGCCATCCGCGCCGGCGCGGACCTGGAGGTCGACGCCGGCCGGCGCCTTCCCGGCGTCGCCTCCACCGTGGCGCGGATCGACGACGCCGGCCGGGTCACGATCGTGCGCCCCGGCCCCGTCGATGCCGCCACCCTGGAGAGTGTCGCCGCGGGCCGTCGCTAGCTTCGTCGCCCCTCCGCCACCGCCAGGATGCCCGATTCACAGCCCGACGCCGCAACCGCGGTTTCGGACCTCCCCGCGCGCATCGGGCAGCGCGTGACGCTCCGGGGCTGGCTTCTTGGACGGCGCGACTCGCGCGGCCTGGCATTCCTCGTGCTGCGCGACGGGACCGGCTTCGTGCAGGTCGTCGTGTCGCAGCAGGCCGTCGACGCGAGCACGTGGGCGGATGTGGAGGCGGCAACGCAAGAGAGCGCGCTGGAGATCGTCGGCGAGGTCCGCGCGGACGAGCGCCAGGAGGGCGGGGTGGAGGTGGCCGCGGAGGGTGTCCGCCTCATTTCACTTGCCGAGCCGTACCCGATCACGCCTAAGTCGCACGGCGTCGAGTTCCTGGCGGACCACCGGCACCTCTGGCTGCGGAGCCGGCGCCAGTGGGCCATCATGCGCGTCCGCAACCGCGTCGTTTGGAGCATACACTCCTTCTTCCAGGAGCGCGGCTACCTCCAGCTCGACGCCCCCATCCTGACGGGCAACGCGGTCGAGGGTACGAGCACGCTGTTTGAGCTCGATTACTTCGGCCAGCCGGCGTACCTCACCCAGAGCGGCCAGTTGCACGGCGAGGCGCTGGCGATGGCGTTCGGGAAGGTCTACACCTTCGGTCCCACCTTCCGCGCGGAAAAGTCCAAGACCCGGCGCCACCTCACCGAGTTCTGGATGATCGAACCCGAGATCGCGTTCTGCGACCTCGACGAGAACATGGCGGTGGCCGAGGCGGTGCTGCTGCGAATCGTCGGGGATGTCCTCGCGGAATGCACCCGGGAACTGGAGGTCCTGGGCCGCGATCGATCGGCGCTGGAGCGAGTGAAGCCTGGCTTCCCGCGCCTCAGCTACAGTGACGCCGTAGACCTTCTCCGGAGCGCGGAGAGCCGGCGCCTGCTCGACGAGGAGGAGCAGGCGCTGCACGACGAGCAGGCGGCGCTGGACGCGGAACGCGAGACCAATCACCAGGCCTACGCCGGCGCGGCGAAGGGGGAGAAGCGACGCATCGACGCACGGGAGATCGAAATCAACACACGCATCGAGCGAATCGCGGAGACCCTGAAGAACGTGCCCGAGTGGCGTGCGAGCGCTGAAGGCTTCGAGTGGGGGGGCGACTTCGGAGGATCGGACGAGACGGTGCTCACGAAGCACTTCGACACGCCGATCATCGTGCACCGCTTCCCGCAGGAGGTCAAGGCCTTCTACATGAAGCGCGATCCGGAAGACGATCGGCTCGCGCTGGGGATGGACGTCCTCGCGCCCGAGGGCTACGGCGAGATAGTCGGCGGCGGCGAGCGCGCTACGGACCTCGACTTCCTCAAGAGCCAGATCGCCGCGCACGGCCTGCCGGAGTCTGTCTTTGAGTGGTACCTCGATCTCCGCCGCTTCGGATCAGTCCCGCACTCTGGATTCGGCCTCGGCCTGGAACGGACGGTTGCATGGGTCTGCGGGCTGCCGCACATCCGCGAGGCCGCCCCCTTCCCGCGTCTCATCGGACGCCTGAACCCGTAGCGGAATGGTGATGGGTGATGGGTGGTTCGGGATGGGTGAGGTTGCGTGTTTCGTGTTGTGTGTTCGCGTGCTTGCCTAGCCGATCGCTGATAGCTGACAGCTGATAGCTGACAGCCGGATAGTTCGCGGGCGCCTGGCCGAACGGATTCGCGCGGCCGGACGTTCACGCCCCCACGCCCTCCACCAGCTTCCGGCATGAACCCCCGTTTGACCACCCCGCGCGGCAAGGGCGCTTCCCCGGCCCTCCGCGCTCTCCTCTCCCTCCGTTCTCCCGTCTCACGCTTCTCCCTCGTCTCCCTAGCAGTCTTCCTCCCGCTCGCGGCGGTGGCGCAACCGATCCGCATCGAGGCCGGCTCCGTGCCGCGCACGGTAACCGTCGCCGGCGACGCGCTGGTCGAGGCCGCGCCGGACCGCGCCATCGTGCGCATAGGCGTGCAGACGAACGGCCAGCAGCCGGCGGAGACGCTGCAGCGCCACGAGGCCGACGTCGAGCGCGTGCTCACGACGATCCGTCGCGCCGGCATCGCCGATCGCGAGATCGAGATCACGTCGCTGACGCTGGGCGAGCGGTGGGTCGAGGGCGGCCGGCGCGAAGGCTACACGGCCAGCCGCGTCGTCGCCGTCACCGTAGACGACCTTCGCGACGTACCGGAGATCGTCGCCTCCGCCGTAAGCGAGGGGGCCAACCGGCTGGACGGGCTGGTCTACACCTTGCAGGACCCCGATCGGTACGAGGAGCAGGCACTCGCCGAAGCCTTTCGGCGTGCTCGCGAGAAGGCAGAGCGTCTCGCGACGGCCGCCGGCATGAGGGTGGGTCGCGTGGTGCAGATGCACGAGCAGGGCGTAGCGCCGCCGCAGCCCGTGCTGATGCGCATGCAGGAGATGGATGCCTCCGGGGGCGCGTACTCGGCCGGAACGAGCGAGGTACGCGCCGTAGTCGTGGTCACCTTCGCACTGGACGACTGATGGCTGCGGACGAGGACGAGCGCTACATGCGACTCGCGCTGGACCTGGCGAGCGCCGGCATGGACGCCGGCGGCAGTCCATTCGGCGCCGTCGTCGTGCGCGACGGCGGGGTGCTGGCAGCGGAGCACAACCAGGTATTGCAGACCAGTGATCCGACGGCCCATGCCGAGGTGACGGCCCTGCGAGCGGCCGCGCGGGCGGCCGGCTCGCACGACCTTGCGGGTTGCACGGTCTACTCCACGACCGAGCCGTGCCCGATGTGCTTCTCGGCCATCCACTGGGCGAATTGCGACCGCATCGTCTACGGCGCAGGCATCGGCGACGCGGCCGGCGTCGGCTTCCGCGAGCTGTCGATATCCAACGATGAGATGCGCCGGCTAGGCGGTTCATCACTGGTGGTCGACGGCGGCGTGCTGGCCGAGGAGGCGAGGGCGCAGTTCGCCGACTTCGCAGGGCGCCCCGGCCGGCGCACGTACTAGCCGCGCCGGCGCGGCGCGGCAGCGTGGTAGAAAACGCCGCGAAGCGCCGAGTGGCGGTGCGCGCGTAGATGGGCCCGGGCAGGTGCGGCCGTACTTTCGACGACCCTCCGCCGACCACCCCTTGCTCAACGTCCTCCGCAACGTCCGCCTCGCGCGCCTCATGGCGCCGGCGCTCGTGCTGGGGTTCGCGCTCGCGTGGGCCGCGCCGGCGCGCGCGGCGCGCGCGTGGGAGAAGGAGCGCTCGGAGGCGGCCGCGCTAATCGCGGCCGAGGACGCGGTCCGCGTCGAGGCGGCGCTCACGCTGGCGGCCTACCGGGCAGTCTCGCCGGCCGACTTCGCGGCGGAAGTCGTGCGCGCCCTCGACGGCACACACGATGGCGTGTCGCCGGCCGCCGACGCACTGCTCCGCGCCCTGTTCGGGCGGATCCTGCAGGCCATGAGCCTGGGGCAGGGGCCCGCAGCCGTCTTCGCGGCGCCCCAGGTGAGCGAGGTGCCACCGACGCCGACGCCCGCACTGGCCCCGGACGGCCGCGCCGGCCGGCCCGCGACGACCATTGCTCAGCTCGCGCCGACGGAGGGCGCGCGCCCGGTGCCGCGGGAGGCGCGGCCCGACATACAGACGCTGGGACCATAGCGCGTCCGGCGCGCTCCGGCGCGCCCGGCCCTCGCGGCCGCTCGTCAGCGCCCCCCGCGTCCGCCGCGGGGGCGGTCCAGTTCCTGCACGACCTCCCCTCCAATGAAAGGCAACGGTCTGAAGCTCTTCAGCGCCGCCGCGTTCCTCGTGGTGTCGCTCTATTACTTGTTTCCGACCCTCCAGGCGTACCGCCTCGAGCGGAGTCTCGAAGCGATGTCGGCCGAAGACCGCCAGGCGTACCTCGAGGACAACTATGAGGACGTAGCCGAGACCCGCGAGCGCGCGCTGAACCTGGGGCTCGACCTCCAGGGCGGCATGCACGTGACCCTCGAGGTCGGGGTCGATGCCTTGCTCCGCGAGCTCGCTGAGGGCCGGACGGATGAGGTGTTCGACCGGTCACTGGCCCGCGCCCGCGCCGAGGCGCAGACGAGCCGGCTCTCGTTCGTAGACCTGTTCGCTCGGGCCGTGGAGGCCGAGCAACCCGGCACGCGGCTCTCGCGGTACTTCCGCGACCGCGACGCCGGGATCTCGGCCCGGAGCGACAACTCTGATGTACTGTCGTACCTGAACGTGGAGGCCACCGAGGCGCTCGATCGCGCGATCGAGATCATCCGAAAGCGCGTCGATCGGTTCGGAGTGACCGAGCCGTCGATCCAGAAGCAGGGGGCCAGCCGCGTGGTTGTCGAGCTCCCCGGCGTCGACGACCCCGCGCGCGTTCGAGACCTTCTGCGGGGAACGGCGCGCCTGGAGTTCCGCCTGATGGCCGATCGGACGGAGCTGCAGGCGTCGGCGCAGCGGGTGTTCGCGCACTTCGCAAGCAGTGGCGCGGCGGATTCGGTGGATGCGGCGCCCGACACGTCCGCGGCCGGCGCCGACTCCGCTGCGGTCGTTGCTGCCGAGGACTCTGTCGCGCGCAGCGTAGCCGAGCTGACGGGCCAGGCGGCCGCGCCGGTCGTCGGCGCATCGCGACGGACGTTCGCCGAGATGGCGCAGCCGGGAGAGGGTGTCATCTTCGCGCAGGTGCCCGAGAGTGACACGGCGGCCGTCTCTCGCATGCTGGCCGCGCCGGCCGTGCGCCGGATGCTGCCTCGCGAGGTGGGGCTGCTCTACACCGCGCGTCCGGAGGTCGTCACCGGCGGCGCGGGCGAACCGGTGTACTTCCTGCTCGGGGTGCGCAACCGGACGGAGCTCGACGGCGGCGTGCTAACGGACGCGCGGCCGGACTTCGACCCGCTCACCAACGAGCCCAAGGTCAGCCTGACGATGAACGCCGAGGGCGCGCAGCGCTGGAGCCAGATCACAGGCGCGAACGTCGGGGAGCAGGTCGCCGTGGTGCTCGACGGGGTCGTGTACACCTACCCCGTGATTCGAGAGCGCATCCCGGGCGGGCGCACGGAGATAGCCGGCGTGACGCGCGCCGAGGCCGAAGACATCGTAACCGTGCTCAAGTCCGGCGCGCTGCCGGCGCCTGTCGTGATCGTGCAGGAGCGAACGGTCGGCCCGAGCCTCGGGGCGGAATCGATCACCGCCGGCGGGATCTCCCTGGTGGTGGCATACCTGCTCGTAGCGCTCTTCATGATCGTCTACTACCGGACGGCCGGGGTCATCGCGTGCCTTTCGTTGTTCCTGGCGATCGTGTTCATTTTCGGGATCCTGGCCGCCTTCGGTGCGACGCTCACCCTGCCTGGAATCGCCGGACTGGTCCTCTCCATCGGCATGAGCATCGACGCCAACGTCCTGATCTATGAGCGCATACGCGAGGAGGTCGACGCCGGCAAGACGATGAAGGCCGCGATCGACGGCGGTTTCGCGAAGGCCTTCTCCGCGATTGCCGACGGTCAGATCACGACGTTCCTGATCGGCGTCATCCTCTACTCGTTCGGCGCCGGCCCGATCCAGGGCTTCGCTGTGACGCTCATGGCCGGCGTGGTGTGCGCCATGTTCACCGGCGTCATCGTCACGCGCCTGATGATCGAATGGATCGTCGACCGTCGCGGTAGCCTCTCGTTCGGCTGATCGGCTGCCCAGCGCGCCATCGCCCAGACCCCCCCTGCAATGCGAATGCTTCAGAACGCCAACTTCGACTTCATTGCGAGGCGAAAGGCGTGGTACATCTTCTCCGTCGGCACGCTCGTGATCGGGATGGGCTCCTTCCTGATCCGCGGGGTCGAGACGGGTATCGACTTCCGTGGCGGCACGGAGATCGTCGTCAACACCTCCGCCGGCGCGGAGCCCATCGGTACGCTCGGCATGCGCGAGGTCCTGGCGCCAGTCCTGGGTGAGGATCCGGAGGTGAAGGAGTTCGGCGGGAGCCGGTCCCTGCTAATCCGGACGACTGCCGGCGGAGACATCGATGTCCTGCAGGAGCAGGTGGTTACGGCGGTCAGCGCGGCGTATCCGGATGCGGGCCCGACGATCGAGCGTACGGACATCGTTGGCCCCCGCTTCGCCGAGGACCTCAAGCGAGGCGCGATCCTGTCGGTCCTCTTCGGGCTGCTGGTGATCTTCGTCTACGTGACGGTCCGGTTCGAATGGACCTACTCCGTCGGCGCCGTGGCGACGCTGGCCCACGACGTGCTGTTCACCCTGGGGCTCTTCTCGCTGCTCCAGGGGATCGCGCCCTTCTCTCTGACTGTCGACCAGACAATCATCGCCGCGTTCCTGACGATCCTGGGCTACTCGATCAACGACACGGTGATCGTGTTCGACCGCATGCGGGAGTACACGCTACTGTTCAAATCCGAGCCCCTCGAGACCATCGTTAACCGCTCGATCAACTCGACGCTGTCGCGGACGATCATCACGAGCGGCACGACGGTGATGACTACGCTCGTGCTGTTCCTGTTCGCCGGCGACGTGATCCGCCCGTTCGCGTTCGCGCTCTTCGTCGGCATCGGCGTGGGCACGTACTCGTCGATCGCGGTCGC
>Ga0307505_10001926_pt1 | contig 15475 bp, 14 predicted proteins | sample 23_S_MG_FD_202183 | JGI IMG/M metagenome (GOLD analysis project Ga0307505, IMG submission 202183) | Soil microbial communities from Populus trichocarpa stands in riparian zone in the Pacific Northwest, United States - 23_S | ecosystem: Environmental > Terrestrial > Soil > Riparian zone > Trees...
GGAAGTGAGCGCGGGAGGAGCGGTGCGTCGGTCCGCAGGGCTCTCTGAGCGAGCCGGGTGCCCACCGCAGTTGGTGGGCGGCGAGCGAGGGAAGCGGGAGGCGCAGAGCGCCGGACCGCGTGCCCCAGGACCGACACACCGCGACAAACCGCGCAGTGCGATCAGAGAATGGCATGGCCTTGCTACATCCGGCTTTCACCGCGTACGCTATCGCCATGAGACACTCGGCTCTGCTTCTCCTCGCCGCGGCCGCGACGGCGTGCACGCCCCGCACCGCCCCCACCCCCGACGCCACGCGATACGACATCGTGATCCTCAACGGCCGGATCATCGACGGCACCGGGAACCCCTGGTACTACGGCGACGTCGGCATTGCCGGCGACCGCATCGCCTGGGTAGGCCCGAAGGGCACCCTCGCGAACGCCCGCGCCGCACAGCGCCTGGACGCCACCGGGCTCGTCGTCTCCCCGGGCTTCATCGACATCCAGAGCCACTCGTGGGACCAGCTGCTGTGGCGCGACGGTCGCGTCGTCGGCAAGGTGACGCAGGGCGTCACGACCGAGATCCTCGGCGAGTCCACGACGCCGGGCCCGCTCAACGATCACGTCATGGAGCTCCTGGAGATCCCGGACACCCTGCCCCGGCTCCGCGAGCTGCACGAGACCTTCCGCGGCCCGCGCGGATTCGGCGCGTGGCTGAATGCGATGGAGAATCACGCGAGGTCGGTGAACGTCGGCTCCTACCTGGGCGCGAGCACGGTGCGCGCGTACGCCATGGGCCAGCGCCAGGGCGCCGCGGGCGACGCGGAGCTCGACACCATGCGCGCGCTCGTGCGCAGCGCCATGCGCGACGGCGCTTTCGGCATCTCCACCGCGCTCATCTACCCGCCCGGCGCCTACGCCACGACGCGCGAGCTGATCGAGATGGCGAAGGCGATGGCGCCCTTCCACGGCACCTACATCACCCACATGCGCTCGGAGGACGACTCCCTCTTCGAGGCGATGGACGAAGCGTTCCGCATCGGCCGCGAAGGCGGCGTGCCGGTGGACATCTACCACCTCAAGGCCAGCGAGCGCCACAACTGGAGCAAGGCGGCGGGCATGGTGGCGAAGATCGATTCCGTCCGCGCGGCCGGGCAGGACGTCGCCGCGACGATGTACCCGTACGCCGCGAGCGGCAACAACCTCTCGTCGTGCTTCCCGGACTGGGCACACGAGGGCGGTCGGCTCCTGGCCAACCTCCGCGATGCGGCGACGCGGGCCCGCATCGTCGCCGACCTCGAGCGCACCCGCAGCTGCAACCCCGAGCGCTCCTCGCACGCGGTGATCGGCTTCCAGACCCCCGAGCTGAAGAAATACGAGGGCCGGCTCATCGCCGACATCATGCGCGACCTGGGCAAGTCGGCCGCCGAGACGGTCATCGAGCTGACCCTCGCCGAGAACGGGCAGCTCGGAAAGATCAATTTCAGCATGAGCGAGGAGAACGTCGCCATGCAACTGCGGCGCCCCTGGGTGATCGTTGCGTCGGACGCCGGCGGCCACGATCCCGACAGCGCCCGCGGCCTCACCCACCCGCGCGCCTATGGCACCTACCCGCGCGTCCTCGGCAAGTACACGCGGCAGGATTCGCTGTTGACGCTGGAGGAAGCGGTGCGGAAGATGACGGGCGCCGTGGCAGCCCGGCTCTACCTCAACGACCGCGGCGTGCTTCGCGCAGGCACCTACGCCGACGTGGCGCTGTGGGACCCCAACACGATCATCGACCACGCGACGTTCGAGCGGCCGCACCAGCTCTCGACCGGCGTGCGGCACGTGCTCGTGAACGGCGAGTTCACGCTGCGCGACGGACGCCACACTGGCGCGACGCCGGGCCGGGTGGTGCGCGGGTTGGGATACGGCAGGTGACCATCGCCTGATTCTTGCAGCGCGGACGCCCATGACCGACATCCTCAGGCGCAACAACGTGCGGGTCTTCGGCAACGGCTCGCAGCCCATGCTCTTCGCCCACGGCTTCGGGTGCGACCAGAACATGTGGCGGTACCTCACCCCGGCGTTCGAGAACGACTACCGCATCGTCCTGTTCGACTACGTCGGCTCGGGGAAGTCCGACCTCGCGGCTTACGACGCGAACCGGTACGGGTCGCTCCATGGCTACGCGCTCGACATCCTCGATGTCTGCCGAGCCCTCGACCTCAGCGACGTCATCCTCGTCGCCCATTCGGTCAGCAGCATGGTGGCCGTGCTCGCCGCGAACCGGGAACCGGACCGCTTCGCGCAGATCGTCATGGTCGGCCCCTCCCCGCGCTACATCAACGACGAGGGGTACATCGGCGGCTTCGACGCCAGGGACATTGACGGCCTGCTCGAGACCATGGAAAAGAACTACATCGGCTGGGCGAACTTCCTGGCGCCGGCTATCATGAAGAACCCCGATCGGCCGGAGCTGGGCAAGGAGCTCACCGAGAGCTTCTGCTCCACCGACCCGATCATCGCGCGGCGCTTCGCCGAAGTCACCTTCAAGTCCGACAACCGCTCCGACCTGCAGCACGTGCGCGTGCCGTCGCTCATCCTCCAGTGCTCCGACGACCTGGTGGCGCCGGCCGAAGTGGGCCAGTACGTGCACCGGAACACGCCGCGCAGCACGTTCCGGCAGATGCAGGCCACGGGGCACTGCCCGCACATGAGCCACCCCGACGAGACGATTCGCCTGATCCAGGAGTACCTGAGGGAGACGGCGGTCGCGGCGTGAGCCCGTGACCATCGCGGTTCCCCCGTCCGCGGCGCTGGGCGAGGTGCTCGACACCGCGCCCTGCGGCTTCGTCTCGTTCACCGATGGCGGCGAGATCCGACTCATCAACCGAACGCTCTGCGAGCTGCTCGGCTTCGAGGCAGAGGACGTCACCGGACGCAGCGTCGAAACGCTCCTCACCACGCCGACGCGGATCTTCTACCAGACGCATTTCTTCCCGCTGCTGAAGTTGCACGGGCGCGCCGACGAGATCTTCCTCACCTTCCGGGCTCGCGGCGGCGACGACATCCACACGCTGACCAACGCGGTGCGCGTCGAGCGCGACGGCGAGTGGGTGAGCGACTGCGTCATCATGCGCATCCAGGAGCGGAACAAGTACGAGGACTCGCTCATCCGGGCGCGCAAGGCCGCCGAGGAGGCGAACGTGGCGCGCATGCGGTTTCTCTCGATGATGTCGCACGACCTGCGCACGCCGCTGAACGCCATCTCGGGGTACGCGGAGCTGATGCTCATGGGCATCCGCGGCCCCGTGAGCGCCGAGCAGGAGAAGGACCTGCTTCGCATGAAGGACGCGAGCACGTTCCTCCTCGGCATGCTCAACGACGTCCTCGCCTTCGTGAAGTTCGAGGCCGGCCAGATCGACGTCAGCGTGCGGGATGTGCGACTGTCGGACATCGTCGCGCAGGCCGAGGCGCTCGTGGCGCCGCGCATCCTCGGATCGGACATCATGTACGCCAGCACCAACTGCAGCACCGGGCTGCGGGTGAAGGCGGACGATTCGCGCCTGCAGCAGGTGCTGCTCAACCTGCTCACCAACGCGCTGAAGTTCACGCCGCGCGGCGGCCGCGTCTCGCTCTCGTGCGAGGAGCAGGGCGAACACGTGCTCGTCCGCGTGGCCGACACCGGGCCGGGAATCCCGCCCGAACGCATCACCTGGATCTTCGAGCCGTTCACGCAGGTGGAACACCAGTCCAAGGGGGCGCAGGAGGGGGTAGGGCTGGGCCTCGCGATCAGCCGGCAGCTCGCGCGCGCCATGGGCGGCGACGTGACCGTCGTGAGCACGCCGGGCGAGGGCGCGACGTTCACGATCACGCTGCTGAAGGCCTGAGGAGTGAGGATTGAGGATCGAGGATCGAGGATTGAGGATCGGGGATTGAGGATTGAGGCTCTCGGCTCTCGGCTCTCGGCTCTCGGCTCTCGGCTCTCGGCATCGCGTAGCTTCCCGCATGAATCGCGGCATCAGCATCGGCACCGTACTAGTGCTGCTATCAGCAGGAGCTTGTGGACGACTCGCCCGAGCGCCGATCGACGACCTGCGCGTGCTCGTGTACAACATCCACGCGGGGAAGGACGCGCAAGGGGTGGACAATCTGGAGCGCGTCGCGGAGATCGTACGCGACACGCGCGCGGACGTCGTGCTGCTCCAGGAGGTGGACGTCGGCACCCGGCGGTCGGGGAACGTCGACCAGCCGGCGCGGCTTCGCGAGCTGACGGGCTATCACGTCGCCTTCGGGAAGACGCTCGACTACCAGGGCGGGCTCTATGGGATTGCGGTGATGTCGCGGTGGCCGATCGACAGCTCGCGGGTCACCTCCCTTCCCATCCATCCGCCGCAGCTGCGCTCCGGCGTGTCGTACGAGCCCCGCGGCGCGCTGCGCGCATTCATCCGGGCGCCGGCCGGCGCGCTGGTGGTGGTGAACACGCACCTCGATGCGTCGCGCGACGACGCCTACCGCCGGCAGGAGGCGCGGACGATCATCGCGATCGCCGACTCGCTCCGTCCGGCCGGACTGCTGCTCGTGGGTGGCGACTTCAACTCGGAACCGGGAAGCGCGGTACAGCAGGCGGTGGCCGCCGCGCGACTGCGCGATGCGTGGACGCTCTGCGGCGAGGGAGCCGGCTTTACCTACCCCGCCGACTCCGGCACCAAGCGCATCGACTATCTGTACCTGCCACCGAGTGCGGGCTGCGCGCGCGCGGAAGTCATTGCGACCCGGGCGTCGGACCACCGACCGTTGCTCGTCCTGGTGCGACCGCGCTGAGCGGCGAGGCGGCAACCGCATGTTCGGCGGCGAGCGCGTGCTCGACGTCGCGACAGAGCTCCCGCAACTGGCCGGTCACCGCTGCCGCGGACAGCGCGTCGCCCGCCTGTTGCGCGCGCAGCGCCGAGAACTGGAGCCACATCGTTCGCAGCAGCTCCATGTAGCGGGAGCGGCGGGACGCGAGGTCCTCGGACCGCCGCGTGAGCTGCTCCATCAGGGCAAGCTGGCCTGCCATGAGGTCACGCATCTGGCGCCCGGCGCCGTCGTGGGTGGCGCCCATGGCGTCCAGGCGCTGCTGCAGCCGTTCGCGCTCCGCAGGGTCGTTGTCCCGCGCGAGCGCGCGCAGCTCGTCGTCCATGTGCGCGATGTGGCGCAGCACGTCGCGAGCGACGGTGATCCCGTCGGCGAGCATGGCCCGCCAGGGTTCGCCGATGTCCGCCTCGACGCGCTCGAGCGCCGCGACGATGTCGGTGGGTGTCTCGAGTCGCTCCTGTCGGCGCGTCGAACCCACGCCAAGCAGGCGAGCAATGTCCGGCCGGCGCCAGAAGCGCTGAGTCCACGTCGGCTCGGTCAACAGCTTGTCGCGATCGTGCGATGCAAGGCCCATCCGTGTTCCCCACCGCATGGCGTACGCGATGCAACCGAACATGATCCCGAGCACGCCCAGCATGCCGCCGACGCCTCCCAGGATGAGCGGCCCGAGCACCCTGGGCTCCGCAACATTCCGGAGGCCGAGCGTCAGGGCGAGTACGATCACCGGCAAGAACACCCCCATGGCGCTCAGCGCCGCCCCGCTCATCCACTGGCGCGTTCGGCGGACTGGCACGGGAAGCTGGTCCCAAACGTCGCCCGGCCGGCGGAACGCACGCGGCCACCAGAAGTGCCATCGTCGCGGGGGCCAGAGCGCCATGCGCTTCACGCGCTGCCAGGGCAACCCGTGCTTGCGAGCGCGCTTCGCCAACAGGAACAGCTCGACCGCACCCGCAGGCACGACCGTGAGCGGCAGAATCCCCCAATACAGGTCGCCGCTCGCGGCATAGGCGATCGCGCCGAACCATGCCCCCACCCAGCCCGAGAGCAGGTTGACGGAGGTCGTCGCCGGCAGCTTCTCGAGTTCCGGCGGCAGGCTCACTTCTCCATCGCCGGCGCCCAGCGCGTCGCGCAGCGCCGCGGCCGACGACCAGCGGTGTGCCGGCGCCTTCGCGAGGCAGCGGACAATCGCCGCGTCGAGGTCGTCGGGGATCTCGGACTCGAACACGCTCGGCGGCGTGGGCTCGCGCGTCATGTGCGCAGCCATCAGCTCCTGGAACGTCCCGCCCTCGAAGGGGAACCGCCCCGTGACCATGCGGTACCCCACGATCCCGAGCGCATACAGGTCGGTGCGGCCGTCAATGTCGCGCTCGCCCGCGGCCTGCTCCGGCGACATGTAGAGGGGCGTCCCCACCACCATGCCGGTGCCGGTCAGGGTGTGCCCCGCGGTCTGCTGCCGGGCGATCCCGAAGTCGGTGAGCACGGGCCGGTCGGTACCGTGCTCCAGGAGGATGTTGTCCGGCTTGATGTCCCGGTGGATGATCCCCAGGGAGTGCGCGTGATCGAGCGCGGAGGCAAGCTCACCGAGGATGCGCCTGGCATCGTCGAACGCCATGCTGCCTTCGCGCCGCAGGCGCAGCTCGAGGGACTCCCCCTGGACATATCCCATGATGTAGAACAGCGTCGTCCCCGCCTCGCCGAAGGAGTACAGGGGGACGACGTTCGGGTGCGTGAGCCGCGCCGCGGTGCGGGCCTCGCGAAGGAACCGCTCCCTCGCTGTCTCGGTGTCGGCGCTCTCGTGCGGGAGCACCTTGATGGCCACGAGCCGGTCGAGGAGGCGTTCGCGTCCGAGATACACCGCGCCCATGCCTCCCCGCCCGATCAGACGCAGCACGTCGTACTGGGCGCCGAGTGCGCTGATCAGGGACTGGCGGAGCGGGTCGTCGGCCTCGTGCACGCACCTTGATTAGCGCCCGGACATCCGGAGCGCCAGCAGTATGCCGACGGGCTAACCGTTCCAGGGTCCCCGGGTTATTATCGCCGCGTAGTTCCCCCCCCAGAAGGACGATGTCCGCTATGCAGGGCCGCCGGTCCAGCGGTGAAGTCACCCGACTGCTCCACGAAGCGTCGGCCGGCAACCGGACGGCCTTCGACCAGCTCGTGCCGTTCGTCTACGACGAGCTGCACCGCATTGCGTCGAACCGGATCCGCGCGGAGCCGGTTGGGCATACCCTGACCCCCACCGCCCTGGTGCACGAGGCCTACCTCCAGATGGTGGCGCAGGACCGCGCGCAGTGGCACAGTCGCGCGCATTTCTTCGCCGTGGCCGCGCAGGCCATGCGCCGCGTCCTCATCAACTACGCGAAGATGAAGGACCGTCTGAAGCGCGGCGGGGGCAGCATCCCGATCGACCTCGATGCCGCCGAGGCCATGGGCGCCACCGCGGTCGGGTTCAGCGACGATCAGGCGGAGGATCTCCTCATGCTCGACGCCGCCCTCGACGAGCTGCGGGCATTCAACCCCGATGGGGCGGCCATCGTGGAATACCGGTTCTTCGGCGGCCTGCAGTTCCGCGAAATCGCCGAGGTGACGGGCGTCAGCGAAGTCACGGTCCGGCGCCGCTGGACGACGGCGCGCGCGTGGCTGCGCCGCGCGCTCGGCGCGGAGAACAGCTTCTCCACCCTCGCGGTGGCCGGGGACGACGCATGAATCACGCACAGTGGCAGCGGGTCGAGGCCATTTTCCAGGGCGCCACGGAGCGCACCGGCGGCTCGCGCGCGGCATACCTCGACGAGGCGTGCGCGGGGGATCAGCTCCTGCGCGCCGAGGTGGATGCGCTGCTGCGGGAACACGAGAGCGACCCGCACTTCATGGAGCGCCCGCTGGTGCAGCTGGCGGACGAGGATCCGGGGCGTAGCGTGTTCCCTCCGCTCACACCGGCAGCGGTCGGCTCGGCCGAGAAGGTCGGCCCGTACCGCATCGTCAGGGAAATCGGCGAGGGGGGCATGGGCGTCGTCTACCTCGCCATGCACGAGGGGCCGGGCTTCGAGCGACCCGTGGCCCTCAAGGTCGTGCGGCGCGATATGGACACCGGCCAGATGCTGCGTCGCTTCCAGCTCGAGCGGCGCCTGCTCGCCGCCCTGCGCCATCCCAACGTCGCGCGGTTGCTCGATGCGGGCGCCATGCCGGACGGACGGCCCTACTTCGTCATGGACTTCGTCGAGGGCACGCCGATCGACGGGTACTGCGAGCGCCGCCGGCTCTCCGTGCGCGAGCGCTTGCGGCTCTTCCTCGCCGTTGCTTCGGCGGTGGAGCACGCGCATGCCAGCCTCATCGTCCACCGCGACATCAAGCCCGGCAACATTCTCGTGAGCGAAGCCGGCGTCCCCGTCCTGCTCGATTTCGGCATCGGCAAGCTGCTGGATCGCTCCATCACGTCCGATCCTTCGGTGAGCACGGAGATGATGACGAGCGGGCGCGCCTTCACTCCCGCCTACGCGTCCCCCGAGCAGATCCGCGGCGAGCCGGTGAGCACCGCCACCGACGTCTATGGTCTCGGCGCCCTGCTCTACCAGCTCCTCACCAGCAAGCGACCGTTCGAGGGAACCGGCATCGCCCTCGAGCAGGCCGTGCTCGACACGGACCCGCCGAAGCCGAGCGCCGCCACCGGAGGAACGCTCGACAGCGACCTCGACGCGATCGTGCTCAAGGCCATGCGCAAGGAGGCGGAGCGCCGGTACACGTCCGTGGCCGCCCTCTCCGACGACCTGCAGCGCTATCTCGATGGCCAGCCGGTGCGCGCGCACGCGGGCTCGTTCTCCTACCGCGCCGGGAAGTTCGCGCGGCGCAACCGCATGGCGATCGCCGCGGCGTCCGTCGTGTTCACGGCGCTCGTCGGCGCCACCTGGTACAGCACCGCCCAGGCGCGCGCGGTGGCCCGCGAGCGCGACAAGGCGCTTGCCGTGCAGACCTTCCTCCTCGAGATGTTCGGGTCGGCCGGCCAGCAGCGCGGCGACTCCGTTTCCATCCGGCAGCTGCTCGATGGCCAGGCGGCCCTTCTGCCCACGGCCTACCCCGGCGAGCCGGAGATGCAGGCGGAGATGCTCGCCGTGCTCGCCGAGGGATACGACCGGCTGGGGCTCTTCCCGCAGGCCGAGCCGCTCGCGCAACAGGCACTCGAGCTCCGCCGCGCCGCGCTGGGCCCGAACCACCCGGATCTTGCCTTCTCCACGAGCCTCCTTGGCTGGATCCAGCACCAGCGCGGCCGCTCGAAGGAAGGCGAGGAGCTCCTGCGTGAGGCGCTGGCGCTGTGGCGTGACGCGCGTCCGAAGAATCCCGCCGGACACGCCCGCACGCTCAACGACCTCGGCGTCGTCCGTGAGGCGCAGAGCCAGTACGCCGACGCCGCGGCGCTCTACCGCGAAGCGATCGCCATTCGCCGCCGCGAGCTCGGCGCGAGCAGCCGGGCGGTGGCGGTGACGTCGAGCAACCTCGCGGTGGTGCTGTACCGGACGGGTGACGTCCCCGGCGCAATCGTCGCCGCCGAGTCGGCGCTGGCGGTCATGCGACGCGCGTCCGGGCCCGACCATCAACGGTCCACGCTCATCCAAGGGAACCTCGCGGCCATGCGGGCCAGTCGCGGCGACCTGGCGGGCGCGGAGGCCGAGTACCGCGACGTGCTCGCGCGGCAGGAGCGGGTGCTCGGCCGGCAGCATCCCGTGACGTCGGGCACGATCTACGCGCTCGCGTCCGTGTTGCGCAGCCAGCGCCGGTTCGCCGACGCGGAATCCGTCGCAGCCGAGGCGCTCGTCAACTTCGAGCGCGCACATGGATCAGCGCACCTGCGAACCGCACAGGCGCTCATCATGCTCGGCACCATCAGGAGCTCGCTCGGGCGCACGCGCGAGGCAATCCCGCTGCTCCAGCGCGCGCATGATATCCAGGCCTCGGTCCGGGGTCCCGAGCATCGCGAGGTCGCAGCACTGCGAGCGCGGGTGGACTCGCTGAGGCGGACGCTCCGCTAGGGTTGCGGCAACCCCTGCCGACGGCACGGGACGTGACATATGACACCACATGTTTCCTCGACTTGCCAGAGTACTCTTCGCAGCCGCGCTCGTCAGCGCCTGCAAGGGCGATCCTTACGTCCCCGGACAGGGCGACAGGATCGCCGGCGTCAGCATGGGCGCCATCCGCAACGCGGTTGCTGCCAGGCTCGACAGTGCCAAGGCACCGAGCTGGACAACTGCGGAAGAGTGGAAGCGGGCGCGACGGATGTACGCGCTCTGGGACAACGCCCCGCTCTGGCTGGAGCCTGACGGCATCCGCGATCGCGCGCGCGCCCTGCTGGCGGCGATCGAGGACGCGCCGACCCACGGCCTGAGCCCGCAGCGCTACCCGATCGACTCCATCAGGCTCGTCGTCGGTGATGGGGACCTCGACAAGGAGCAGAGCGCGGAAAAGCTCGCTGACGTGGACGTGCTGCTCACGGCCGCCTACATCGGCTACGCCCAGGACATGCTCCTGGGCCAGGTGGATCCGAAGACCAGTGGCCAGGCGTGGCACATCGCCGGCCGCCGCAAGGAAGTGGACTCGGCGCTCGTGCGCACGCTCCAGAGCCCGAACATGGAAGTGGGTCTTGCTGCCATGGCGCCCAGCGAGGAGGAGTACAACCAGCTGCGCCAGTCGTACGTGCAGTACTCGAAGCTCGCGCGGGAGGCCTGGCCCGTCGTGGCATCGTCGTCACCTCGCGCCATGGTGGCGCAGCGGCTCTCGCTCGAGGGGTTCCAGGCGGACACCAGCAACCTTCCGGGGGCGATCAAGGTCTACCAGGAGCGGCACGGGCTGGAGCCGTCGGGAAAGCTCGACGGGCCAACGGTGCGCGCATTGAACGTTCCCGCCGCCGAGCGGGTGCAGCAGATCGCGGTGAACCTCGAGCGCTATCGCTGGCTCCCGCGGTCGCTGGGCGAACGATACATCTATGTGAACGTGCCGAGCTTCCGGCTGCAGGCGTACAACAACGGGCAGAAGGAGCTGGACATGCGCGTCGTGGTGGGCGCGGAGTACGACGGCCGCTCGACCCCGGTGTTCGCGGACTCGATGGAATTTGTCGTCTTCCGGCCGTACTGGAACGTGACGCCGAGCATCCAGGAGAAGGAGTTCGCGCAGTACGGGAGCGCGCTGCCCGCCACGTACGAGTTCTGGAACGACGGGGGCACGCAGCGCATCCGCCAGCGTCCCGGGGAGAAGAACTCGCTGGGGCTCGTGAAGTTCATGTTCCCGAACTCGTTCAACATCTACCTGCACGACACGCCGGCGAAGTCGCTCTTCCGCCGGGCGGACCGGGCGGCGAGCCATGGCTGCATCCGCGTGCAGGATCCGGAAGCGCTCGCGGAGTGGGTGCTCGGGTGGGACGGCGGGCGGGTGCAGAGCGCGATGAACGGGGCCGACAACCGGCACGTGCGCCTGCCGGGCAAGATCCCGGTGTACATCGTGTACTTCACGGCGTACATGCGCGACGGGCAGCTGTACTTCAGCGATGACGTGTACGCGCGCGACGAGAACATCCGGGAGAAGCTCGATTCCGTGCCCGTGACCGACTCCGCGCCGACGCCGAATCCCCGGGCAGACTAGCGACGGCGTCCACGGGCGTGACGTGAATGGCGCGTGCGGCGATGGATCAGAGCGACACGTCGCCGCCGGGATCGCGTTTGCGCAGGCGCGCGATGCGCTCGCCGGCCTCGCGCAGCCGCCCACCCTCCTCGGCGTGATTGCGGCGCGCGCGCGCCCATTGCGGGACCTCGCCGACCATCGGAACGTCGAGCACCGCTCCCTCGGAACGGCAGGGCTTGGGAAGCTGCGCGACGGGAACGTCGAGCGTCTCCCCCGACTCCGCGATGAGCACGAAGGCGCCGCCCTCGCGGCGGTCCACCGAGAATCGGCGGGTGACAGGGGTGGTCATTCGGGTGCCTTCATGGGAACACTCCTGACTCGGTTCGCGGTCGGGAACACCTCATAGCTGCCGTCGAACTTCCCGCGCACGATGATGGTCGAGTCCCGGTCGGTGCGATAGATCCTCGCGCCGGCGCGCTCCCAGGCCCGCAGCACCGACGGCGCGGGGTGCCCGTATCCGTTGCGCGCCGCGACCGAGACGAACACCGCCCCGGGCTTCGCCACCTGCGCCAGCAGCGGCGTGAAGCCGTTGCGCGCGCCGTGGTGCGCCGCCTTGAGCACCTGCACCCGCGGGATGCGCTGGTCGCGCAGCCATCGCGACAGCTGGCGCTGCTCCGCGTCCCCGGTGAAGAGCGCGCGGAATTTCCCGAACTCGAGCAGAACGCCCACCGAGTTGTCGTTCTGCGTTCCGTCCACCAGGAGCGGCGGGAGGATCCGCAGCATCACGCTCCCCACCGTGATGGTGCGCTGCTCGGCGCGAAGGTACTGCGTGCTCTCCGCCTCCACGGCGCGCATGGTGCGCTGGTACGTCGCGGTGGGGTGCGGGACGCCGTTGTCCATGTACGCGCGCACCACGAAGCGGTCGAACACCCACGCCATCCCGCCGATGTGATCGTCATGGTTGTGCGAGGCGATCACGAGGTCAATGGTGTCCGGGCCCTCCCAGAGCTCACGTCGCGCCGAGGTCATGCCCGGCCCCGCATCGATCAGGATGCGCTTGTGCTCGGGGGTCACGATCAGCACGGCGTCGCCCTGCCCCACGTCCAGGAACAGGATCGACAGGGTCGAGTCCTGGATCGGCCGCGCCGGCGCCTGCCCCACAGCCAGTGAGGGCCCGAGCGCGACCGCGAGTGCCGGGATGAGGAAGCGCCATGCGCGAGTCCGCCACATCCGGCCAATTCTCACTGAAGCCGACGCCTCGCGCCAGCGTCCGCCACCGCCGCACGGGATTTGCCCAGAGACGGGCAACTTCATCGGACCGGTCAATGCACATTCTCACGCGCGCCTCCGTGCTGGCGCTCGCCACCCTGTCGGTGGCGTGCATGCGCGACATCGAGGACACTCCCGACAGCACCGCCGCGGCCGCCGGAGCGACCGGCGTCGTGACAGCGCCCGCCGCGCCCGTCGAGGCCCCGATGCGCGTCGAAGTGGACATCGCGACGCGAAAGCTCAGCGTCTACCGCAATGGCGCGATCGCCGGCACGTATGGCGTGGCCGTGGGCACCGCCGAGTGGCCCACCAGGACCGGCTCCTGGACGATCTCGCAGGTCGTCTGGAACCCCGAGTGGGTTCCTCCCACCGACGAGTCATGGGCGAAGGACGAGAAGCCGAAGGCGCCCGGGGCGCGGGACAACCCGCTGGGCCAGGTGCAGCTCGTCTATGACCCGCCGCGCACCATCCACGGGACCAACCAGCCCGCGTCCATCGGGACGGCGGCGTCGCATGGCTCGATCCGGATGCGGAACGAGGATGCGGTGGTGCTCGCGCAGGCCATCATGGAAGCTGGTGGAGCGCAAAAGGACTCGGCGTGGGTGGCGCGAGTCCGGCGGAATCGCACGACGAAGGAAGTGGTGGATCTGGCCACACCAATCCCGATTGTCGTGAAGTGAGGCTTGAGGCTTGAGGCTTGAGGATCGAGGATCGAGGGTTTTCGCCTCAATCCTCCATCCTCAGTCCTCAATCGTTCCTCAACGATTTCCTGCTTAGACGCCGCCAGTGATCGTGTACGTCACCGTGCGGCTGGTGCTGCTCACGACACCCGCGGCGGTCGTCGCCGAGAGGCCATAGTTCACCGAGAGGGCCGCCTCGGCCTTCTGCGTGATGCCCGTCACGACGTCCACGCTCGCGGAGGACAGCGTGGTGGCGCCGGTGCTCGAGGCGCCGGAGGGCGCGCCAAGGTTCACCGTCAGGGTCAGGCCGGCCGGCATGTCGGAATCCAGCTCCGCCGTGATCTTCGCGTTCGACTGGTTCGTGGTGACGGCCCAGGTGCCCGCCGCGGTGGCCGCGGTCGGCGCGCTACCGGCCGTCGCCGTGTTGATCGTCAGCGAGGGGCTGCCGGCCACGGAGATCTGGTTGATGGCGTTGACCTGGAAGGTGACGTTCTGGGTGGCGGTCTGGGCCTGCGCGGCGCTCGCCACGGTCAGAAGGGCCATCGTCGCCAGGATGCGGGTTGCGGTCATTGTCGTGCTCCGTTCTCGTTGAGGTTGGACTGCGCGAGAAGGATGCGCCCGGCGCTATTACAGGAGGCTGTCGGCCGAATTACAGGTTTGTAAGAAAGGGTTGAGGCTCGACGATCGAGGATTAACGGCTCTCGGCTGACGAAGTCATCCCGAGCGCGGCGAGGATCTGCACGTCGGCTCCCGGCTCACGAAGTCATCCCGAGCGCAGCGAGGGATCTGCACGTTGGCTCCCGGCTCACGAAGTCATCCCGAGCGCAGCGAGGGATCTGCACGTTGGCTCCCGGCGAGTCGTCGCAGTGCCTCGGTCCTCGGGCACGCGGTCCGGCGCTTTGCGCCTCCCGCTCGAGTCGTCGCAGTGCCTCGGTCCTCGGGCACGCGGTCCGCGCTTTGCGCCTCCCGCTTCCCTCGCTCGCCACCCGCCTGCGGCGGGTACCCGGCTCGCTCAGAGAGCCCTGCGGACCGACGCACCGCTCCTCCCGCTCTTTCGTCCACCTTTTCGTCCGCCTTTTTCGTCCGCCCTTTCGTCCGCCTTTTCGTCCGCCGTCATGTGTCTCATTTCGGTCCGCCAGCCCGTGTTTGGGTCCGACGCCCCGTCAGCCATCCGCTTAGACTGCTTGTCAGAATCAACCAGGAGCGTACGGTGAGTGACGAAGACATGCGGGCGGAGCTGGAGCGCCTGCGCAACGAGAACGAGGCGCTCAAGAAGGGCTCGACCCGGGCAGTATCGCTCAAGGTGAGCGAGAAGGGCGGGCTGTCGGTCTACGGGCTGGGCCGCTTCCCCATCACCCTATATAAGGAACAGTGGTCGAAGCTCCTGGACATGGCCGACGAGATCCGGGCGTTCCTTCGCGTGCACGACGCGGAGCTGAAGTCGAAGAACTGAGGTTTGGCGTCGATCGGAGCCGAGTCCCCTCTGGCGCGGGCAATGACCTCGCGTCCATACTCTCCGACCCGAAAGGCCATGAAACCCTCACATGGAGCATCTGAATGAGACTCGGCAGCATCTCAGCCATCCTCATCGTCCTTGCCGGCGCCTGTTCGTCACCCGAGAGGGGCGCGGGAGACACTTCTGCCGCGACCGCATCGTCGGCATCGCCCGCCGCGAATGCGTCCGCGCGGGGCACGGGATGCCTCGTAGGCACCTGGACGCAGCCGTCGCCGAGCTATTCCCCGAGCTTCACCTTCAACGCCGACGGCACCGGTCAGGAAGTGCAGTCGAAGGGCTCCGGCGGCGGGACCGTTCGGTTCAACTGGGCAGCGAAGGGGACCGACAAGGTGGCGATCACGTACGTCGCCGAGGGGAACACCCAGAGCGCCTCCTACGACATGCCCATCAACTGCGAGAACGGCACGTTCGGCAACATGTACAAGAAGTAGGAAATGCCTGCGTCACGGCTTGCTCGATGGACGCTGTCCGTGGCGCTGGGAGCCCTGGCCGCTTCGGCGGCCACGGCTCAGCGCATCGAGGCGCAGGGCTCGCGTGATTCGGCAGTGGCGCGCGCGGTGGCCAGCCTTCGCGACAAGGAT
>Ga0307505_10001927_pt1 | contig 15474 bp, 1 predicted proteins | sample 23_S_MG_FD_202183 | JGI IMG/M metagenome (GOLD analysis project Ga0307505, IMG submission 202183) | Soil microbial communities from Populus trichocarpa stands in riparian zone in the Pacific Northwest, United States - 23_S | ecosystem: Environmental > Terrestrial > Soil > Riparian zone > Trees...
GCTCTGTAGCGAATGGGTTGGGCACAAACCGTTCGGCGGTCAGCCCAAAACGATGCAGATACCCCCGGCTCAAGCCGTCACCGGCAATGTACAACTCACCCGGTACACCTACTGGCGTGGGCTGGAAGTGGCGATCCAGCACATAAAGTTGGGTGTTAGCAATGGGCTGGCCGATGGATACGATCTCTTCGGTCTGATCGAGTTGGCAGGTAGCCGACCAGATAGTAGCTTCGGTTGGCCCGTACATATTCCACAACGAGCCGCTGCGTTCAACGAGCCGATTGGCTAACTCACGGGGTAACGCTTCACCCCCACACAGAATTTTGAACTGAGGATTCCCCTGCCAGCCAACACCTAGCAAGAGCCGCCAGGTAGCCGGCGTGGCCTGCATGACCGTCGCCCCGGATTCGTTAAGCAGGTTCAGCAGTCGTTCCCCGTCGCTGGCAATATCTCGACTTGTCAAAACGAGTTGCGCCCCCACCAGGAGCGGCAGATATAACTCCAGACCGGCGATATCGAAGGAGAGGGTGGTGACGGCTACCAGGGTGTCATCAGCAGTCAGACCCGGTTTTTGAGCCATCGAAGTGAGGAAATTGACGACAGCGTAATGGGCGATTTGTACCCCCTTGGGTTTGCCGGTGGAGCCAGAGGTGTAGATGACGTAGGCCAGGTGGGGGCTTTGAGCCAGGGCGGGAGGATTGGTTGCTGGTTGTTCGGCCAGAAGGGCGTGATCGCCATCCAGGTCCACGATGGTGATATGGGTCTGACCATCCGGCAGGGTGGCGCGGAGTTTCTCGCTGGTCTCACGTTGTTTGCCGTGCGTCAACAAGAGGCGCAAACCGGTATCGCTCAGCATGAAGGAAAGGCGATCCTGGGGATAGTTGGGATCCAGCGGCACGTAGGCCCCCCCGGCTTTCAGAATGCCGAGCAGACCAATAAGCATATCGGGGGAAGCATCCATGCAGATAGCCACCAATGTTTCCGAGCGGACGCCATTGGCCTGTAGATAATGGGCTAACCGGTTGGCTCGCTCGTTGAGTTCACTGTAGGTGATGGTTTGCTCTTCAAAACGCACGGCCACTTTGTCGGGGGTTTGGGCGGCCTGCTTTTCAAACAGAGAAGCCAGGGTTTGCCCTTGAGGATAAGGGGTCTGGGTATCGTTCCAGGTTTCTAAGAGTCGGAGCCGTTCCGCGGCCGCTAACATGGGCAACTGGCTAATCGGTTGTTGGGGCTGGGCCACAATACTCGTCAGTAAAACCTGATAATGCCGCAACATCCTCTGCATTGTTGTGGTATCAAACAGGTCGGTGTTGTATTCCATCTCGGCCAACAACCCTTCCCCCGTATCGCTCAGATACAGGGTCAGGTCAAATTTGGCCGTGCGGCTGTCGGTGGCCATCATATTAAGTTGGAGTTCAGGCAGTTCCAGCCCACCGCGTGGGGTGTTATTGAGGATGAGCATGACCTGAAACAGGGGCGTGCGACTGGTATCCCGTTTCAGGTGTAGCTCGTCAACGAGTTTTTCAAAAGGCAAATCCTGGTGATCATAAACGGCCAAGGTGACATCACGCATCTGGGCCAGCACCTGGGTAAAGGTGGGATCACCGGAAAGATCGCCCCGAAAAGCCAGGGTGTTGGCAAAAAAGCCCAGCAACCCCTCAATTTCGGCCCAACGCCGGTTGGCGATCATGGAGCCAACGACAATATCGTCCTGACCGGTGTAGCGTTGCAGTAAAACCTGGAAAGCCGTCAGGAGAACCATGAATAGGGTGGCGTTGTGTTGTTGGCCCAACGTTTTGAGGGCATTGGTTAGCTCTTCGGGCAACATAAGCAGTTCGCCCGCGCCATTGTAGGTACGCATGGCCGGTCGGGGTCGGTCGGTGGGCAGGTCTAAGACCGGGGTATTGCCCAGCGCTTCCTTCCAGTAAGCCAACTGTTTTTCCAGAACGGCCCCTTGCAGATATTCCCTCTGCCAGATAGCGTAATCGGCATATTGCAAGGGCAGGGGAGCGAGGGGGTCGTCTTTCTGCTCCACGAGGGCGGCGTAAAGAGTCGCCAGTTCGCGCATAAAGATACCCTGAGACCAGGCGTCAGAGATGATGTGGTGGAAGGTCAGCAGCAGGATATGTTGATCCTGAGCCTGCCGCAAAAGCGTAAAACGGACGAGTGGGCCAGCGTTTAGAGAGAAGGGGCGTTGGGCTTCCTGGGCGATGAGACTCTGCGCCTGGGTTTCTCGGGCCGCAGGGGGGTGCTCACTGAGGTCTATAAGCGGCAAGGCCACGGGTGCGGCCGCGTGAATGACCTGGAATGGTTGGCCGTCATGGTCAGCAAAGGTGGTACGTAGGATTTCGTGGCGGGCGACGATGGTGTTGAGGCTGGTGTGCAACGCGGCCGCGTCCAGTCTCCCTTCCAACCAAAAGGCATAGGGCATGTTAAATTGAGGGCTATCCGGCTCGTACAGGTCCAGAAACCAGAGCCGTTGCTGGGCAAAGGAAAGGGGGAGTGGCTCTTCGCCCCGCGGCCGCGGGGTAATCGTGACCATCTGCCCGTTCTTTTTCTCTTTTTGTTTCTGCAACTCTGCAAACAAAAGGGTTCGTTTCTCCAGAGGAAGTGATTCAATCAACTTCGTTATGTCTTGCGTCATCTCGTTTACCTTCCTTATCGTTTAAGTTCTAAGAACTGAGACTAGAGACTGATCTGATCTCTAGTCTCCAGTAAGTTGTTAAATGCTCATGCCTAACTTTTCGGTTTTTGTGGTCAACGTCAGGCCAGATTCGCCAGCAGTTGGGCCAGGAGTGCCTCATCCGCGGCCGCAATTTCCTGGTGCATCATTTTTTCAGCTACACCAGCAATTGTGGGTGCTTCAAATAAGGTACGCAGGGGCAGTTCAACGTCAAACATATCCCGCACTCTGGCGATCACCTGTGTCGCTAACAGGGAGTGCCCTCCCAGAGCAAAGAAATTGTCCTGTACCCCCACACGAGCCACGCCCAAAACCTGCCCCCAAATCTGGGCCAGCCCTTCTTCCAACGGCGTCCGGGGGGCCACAAACCCGCTGTCCGGCTGGCTTCTACGGCTGTCCGGGGGTGGGAGGGCATGGCGGTCCACTTTGCCATTGGGGGTGAGAGGGAACTCGTCCAATAACACGTAAGCGGCGGGGAGCATGTATTCGGGTAAAAGGGTTTGTATGGCTTGGCGCAAAGTTGGAATCAGAGTTTGCCTCATCCGGGATTGCCAGGGGTTGGTGGCATAGGTTGACCAGGGACGAGGCTCGGCTGCGGCCCGCCCCCCTAATGGAGCTATCCACAATTTCGGTTCACTGTCTTGTCTGACAAATAGCGCATCAAAACAGCCACTTGGACCATTATCCGACCAGGTAATTGCCACTTCATAGCCTAAGGTCTCGCCTAGCTGCCACACCTGTTCGGGATCAAGCCCATCAGCTACAAATGAAGGCACTCTCTGTGCCCATGCCCCCACCGTTTCCGACGGTTCCCCTTCTTTCAGCCAGGTGGTCATGGCGTTTTCCTGGCACAAACGGGCGTTTGTTACCTGCCTCAGACCCCAGGTTGCCGGTTGCTCTGCGCTTAAAAAATGGCGTATCTCATCCAGCGATAATGGGTGTTGCCGCCAGTTGTATACATCTGAGATGGTCTGGGTTGATACAGGTTCGCCGACATGCAAAAACACATCGTAGCGAAATTTGCTCAACTCGTTGTGCGGCGAACCGCGCTTGAGCAATACCTGGATGTGACGAATCTGAGGGAATCGTTGCGCGAGGGCCGGGAAGAAGGCCGGGTCCAGAAGTAACTCCTGTTCCCCGTTGACACTGCGCTGGATTCGTTCGCGCAAGGTGGCAAGTGAAACATCGTCTGCGGCTTCCCGGAATTGTAAACTGGCATGAAACAACTCTTGAAAGGCCAGATGACGTACATCGCCCATAAAGATCGTTCCACCGGGCGCCGTTACCTGGAGAGCTTGCTCTAAAACATCGAGTAGATAATCAACCGTAGGGAAATATTGCACCACGGAGTTGAGGATGATGAGATCAAACCGTTCATTTTCGAGATGGGTGAAGTCGTGCGCCTGTTGCTGGTACAGCCGTACCTGAGCCTGTAGCGATGGTGGTAGGTGGGTTTGAATATGTTCCAGGGCGAATTGAGAGAAATCGGTGGCCCAATATTGATTGGTTTCTGAAGCCAGGCGGAAAAGGAGCAGCCCCATGCCACAACCAATCTCCAGGATGCGCCGGGAAGCTTGCGGCCGCAGGCGGCGCACCGTCTGTTCTACCCACTCCTTCATTTCCGAGTCCGGTATCGGTTGCCCGGTATAGGCACTCTTCCAGCCTATGGTATTAAACGTCGGATCATGATAGCCATTTTTTTGCTGATAGGTTTCGTTCCACACCGACCGCCACTGCGTCAACTGTTCCGTAACCGTTTCTGGTCCTGGCGTCATCTGTGCCCAATCGGTATTGGGCACAACATAGGCGACCAGCCGTTTGTCACCGGGCACATCCTCACGCGCCACGACAACGGCCCGACTGACAGCCGGTTGCCGTTCCAGCGCGGCCTCGATCTCGCCTAATTCGATGCGGTAGCCGCGTACCTTAACCTGATGATCTACGCGTCCCAGGCAGATGAGACGACCATCGGGCAGATAACGAGCCAGATCGCCTGTGCCGTAGAGCCGTTGGCCGGGTTGCGGGCTGAAGGGATCAGGGATGAAGCGTTCGGCGGTGAGCCGCGGCCGCGACCAATACCCCCGCGCTACCCCTGTCCCGCCGATATACAGTTCCCCCACTGCCCCCACGGGTACGGGCCGCCAATGGGCATCAAGCAAATAAATCTGTGTATTGGCGATGGGCCGCCCAATCGAAATCGTGTCATCTTTTGGTGTAATCGGGTGGGTGGTGGACCAGATAGTAGTCTCGGTGGGGCCATACATATTCCAGAGGGAAGCACGGCGCTCCAGTAAACGAGTCGCCAGTTCCCCTGGTATCGGTTCCCCACCACAGAGGATTTTCAACCGTCTGTTGCCCGGCCAGCCCAATTCCAGCAACAACTGCCAGGTAGCCGGGGTGGCCTGCATTACCGTTATTCCATAATCGCTGATGGCTTGTGCCAGTTGGCGACCGTCTTGGGCTATCTCTCGGGTGGCTAGAATGACCTGGCCGCCCGTGACCAAAGGCAAAAACAGTTCCAAAACGGCAATATCAAACGACAACGTGGTGACGGCCAATAATCGGTCAGTGGCGGTCAGGCCCGGCTTTTGGCGCATAGACAGCAGAAAATTGCTGACACTGCGGTGTAACACCTGGACCCCTTTGGGACGGCCCGTTGAGCCAGAGGTGTAAATGATGTAAGCGACGTTTTCCGGTGTGGTCAAGCTGACTGGTTGACTGGTGTTCTCGTTTTCCAGGACAGATTCAGCCTGATCCAGCGTCAAGAGGGCAACCGCACCCGGTATACCCGCCTCAAGGAGCGCGGTAGTCAAGTGGGTCTGGGTGATGATTAACTTAACACCAGCGTCGGCCACCATGTAAGCCAGTCGTTCGGCGGGGTAGCTGGGGTCTAGCGGCACATAGGTCCCCCCGGCTTTTAACACCGCCAACAAAGCCACCATCATGTCCAGCGAACGATCCAGGCATAGGGCGACGGGTGTTTCCAGGGCAACGCCTTGTTTTTGGAGATGGTGCGCCAGCCGGTTGGCCTGCTCATCAAGTTGCTGGTAGGTGAGGGAATGCTGACCGGAGATGACCGCCGTAGCCTGGGGTGTTTGTCGGGCCTGGGCTTCAAAAAGCTGGTGGAAACAGAGATCAGGCACAGCCATCTGGGTGGCATTCCAGTTAATCAGCAGTTCGGTTTCTTCGGCTGGCGATAGCAAGGACAGGTCGGCGATGCGTTGGCGAGGATCGGCCACGATATCGCTGAGCAGGTTGTGGAAATGTTCAACCAGGCGGGCGATGGTGCTGGCGTCGAACAAGTCGGTGTTGTACTCCAATGCGCCACTCAGCCCCTGAGCCGTTTCACCAATGGCCAGGGTCAAATCAAACTTGGCGGTGTCGAAAGAAAACGAGGCTGGTGCGAGAGTCAGGTTTTGTAATTTCAATGCTTCCGACGGCACATTGAGGAAGATGAACATGACCTGGAACAAGGGCGAACGGCTCATATCCCTTGTCGGGTCAATTTCTTCGACCAACTTTTCAAACGGTAAATCCTGGTGGGCATAGGCGTCTAAGGTGGTGTCGCGCACCTGTTTGAGCAAATCACGAAAGGTGGGATTGCCAGACATGCGGCCGCGAAGCACCAGTGTATTGGCGAAAAAACCAATCAAGGATTCGATCTCAGTGCGGTTGCGATTGGCGATAGGGGAGCCAACCAGGATATCTTTTTGACCACTGTAACGAGAGAGAAGAACCTGGAACGCGGCCAACAGGGTCATGTAGAGGGTAGCCCCGTGGCGACGACTGAGGGCTTTTAAGGCTTCGCTCAGAGCGGGGGGCAGGGTAAAAAGGTGGTTGGTGCCGTGGAAGGTTTGCACCCGCGGCCGCGGGCGGTCCGTCGGCAAATCCAAACTGGTGGGTACGCCTGCCAGTTGCTTTTGCCAATACCCTAACTGTTGGGCCATCACCTCACCGGATAACCATTGTCGTTGCCAATGAGCAAAATCCACATATTGCACGGGCAACGGGGGCAGGGGATTCGGCAAATCCGCACAAAATGCCTGGTACAAAGCCGCCAGTTCCTGGGTAAACAGGGACACCGACCAGCCATCTGAGGCGATGTGGTGCATGATCATGGTTAAGATATGCTCGTCCTCATCTAAACAGAGCAGGGTGGCCCGGATGGGCAGATCATGGCGCAAATCAAAGGGGCGATGCCCTTCCTCTTTGACAAATTGTTCAGCCCAGGCCCACCGTGCGGCCGCGGGCAGGTGAAACAAGGTAATAAGCGGATGCTCAACTGTGTTGCCCTGCCAGGCAAAAGCCACGGCCGAGGGGTCGCCAGGAACAAAGGCCAAGGTTATCGGGGGGTGGATGACCTGAATGGGCTGGCCGCTGGTCGCCGGAAACGTCGTCCGCAACACCTGATGCCGGTTAATGATGGTGGTCAGACTTTGCGCCAACGCCTGGCGATTAAGCGGCCCGGTCAGCCGGACGGCCATGGGGACGTTGTAGGCTGGGCTGTCTGGCTCTAGCTGGTGCAAGAACCACAAACGGCTTTGGGCAAAGGAGAGGGTTTCGCTCCGGTTGAAATCATCGGGCAAGGGTTGTAAGGGCGGGGGTTGCTGACCGATAGACGAATCAGCCCCACTGGTGAAGCGTAAGTCCGTGATGAGTTGCGCCAGCCCCGCCACCGTGGGGGCCTCAAACAGGGCACGCATCGGTATTTCTAGCCGGAAGGTGTCACGCAGGCGGGAGATCAACTGGGTCGCCAGCAGAGAGTGCCCGCCGAGGGCAAAGAAATTATCCTCGACCCCCACCTGGCTCAGGTTCAGAATATCAGCCCAGATACCAGCGATCAATTCTTCGAGGGGATGGCGCGGGGCGACAAAATCGTGCGGGGCGATGTGGCTCTCATCGGGGGGTGGCAGGGCCTGGCGATCCAGTTTGCCGTTGGGCAAGAGCGGTAAGGTGGGCAGGCAGACAAAATGGCTGGGGATCATGTAGGCGGGCAGGTGGCGACGGAGAGTCTGCCGCAATTGGCTGAGGTCGGGTATCGCGGCCGCGACATCAGGCCCCGGTCGTCCTACCAGATAAGCGACCAACTGCCCCCCCGCGACCGGTTGCACCACCACCACCGCTTCGGCAACGCCCGGTTGTTCAGCCAGGATGGCTTCAATTTCCCCTGGCTCAATGCGAAAACCCCGAATACTAACCTGATCGTCTACCCGACCCAAAAAGACCAGCGTGCCTTGCTCTGTCCAACGGGCCTGATCCCCTGTTTTATACATCCGTGCCCCTGGGAGAGAGCTAAACGGATGGGGTACAAAACGAGCTGCTGTCTGTTGTGGTTGGCGCAAATACCCCTGCGCCAGACCCTCCCCGGCGATGTAAAGCTCGCCCGGCACACCAGCTGGTGTGGGTCTTAGTTGATGATCCAGCACATAAACCTGGTTGTTGGCAATGGGGCGACCAATGGGCACGATGGACTGATCGGCGGGCACATCAGCATCACCGAGCAGGGTGGTGGTGATGGTTGTTTCGGTGAGGCCATAAGCATTGCGCCAGGCGATTCGATCCCCCACCAGTGTACGCCACGACCCCAGATGTTCGGCCGTGACGCGATCACTGCCAGCGATCACCAGCCGGAGCGTCTCAGGCAGATCGGCGGGTGACTGGCTGAGGGCCGTGACCCATTCATGCCAATAGGGTGCAGGCAGATTGAGAACAGTCAACCTATGTAGTTGCAAAAACTGGTTAAACTCAGCCAGGGAAGCGGAGGCTTGCTGGGGATACAGGACCGCGGCCGCGCCCCGCGCCCAGGTAGGAAATAGCTCCTCAGCCAGAACATCAAAACTGATGGCCGCAAATTGGAGAACCCTATCTTCTGGTTGCAAATCATAATCAGCGGCCACCGCCAGCGTCTGGTTGACCAGGGCGCGATGGGAGATCATCACCCCCTTGGGCCGTCCAGTGGAGCCAGAAGTGTAAATCACATAAGCCAGATGATCCGGGCTGATGGAACAAGCCAACCAGTCGGCGCTATATTGACTGATGGTAGGCCAGTTTTCAGCCAGAAAAACGGTCGGCAACCCTTCTGTGACGAGGGTTAAGCCGGTCTGGGTGAGGAGCAGGTCGGCCTGAGAATCGGCCAGCATAAACTGGAGCCGTTCCGGGGGGTAGTGGGGGTCGAGGGGCAGATAGGCTCCCCCGGCTTTGAGGACGCCCAAAATCGCTACGGCCATGTCCGGGGTGCGATCCAGGCAAATAGCGACGATTTTTTCTGGTCCGATGCCTTGTGCCTGCAAGTAGTGGGCTAACTGATTGGCTCTGGCGTCCAGTTCATGATAACTCAGTTGCTGGGTAGAGGCGTCTGGAGCCAGGAGAGCCAGGTTATCTGGCGTCCGCTTAACCTGGTTCTCAAACAAGGCATGAAGAGTGGTGGGCTGGAACTCGAGTGTCACCGGTTTATTCCAGGTGACTAAGAGTTGCTGTTTTTCGGCCGGGGTCAGCAGATCCACCTCGGACACGTTTTGCTGGGGATTGGCGACCAGTTGGGCCAGGATGGTTTGTAAATGTCCCAACATCCGCTCAATGGCCTGGGCCTCAAAGCGGCGTGTGTCGTAGGCGAGGCCGAGGGTAAAGGTGGCCCCAGGTACGGCCAGCAGGGTCAGGGGGTAGTTGGTGCGTTCGATGGCCTTGACGTTGTGAACCTGTAACCCTACTTCATCTTGCCGGATGCTGTGGCTGATGGGGTAGTTTTCAAAAACGAGGATGGTCTCAAAGAGATTGCGGCCGCGAGGCACATCACTCCACCCCTGCACCTGAACCAATGAACTGTACTCAAATTCCCTGGCCCGTATCTGGTTGGCCTGGACTGTTTGGAGCCAACTAACGACTGGTTGGTCAGGCGTTAAAGGCGCCCGTAGGGGCAGGGTGTTGATGAACAACCCGACCATCTTTTCCATGTCAGGCAAGGGAGCCGAACGTCCGGAAACAGTGACACCAAAGAGGACATCATCCTGGCCGCTGTAACGGCTAAGTAACAAGGCCCAGGCCCCTTGAATCAGGGTGTTGAGGGTGAGATGGTGCTGTTGGGCCAAGGCACGTAGACCGGAATCCAGGGTGGCGGGTAGAGTAATGAGATGTTCATGGTACGCGGCCGCGTCACCTTCGGCTACCGGTCTGTCAATCCGCAATGGGGTAGGAGAGGTTAACCCCTGGAGTTGTTCACGCCAGAAGGTTTCGGCCTGGGCCTGGTCTTGGCTTTGTAACCAGGCAATATAATCACGGTAGGGTCGCGGCCGCGCTAAAACGACCGTCTTGCCTTGTAAAAAGGCTCTGTAACTGGTGAAAATCTCTTCAAAAAGGATCGGCAGTGACCAGCCATCCAATAACAGGTGATGATACGTCCAGACAAATTGGTAGCGGTCTTCGGCCAGTTGCAAAAGAGCCAGGCGCATGAGCGGGGCTTCTTTCAGATCAAACCCTTGGGCCTGCGCTGCGTCCAAAAAATCGGCCAGGTGCGTGGCCTGCTGTTCGGCCGAAAAGGAACACCAATCGTCCAGATGCCAGGGCAGTTGCACCTGGCGGCGTACCACCTGGAGTGGTTTCTCCTGCCCTTCCCACACAAATAGGGAACGCAAAATGGCATGGCGATTGACGACTTCTTGCCAGGCGCGTTGGTAGGCCGGTACATCCAGATGACCATGCAGGATGAACGTCGTCTGTTGACAATATTCCCCGGCCTGGGGGGTCAGCAACGTATGGAAAAGCATCCCCTGTTGGGTGGGTGAAAGGGGATAAATCGCTTCAACATCTTTCTTCATTAGGCAAACATACTCCCAGTTTTTAGCGAGTCAGATGGTCAGCCAGTCAGCTTGTCAGCTAGTCAGCTAAGAAGCTGAAATGCTAACCAGCTGAAATGCTCATCAAAGTTCTGCCAGCAACGCGTCCAGGGCTTCTTGATCCAGAGCGGCTTCAGGGAAATCGGACGGGGTGAAGCCGCCGCGTTCTACGGTCTGGCAATGTTGGATTAGATTGCGTAAGGCGGTCATCGTTTCTTCCGCTAATCGAGTAATGGTGGCGGGGCGATGCAGGTTTTGGCTAAAGGCCCAATTCATTTGCAATTGCCCGGCGTGGATTGAGGCGTTAATTTCTAACAAGTGTGTCCGTTGATTGAGCGGGCTATGGCTTTGGGCTAAGGGCAGGGGACTAAACGCCAACAAGGATGATTCGGCCATCATTTGGTCGAACTGGCCCAAATAATTGAAGACAATCGCGGCCGCGTTCCCCTCTAGTTTCTTTCGCACCGTTTCATCCGGGTGCACATAACGCAGTACCCCATAACTCAATCCACGCCCCGGGATCTCACGCAGTTGCTCTTTGATCGTTTTTAAGGCCGTGCCTGGCTCAAACGCCCGGCTGAGATCCAACTGCACCGGGAAAAGCGTCGTAAACCAGCCCACCGTGCGTGATAGATCAACTTCTGCAAACAGGGCCTCACGGCCATGTCCTTCCAGATCAATTGTCACCGTGCGACGCCCCAACCAACCCGCCAGGGCCTGGGCCAGAGCCGTTAGCAGAACATCATTCACCTGGGTGTTGTAGACCGGGGGTACATCTTGTAGAAGGGCGCGTGTTTCTTCCGCGGTGAGCGTGGCCTGCACGACTGATACCGATTGGCGACTATTGGCTTCGGGAGCAGGTGGAAAATCGGTTGGTAAAGAAAAACCAGGCAGTGATTGTTGCGCCTGCCAGATGGACAGGTGGGGGAGCAGTTCGGGCGATTGGGCATAAACAACCAACTGGTTGGCCCATTGCTGGATCGAGGTTGTTTTGGCAGGCAGAGCCGGTGTGACTGTGGCTTGCTCAAACTGTCGGTAAAGGGTCTCAATATCTTCGAGCAGGATGCGCCAGGATACGCCATCCACGGCCAGGTGATGAATGATGAACAACAAGTGATCGGGATGATGGGGTTGGCACTGGAACAGAACGGCACGGAGCAGAGGGCCGGTGGTGAAGTTCAGGGTGGTTTGTTGTGCGGCCGCGGTCTGTTGGATGTGAGTGAGTTGTTCCGCACCAGGAGTGTGGGAGAGATGCACGACGGTAAACGGCACACAGTCGTCCTCGGCGATTAACTCTTGTTGCCAGGAGCCATCGGCCTGGGCGCAAAAACGGAGACGTAGGGCATCATGGTGGCGCAGGAGATGGTGGATGACCTGCTCCATCCGGGCTGGTGACACCGTTTCCTGCAAGGTAAGCAAAACGGTCTGGTTGAACTGGTGGGGTCGGGCCAAATTTTGGGCCAGGAACCAATGTTGGATAGGGGTGAGGGGAACCGGGCCGGTAATAAGGCCCTGTTCGGCGAGAAGGGGCGCGGCCGCGGCCGCGACTTCGGCCAGTTCAGCAATGGTCTGGTGTTGGAAAACCTGGGCCGGTGTCAGGTGTAGACCAGCCCGACTGGCCCGCGAAACCACCTGAATACTCAGGATAGAATCCCCCCCCAGTTCAAAGAAATTGTCCTGCCGCCCCACCTGCTTCAGCCCTAGCAGTTTGGCCCAGATGTCGGCCAGAATCGCTTCAGCTTCGGTCGCGGGGGGGATAAAGGTGGTGTCGAGTTGCGGCCGCGCTTGATCCGGTTCTGGCAAATCCTGGCGGCTAACCTTCCCATTAGGACTGAGTGGCATCGCTTCCAGGAACACATAACTGGCCGGAACCATATAATCAGGTAGACGATCCAACAAAAAGCGGCGCAGATCAGTGACCGTCAGGGGTGTTGTTTCGGGCACAAGATAGGCGACCAGCCGTTTATGCTGACCATCCTCATCACGAGCCAATACCAAGCTTTCCCGAACCTCCGGGTGAGCCAGGAGCGCGGTTTCAATCTCGCCCAGTTCAATGCGGAACCCCCGCACCTTGACCTGGAAATCCAGGCGACCCAAATATTCAATGGTGCCATCGGGCCGATAACGGGCCAGATCGCCCGTTTTGTAAAGCCGTGCCCCCGGCTGATGACTGAACGGATCCGGGATAAATTTGCTGGCCGTAAGGCCAGGCCGCCGCAAGTAGCCACGCCCCAAGCCCGCCCCGCCGATATGCAGTTCCCCAGCTACACCCACCGGAACCGGATTCAATCGGCTGTCCAGTAGGTGGATTTGGGTATTGGCAATCGGCCAGCCAATGGGCACAACCTGATCTGTTCCCCCAGCCTGACACGGCCAATAGGTCACATCAATCGCCGCTTCCGTGGGGCCGTACAAGTTGTGTAGCTCCGCCGATAGCCGCGCCAAGAAACGCTCCTGCAAATCAAAGGGCAACGCTTCGCCACTGCAAATGACCCGTTTCAGACGGGTGCAACGGTCTAAATCTGGTTCCTGGAGAAACAATTGCAACATGGAAGGGACAAAGTGCAAGGTTGTCACTTGCTCGCGGGCGATCAGATCCACCAGATAGGCACTATCCTTGTGTCCTTCCGGGCGAGCCATGACCAGTCGCGCCCCAACCAAAAGCGGCCAGATAAATTCCCACACCGATACATCAAAGCTAAAGGGTGTTTTTTGCAGTACCCGATCTTCAGACGTCAGGCCATACATCTCTTGCATCCACAAGATGCGGTTGCGAATGGCACTGTGCCGGTTCATGGCTCCCTTGGGTTGACCCGTCGAACCAGAGGTATAGATGACGTAGGCCAGGTTCTCGTCATCGGTACAGGGGGCCGGGTTATGGGTGGGTTGTTGGGCCAGTAACGCGGCCGCTTCATCCAAACAGAGCAGTTGGGTACTCTGCGCTTGGTTGGCCGGGTGATTAAGATGGCTTAACCGTGTTTGGGCCACCGTTGTCTGGGTGAGCAGAATGGGAACCTGGGCATCGGCCAGCATGAAGCTGAGACGCTCTGGTGGGTAGGTGGGATCCAGGGGAATATAGGCCCCTCCAGCCTTGAGGATGGCGTAAATGGCTATAACCATCTCAAAAGAGCGTTCCAGGCAGATACCTACACACACTTCGGGGCCAACCCCTTGTTGTTGCAGGTAATGGGCTAACTGGTTGGCTCGTTCATTGAGGGTCTGGTAGCTCATCTCCTGCCCAGCTAACGAAAGGGCGACGGCTGTTGGGGTGCGAGCTACTTGGGCTTCAAACAGTTGTTGAATGCAGGCCGTTTCTTCATGAGGCTGAGCCGTGTTATTCCAGTCAGCCAACTGTTGCTGATCATGGGGGGTCAGCCAGGGTAAATCGGCCAGGGGTCGGTCAGGGTGGGCGATGAGTCCAGCCATGAGAACCTGCCACCGTTGGTTGAGGGTTTCGATGGTAGCTCGATCAAACAGGTCGCTGTTGTGGTGGGTGCGGATCAGCCAGCCTTGCGGCCGCTCTTGGACCATCACCGTCAGATCAAATTTAGAATGGGTGGTTCCTGCCTCAAAATTGCTTAAGGAGAGTCCCGGCAGTTCAAGGCGGCTCTGACCGGTCAGATTTTCCAGAATGAACATGATCTGGAAGAGGGGGGTATGGCTCAGGTTGCGCTTGAGATGGAGTTCTGTGACCAACTTCTCAAAGGGTAAATCCTGATGGGCATAGGCATCCAGTGTGACCTGGCGCACCTGGCCCAGGAGTTCCCGGAAGGTTGGCGTACCTGATAAGTCAGTGCGTAGAACCAGCGTATTGACAAAGAAACCAATCAGGTTTTCGATTTCGGATTGGGTGCGATTGGCGATGGGGGAACCGACCAGTAAGTCGGCCTGACCGGTGTAACGGTGCAATATGGCCTTAAAGGCGGCCAAAAAGGTCATAAAGGGGGTAACATGCTCTTGTTGGCCTAGCTGGAGCAAACCGTTGACCAGGTCTTGGGGAAGTGGACATAGTAATTCCTCGCCGGGAAAGGTCTGTTGTGCCGGGTGGGGTCGGTCGGTTGGTAATTCCAGAAGAGGGGGGTGATCACCAATTTGCTGTTTCCAATAGGTCAACTGGCGGTTTAAGGTTTCACCCTGGAGCCATTGGCGTTGGGCATAAGCGAAATCGCTGTACTGAATAGGGAGTTCAGGCAGATTGGCCGGTTGACCCGTGAGCGAGGCGTGATACAAAGCATTGAGTTCGCGGGTCAGGACGCCCATGGACCAGCCATCGGCGACGATGTGGTGCAAGACCATGACCAGGATGTGGTCTTGATCGCCGAGTTGTAACAGGGTGAACTGGTAGAGGGGGCCGGTGGCCAGATCAAAGAGAGTAGCCCCTTTTTCCTGAACGATGTGTTGGGCAGTGGTTTCACGGGTTGCGGCCGCGACGCCGGTCAACTCAATCACGGGTAACTGAACCCGGTCAGGTGGGGCGATTTCCTGCACTGGTTTCCCATCCACCGTCTTGAAAATAGCCCGTAACCCTTCATGCCGCCGGGTGATTTCGCTCAAGGCGTGTTCCAACGCGGTAACACTTAGTTGACCGCGCAGGCGGATAGCACCGGGAATGTTGTTGGCCGCCACACCAGGCGTCAATTGCTCAATGAACCACATCCGTTGTTGAGCGAAGGAGAGGGGATAGACGTGTGGATCGGGCCGTTGCGTGATAGCAGGGCCGGCTGCCTGACTGCTTGTTGGCCTGTTCTTGAGCAAACCTTGTTTGGCTTTAGCCAGGAGCGCCCGCTTGCGTTCCGACAGTTGTTCTTGTCGCGCCGTTAATTGGCTGCGCTGTTGTTCGGCTGTCTGTTGCTGGGTAGTTTTTAGCTCGTCCATAACATGATGTGGGCTGGAAAGGGCGTGATGAGTGGCCAGTGCCGGGTAATCTGGTTGGCCGGCGGTTGTCCGGGGAATGATGGGAAC
>Ga0307505_10001928_pt1 | contig 15452 bp, 11 predicted proteins | sample 23_S_MG_FD_202183 | JGI IMG/M metagenome (GOLD analysis project Ga0307505, IMG submission 202183) | Soil microbial communities from Populus trichocarpa stands in riparian zone in the Pacific Northwest, United States - 23_S | ecosystem: Environmental > Terrestrial > Soil > Riparian zone > Trees...
CACCCAGCACTCGGGCCCAGTGGTGCGCGCTGCCGCACGCCTCCATCGCGATGCGCACCGGCTGCAGTTGCGCAAAGTACGCCGCCAGCTTGGCTCGCGCCAGCTTCTTGCGGCCTATCTCGCCCGTGTGCGCATCAACCCAGTGCAGTTGCATCACGTTCTTTGCAATGTCCAAACCGTAAGTCGTACGATCCATTCGGGGCCTCCATCAGCGAAGTTCATCAAGCAACTTCACTTTGGCACTCGATGCCGCGCGATGCGAGGCCCCACCCGCACCGCCTCAGTGCCTTGTCCTTGCTCAGCGGTATTCATCGGCCTGTCGCATGTCACAGCGTCCGTTCCTCGGGTGGGGGGTGTCCATGCCATCTCCTCGGTATACAGACCGGGCCACGATGATGCGCTGACGTTTCACGACCGCTACTAGCCGGATTGGCCAGTGGCGGTCAGCTGGCGGGCGGCGTACTCTGCGTGGACCGCGGCCGGTGACGAAAGACACCGGGCAGTGCTGAAACTGCCCGAAATGGCCTCCTCGCAACGCGGTGGAGGCCGAAACGGTTGATCGGGTTCGATTATCGGCAGCCGAGCCGGCAAGCCGAACGCAACGGAGGAGCAAATGGCAAGACGAATCGACGTTCGAGGTGACCTTGGTCCCGTGACGGAATGGACCATGGCCGCAGTCACCGCGCGGCGTGCACAACTGTCCGGCGACACCCTCTTTCTCCGGTTCATTCCGGACGGGCGGACCTACACCTACCGGGAGTTGCACCGTCTTACCGACGGGTTGGCTGCGGCCTTGCAGCGTCTCGGCATCCGGCAGAAGCAGCACGTTGCAGTGATCACCGACAACTGTCCGGAACAGATTCTCGGCTTCTATGCGCTGGGCAAACTCGGCGCCGTTTCCGTACCGATCAACCCCGCGACGCGCGGTGAGCTACTGCGCTACTACCTCGATCACGCCGACTGCTGCTGCGCCATCGTTGCCGCCGAACTCGTGCCCTTCCTCGCTGAGGTGGTCGTGGCCATGCCCTTGCTTCGACGTGTGCTCGTGATCGGCGATGCCGCCGTCGCGCGGCAGCAGATCGCTCCCTCGGGCATCGAAGTCGACGAATTCCCTGCTCAGTTGGACTGCAGCCAAGCCTTCCAGAGCCCGTCGCGGTACTGCGATCTGGCGTATCTGATCTACACCTCCGGTACAACGGGCCCTTCAAAGGCCATCATAGTGTCTCACGCCTGCGCGCATTCCTGGGGCGAACAGTCGGTCCGCTTCCGCTACTACGAGCCGGGCGACGTGGACTATGTGTTCCTACCAGTGTTCCATGCCAGCGCACTGCTGGTTCAAGTGACGGGTGCTCTCATGGCGGGCACGACGGTCGCACTCACGCGCCGTTTCTCTGCCAGCCGCTTCTGGGACGATGTGCGCAGCAGCGGTGCCACCCGCTTCAACTCGGTCGGCGCTGTGGGCAGCTTTCTCTATGCGCAACCAGCCACCGCTAGGGATCTCGAGCACAAGCTTCGAGTCTGCACCGTCACACCAGCCCCCCCCTTTGTGCTCGACTTCGAGCGCCGGTTTGGAGTGCGCGTCATCAACAACTACGTACTGAGCGACTACGGCGCCGCGACGTGGCGACCGCTGGATGCGCCCCAGGAGAAGATCTTCAGCTGCGGAATTCCGCGCGACGGATTCAGCGTACGCATCGTCGACGAAGATGACATAGATGTGCCCGCCGGATCGCAGGGCGAAATCCTTCTGCGCAGCGAGCAGCCATGGTCCACGCCGGCCGGCTACTACAAGATGCCTGAACAAACCATTGAATCACGGCGGAATATGTGGTTTCACACGGGCGACCGAGGCTATCTTGACATCGACGGATACCTATACTTCATCGACCGAAAGAAGGATGCGATCCGTCGCCGGGGAGAAAACATATCCGCGTACGAAGTGGAGCGGGCCATCCTCATGCATGATGCCATTGAACAGGTGGCCGTCTATCCTGTTCGCTCGGAGTTCACCGAGGATGAGGTGGCCGCTTCCGTTGTGCTGAAAGCGGGCCAATCGATCTCGCCGGAAGCACTGATCGCGCACTGCATCGTCAACATGAGTGCGTTCATGGTGCCGCGCTTCTTGGAGTTTGTCGACGCTTTGCCGCTGACACCAACAAGCAAGGTGGAGAAGTACAAACTGAAGGCGCGTGCGGAGTCTGCGCAGACTCGCCTGTGGGACCGCGAGCAGCAGACTCCATCGAGTAAGGTCACGCCGTCGGGTGGGGTGGGGCAGCGGTCCTAGCTCCCATTGGCGAAACTTTAGAGCCGGGCTCCGCATGCGCTCCTCTTCTCAAGCACCATGCACTCGCGGTCGCCCTCCCGGCACAAGCCGTGCCTCATCGCTCAGATGGGCCTGCGGTCATCGAAGCCGCAAGCTGCTGCCTTGCGCGGCGGCGTACTCGCCCCCAAGTTTCTCGACCAGCTCGCGGACCGGCAGCACCTCGTGGACACCCGCGACGGAGTGGCCAGCACTGAGCCGCTCGGACCAAGGCCGCGATTTGTGCGAAGCGCCAGGGGATTGATTCGTGTCGGCCTGCACCACTTTCGGGTCCAACTCGTCCGGATTCAGGCCCGCCGTCACCAGCGACGCACGCAGCCAATTTGCCGGCAGCCCGGTGAAGACGCTGGAAAGAACAATGTCTTCGAATCCCGCCTCGACAATCATCTTCTTGTGTGCCTCCGGCGCGAGGCTCTCAGGTGTCGCAATGAACCGCGTTCCCATGTAGCCAAGATCTGCGCCGAGTGCGCGCACGGCCCACAGCGCCTGCCCGTCGGCCAGCCCGCCCGCCACCACGATGGGACCGTCGAAGAACTCCCGTACTGCGCGAACGAAGGCGAATGGGCTGACCCAGCCCGTTTGCCCCCCGGCGCCCGCGCAGAGCAGGACAAGGCCGTCCGCGCCATCGGCAACCGCCTTTCTGGCATGCACGAGCGTGGCTACGTCTGCGAACACACGACAGCCAATGTCGTGCAAAGGACCGACAAACTGGCGTGGTGATCCTACGCTGGTGATGACGAGCTCCACGCGCGCTTGCAAAAGAACTCTCAAATGCTCCGCAGCGCGCGGGCTGCGCACGATCAGATTGGCCGCGAACGGTGCCACGGTACCTTTCGTGTCAAGCTCTCCGAGCGAATCACGAATGCGAGAGATCCAGTTCGCGAGCTCGCCATCGCCGCGGCAGTTCGCGGTTGGAAACGCGCCGATCACACCAGACGCGCACGCCGCAGCCACCAGTTCGGGCCCGGATACGTGAAGCATGGGGGCGGCGATCAGCGGCAGCCGCAACCGGGACAGCCAGTCATCAGGAAGCATCGAACTTCTCCGTCATATGCACGGCGCCGCTGGTCTGCGCCAGCGAGGCTGCACCTTTTGTGCTGTTGGCGATTTCATTTCCGCAGCGGCGGCGCCACCCTATGCAGCGTCTATTCAAGTGACTTGCCGGCCTCGAGGTCGCGCATGCGTGCGACCGCTACGTCACGCTCGGCCACGCCGAGCTTCGCGTAGATCTTGCGCAAATGGAACTTGACGGTGCTCGGTGTCACACCGAGCACGCGCGCGATCTTCTTGTTCGGTAGCGCCTGCGCCACCAGGCTCAGCACCTCGCGCTCGCGCTCGCTGAGCGCTTCGAGCGCAGACGCATGGGCGGGTTCCTGCTGCGCGCCCGAGGCGCGTGCACCGCTGGCGGCGGCAGCTTCGATCAGCCGCTGTGCATAAAACACGAGCACCGGCTCCAGGTCACCCTGCTTCAGCAGCGCACCGATCAGCGCCGGCACGCGTGGCGAGGCATCCAGCAGGCTGCGCATCAACCCGAACCGGTGGCCGATGCGGAGCGCCTCGAGCGTCTGCTGCCGTGACGCGTCGGCATTGCCGCGCCCCAGTTCGGCCACCGCCAACATCATCCGCACGTTCGCCACCAGGCGCCAGCGCGCGGAGCGCACCACCTGCTCGACCAGCGCCTGCAGCCGTGCGGCGGCGGCGTTGAAATCGTTCCAGTGCAGGCTGGCATCGGCGCGCGCGCGTTCGACCGTGCGTTCGATGTCGGCAGCCGTCCCCGGCGCGGAACCGGCGTAGCGCTCCCCCAGCGCCACCAGGCGCCGCAACACACTGTCGGCCCGTGTCATCTCGCCTTGGCGCAGATGGATGCGCAGCCGCACAGCCAACGCGTAAGCCAGCAGTCGATCGATCTGATGGCGCACGGCGTAGTCTTCCAGCCGCTCCAACCAGGCCAGCGCCTCCAGCGGGCGCCCGCGGCTCCAGTGCACCAGCGCCAACGACTTCAGCGCACGCAGCACCGCGTCCGGAATCGACATGCGCTCCAGCAGTTCGATGCGCGGCAGCAGCAGCGAGAGCACAGCGTCGAGCTCGTCAAGTTCGTACAGCACTTCAGCCAGCAGTCCGGCGGCGACCCCGGAGCCACCGACCTCAGTGCTCTCGCCCTCGGCGGCACGCAGGGTCTCGCGCAGCAAGTGCTCGGCATCGGGCAGCCGGCCCTCGATCAGGTAGCTCAAGGCCAGCAGATGGCTGCCGATCAGGTCGCGCACCGTCACGGCGTCCAGGCACGCGCCCTGCGTTAGTAGCTCGCGCGCACGGGCGTGCTCGTCGCGATTCATGTGCATCCAGGCCAAAATCAGCCGCCTGCGGACCTGCGACAGGGCGTCCGCGTCGGGGGGAATGTCCTGCAGGTCGGGCTCGATGGCCGCGACCGCGTCGGTGTCGTCACGCTGGATCGCGAGTCCGCCACGCAGCAGCGTTACGTTATAGCGCTGCTGCGCGCTCATCGTGACGGACTGCGCCTCGAGCTGGCGCAAGCTCTGCTCCAGCGCATCGAGGCGGCGCGCATACAGATGCAGCTGTGCGCTCGCTAGCTGCAACGACTTGCGCCGGCCGACCTGCTCAGTAGGCAGACGATGCATCAGCACGGACAGCGCACTCAGCTCGCGTCGCGCCACCAGCAGCGGCGCGGCCCGCTCCACCAGATCGGCTGCGGCCGCGGCGTCGCCGGCGTGCACGGCATGACGCACCGCCTCGTCGATCTGCCCGTGCTCGTCGAACCAACGCCATGCCGCGCGGTGCAGCGCGCGGCACTCTGCCTCGGGCAGCTTGGCCGCGCGCGCAAGCAGCACCTCGCGCAGCAGCAGGTGTATGCGGTACCAGGTCTGCCCGTCGTGACTGCCGATCGCTTGGACGAACAGGTTGTCGTGGTCGAGCCGCGCGAGCCGTGTCGCCATCTGAGCAACCGCCTGAGGCCGCCCGAAGAGCGCCGCGGCGAGCGGTGGGCAGAAGCGGCTGCACACGGCGGCCCGCGTCAGCAGCGCCAGATCGTCATCGTCCAGGCGCACCAGCACCTCGGTCTCGAAGTAGCCGGCAAAGGCACGCGCGTCACGCATCTGTACATGGACGTAGCCACCGCCAGGCCGCCCCTTCAGGTCCAGCGCGAAGAGCTGCAGCCCGGCCACCCAGCCGTCGGTCAGTCGGTGCAATTCGAGCGCGTCGCGGCGTTCGACGCTGCCCAGTTGTTCGCACAGATAGCGCTCGGTCTCCTCGACGCTGAAGCGCAGGTCGCGCAGGTCGAACTCTGCCAGATCACCGTGCGCACGCAGCCGGCTGAGCGACAACGGCAGCGCGTTGCGCGACCCGACGGCCAAGTGAAGATTGGGTGGCGCGTAGTCGAGCAGCCATTGCAGCGCACGGAACACGCTAGGGTCGCCCAGTTGCTGCAGGTCGTCGAGCATCAGCACCAGATCGTGTGGCCGACCGGCGATGGCCTGCACCAGCGTGATGACCACATGCTCCAGCGCCGATTCGTCACTGTCTCGACCGAGCAGCGGCGCGGCCTCGCGCACGAGGGCTGAATCCAACTCGGCAAGGCTCGCGACCAGGCAGTCGAGAAATCGCGCCGGGCTGTCATCCTCGCTCGTCAGCGTTAGCCACGCGACGTCAAAGTTCAGCATTAGCAGAGCCTGACGCCAAGCTACCAGGGTGCTGGTCTTGCCGCTGCCTGCCGGTCCCTGGATGATGATGCAGCGCTTGCGCCGAACCTCCTGCAGCCGCGCCAGCAGCGCCTGGCGCGCCATCAACTTGCGCGCCGAGCGCGGCGGTATCAGCTTGCTGCTGGGGATCGGTTCGAGTGCACGCACGCAGCCGCCGGAGGATCGAAAGGTGTACATGGTCCCATCAGCACCATCGTAAGGCCGAAACACGCACGCCTGCCGGGCCCGCCATGTCAGCGCCTGTCGCGCCAAGCAGCAAGCAGGCCGGGGATGTCGGGGTTCGGCTGCCCGCGCGGCGCAGTCGGCGTCGCCGGAACGCTGCGGCTGAAGCGCGGTGCCGGCGCGGGCTGCACAACGCCGTCGACCTCGATGAAAGTGGCGCGAGCCTTCAGGTGCGGATGCTGCGGCGCCTCGTCGAAGGACAGCACCGGCGCGAAGCAGACATCAGTGCCTTCAAGCAGGTCGCACCAAGCCGCGCGCGTGCGCGTGCGAAAACGCTCCGCTATCTTCTGCTTGGCGTGCGGCCAGGCGGCGTGATCATGCTGCTCGCCCAGGCTGGCCGGGTCCAGTTCGAGTTGCTGCAGCAACTGCGTGTAGAAGCGTACCTCGATCGGACCGATCGAGATCCAATTCCCGTCGGCGCATTCGTAGACGTCGTAGAACGGCGCGCCCGAGTCGAGGAAGTTGCTGCCGCGTTCCGCACGCCATAAACCCGCGGCATGCAAACCGTAGAACGCAGTCGCCATCGAGGCGGTCCCATCGACGATTGCCGCATCGATCACTTGGCCTTGTCCGGAGCGCCGCGCCTCAAGCATCGCTGACAGCATACCGATCACCAGGTACAGTGCGCCGCCGGAGAAGTCGCCAGCCAGCGCCAGCGGTATCCCAGGAGGCTGCCCGGCGCGGCCGATAGCGTGCACGATGCCGGTGAGCGACACGTAGTTCAAGTCGTGCCCAGCCGCGCGCGCCAGCGGCCCGGTCTGTCCCCAGCCGGTGATTCGGCCGTAGACCAGTCGCGGGTTGCGCGCCAAGCAAACCTCGGGCCCGAGGCCGAGGCGCTCGGTAACGCCGGGGCGAAAGCCTTCGATCAATCCGTCGGACTGCTCGACGAATTGCAGTACCTGCTCCACCGCCTCGGGCTGCTTCAGGTCCAGTTCGATGCAGTCGCGGTTGCGCATCAGCAGGTTGAAGCGTACAGGCCGCTTCACGCCAAGGTCGCCCGCCTCGACCCGGTCGATGCGCAGTACCGTGGCGCCCAGGTCCGCGAGCAGCATCGCCGCCATCGGTCCGGGGCCAATGCCGGCGAGTTCGACGATGCGGATATCTTGCAGTGGTCCCATCTTCAGGTCTCCTTGTGTCTTCAGTTCAGGGGAAAAGAGCGTGGTCGTGGAAGGCTGTGGGCATGTGGTCGAAGGACGGCGCGGTGGGCAACTCGTAGAGTTGTTCACGGCGTTGTTGGGTGCGCGCAGCGTATTCGTCCAGATGTCCACAGCCGTGGCTGCTGCCCGGTTGGTTTGGCGGTGGCGTGCAGCCCGAGGTCTCCTGGGACTTCCGAATCCGCACCACAGCAGGTGGCGCACATTCCAGTCGCTTGTCCTCAGCCCGAACGGTTGTAGGAAGCTTTCACTTCGCATGTACAAGGAGGGGCGATGACGAGCTTGCCAAGTCCGACCAGCGATGACCGCGTGGCCGCGAGCATCGACGTAGCCAAGGCCACGCTGGAAGTGGCCATCAGCGGCCGAGCCAGCGCGCTGGCCTTCACCAACGACAAGGCCGGCTGTGCGGCGCTGCTGGCCGAACTGCGCGACTTGAACGTGGGGCTGGTGTTGGTTGGAGGCCACCGGCGGCTTCGAGCTGGCCTGCGCCACTGCGCTGCAGCTGGCGGGGCTGGCGGTGGCGGTGGCGGTGAGCAACCCGCGCCAGGCGCGCGACTTCGCCCGCGCCATGGCTACCTGGCCAAGACCGACTGCATCGATTCCGCCGTGTTGGCCGACATGGCGCGCACGCTGCTGGCCCGAGGTGACCTGTCCGGGTTGGTTGCCGGCGCCGGTGGCGTGGCCGTTGACAGCAGCGATGGTCGGCACCTCGAGTCCGTCAACGCCAGCGCAACACGCTGGATGCTCCTGCGATAGGCATGGCGGCTGCGCACTGGCGCCCTAGACCGGCACCGACTTGGTCGCGCAGCGCCTTCAGGTTGCCGCCGGCCGAAACGCTGCACCGCCGCCCGTCAGCACGGCTGCGCGCACGCCGTGGTCGACGTTGTTGTCGGTGCAAGCCGCTACAAAGGCCTCGAGCGTCCGCGTTCGACACAGCATTGAAGGTGGCCTGCCGGCCATCGTCAACACTACAACGGAACCATGGCAACTCTGTTTCAGGAAGAGGTCGTTCATCAGGCGGGCCACTCCGTAGAGACCGTTCGGCGCCGAGCGAGATCTGCAGTGCGCGCTGTGGCAGATGAGCTGGCGGCATGTGGATGCAAGGCGCAGATCAACCGGCTGCCAACGACACCGAGCCACCGGACTGGGCGCCGTTCGAGCGGTGGCGCGGCACGGCACGAAGCGCAGCGGGCGTGTTCACTCTTCGGCCACGAAAGTCGGCCATGTGGAGGTCACGTACTTCAGGAACTCCTCGCCCAGGCCTTCGGCCTGCAGATGGGCACGAGACACCGGCCGCGAGATGCTGCGGAAGGCCGAGTCTTCCAGCGCGCGGCGTGCGAAGTCATGGTGCAGCATCGCACCACGGCCAATCAGCACGAAGTCTGCGCCAGCGTCCAGGCAGCGCTCGGCGGTCGCCGCGTCCATGATCTTGCCGGCCACGCCCAACCGCGTGCCCTTGCGGTCCAGCGCGGCAAAGTGCTCAATCAGCGGCCGCGCGCAATAGGCCGGGTCCAGCGGCGGCTTGAAACAGTCCCAGAGCGACATATCGAGGTAGTCGATACGGTCGCCGGCCATCACCCGTTGCGCCAGAGCTAGTGCCTCGTCAATGGGGATGCCGTAGCGCTCGGGCGACAGCCGCAAGCCGAGCTGGAAGTCCGGGCCGGTGGCAGCGCGAATGCCGTCGATCAAATCGAAGAAGATGCGAACCCTATTGTTGAAGCTGCCGCCGTAGCGATCGCTGCGCTGGTTGTGCTCGGCGTCGAGAAACTGCGCCAGCAAGTAACCGTGCGCGCCATGCAACTCCACGCCTTGGAAACCAGCGCGTTCGGCGCGGCGTGCCGCCGCAATGAAGTCCTGCACCAGCTGTTCGACCTCGCCGGTGCTCAGTGCGCGTGCGCCGGTCTTGGCATCGTCCCACGGCGCGATGCGTGGCTGGCCGCTGAACTGGGGTTCGGCACGCCAGCCTGAATGCTGCAGCTGCAGGCAGGACACGACGCCGCCGGCATGGATGCCCGCCGCAAGCCGGGCGAGGCCGTCGAGATGTGTGTCCGACCAAACTCCGAGCTGCCCCGAAAAGCCCTGGCCCGAGCGCTGCACGTGCGCGGCGCAGGTCATGACCATGCCGAAGCCGCCGCGGCCACGCATCGTCAGCCAGCGGAACTCACTCTCGCCGAGCGTGCCATCGGCATGGCTCTGCAAGTTGGTCAGCGGTGCCATCGCGATGCGGTTCGCCCAGCCCGGGCCGCGCGCCAGTGTCAAGGGATCGGCCAGCTTGGCGGATGTACGCGTGGTCATCGTTCGTTCCTCGTGTAAATTGTTCGATGCGTGGGGCAACTGAGCTGGCTGGCACGGTCGCAGCAGATGGGCGCTGGCGTCTGCCGGTCGTGTCTCGACAAGTTCCACTTCCGAAGGCGTTGGGGTTCAGAAGCCGACCACTGTGTCACCGATGAGCTTCACTTCACCGTGCTGGTTGGCGTTCTAGATTTCGAGCCTGGCTCGCTTCTCGCCGTCGGCTTCGTAGTTCTCGACCACCCTTGCGGTGATAGCCATCTGGTCACCGAGGTGGGTAGTACCGGAGAGGCGCACGCTGAATTCGCGCAACTGGCGCTGGTCGATCCACTGCGTCAGCAGCCGGCCGAGCCAAGCCATGCCGAGCGCCCCGTTTGCGAACACGTCGGGCATGCCGCCGTTGCACGCGAAATCGATGTCGATTTGCATCGGGTTGTGGTCGTTGGATGCACCGGCAAAGAGCGCCAGCGTCGTGCGATTGACCGACGGCAAGGCCAGCGGCGGCAGCGCATCGCCGACCTTCGGGGTGTCGAATTTCGGTTGTCTCATCGCGAGCTCCGGGGTTTCAGCTGTTGCGGTGCACCAGCGACTTGCGCACATCGGCGACATGCTCGCCGTGCTGGTTGCTGATCCTTGTTTCCGTGACGACGAAGCTGAGCGCGCTATTCTTCTCATCGTAGACATCGGTGATGCGACTCTCGAAGTGCATCGTGTCGCCGGCATGGCCCATGCGGTTGTAGGAGAAGCGCTGCTCGCCGTGCAGCACGCGCGGCAGTTGGATGCCGGCCTGCTCGCGCCAATCGGTCTCCTTGCGCGTCAGCATCCAGCGAGAAGAAGAAGGTCGGCGGCACTGGCAGCGATGGATGGCCGGCGTCGCGCGCGGCGGATTCCATGAAGTCGATCGGGTTGGTCTCGCCAATGGTCCTGGCGAAAAACGCAGCTGTCCGGCTTCGACCGTGGCGCTGTGCGCCGGAAGTCCATCCGATGATCTGCGGTCAATCATGAATGTTCTCCTTGATGTGTGAATTGCTTGTAGGTCGTTGCTTCTTGGAAACCATGACGACGCAGGCCCCGCGGAGGCGAGGTTGGGCTGCAGCGCGCTGCGTCAGCCTTGCACATCACGCTTGCCGGTTGTCCCGCTCAGTTGCTGCGTGCAGCGCGTCGCCTTGCCCCAGGCCCATACACCGATCGGGTCGACCTATGCCGAGCAGGCCGTCTGAGGAATTGGTGACGAGCCGTCAGCAGCTTGCCATCCGGGCGGCAGAGTTTCGTGGTCGGCGGCCGTGTCAGGCCGCCATCGCGGCAACATGCGGCGGCGGATTGATCTGGGGCGGGACGATCTGCAATCGACATCGGGCAGCAGGCGCTGTGTGCTCTGGGCGACCTGAAGCATCGCAATTGCGCAAACTCTGGTCGCTATCCGTGACGGCTAGCACGGGAAAACCCTGAAGCCATTGAGTCAGACTCCGACGACGTGCCAGCGCGAGCGGTTGATAGCGCTGACTGGGCGATCGAGCCGGTCATCGGGGCATGCCAAGGCCGATCACCGAGATCGCGACGCCGACGAGGGGCCGCTTGCTAGCGCAGCCTTAGCGCGCTTTACCGAGGACGCTGAGAGACGTGTCCGTGGAGGGAACAGTCAAGGTGAAGTTTCGGTCGCGGTAGGGACGGAGATTGCTCCCCGCCCCCCGCACAGATCCGTACGTGCGGCACTACCGCATACGGCTCCTGCCTCGAGTCATGACGCGAAGCGTTGATGCGGATACGGATGGAGTACCCGTGCCCGCGGAAGGTAGCGATCGACCAGCACTGCGAACCGGGTCCAGGGCATCCGTCCATGCTGACCCCGCCGCCGAAGCGCATGCAGCCATGCTCGGGACACGTCCTTGCGGAACGCGTCCAAGCGGTCAACATTGCCCGGCACGCCGTGGTAGTTGAAGTACCCCTGGACTACTTGCCGCAGCCAACGGCCGACCTCGGGGATCGGTTCGTGCATGCGGCGCGTCAGCGCCTGTCGAATCGCCTTGAGGCGGGCACGCATTCGCTTCGCCGAGGTCAGTCGCTTCAGTTGGAACCAACCGTTCGACCGGGATTTTCCACAGATGTGGGTGAACCCAAGGAAGTCGAACGTCAGCGGCTTTGGGAGCCCCTGCTTGGCGCGTGCCTGGGTCGCGAAGCGACCGAACTGCAGCACGCACGTCTTGTCCTCGTTCAGCGTCAGCCCGAACTGGGCGAACCGCACCTTCAGGTCCTCAAGGAATCGGACGACATCGGCCTTGCTCTCGAAGCCGACCATGTGTGATCGGGCCATGCAAGCGCTGTGGTTGTTGGCGTTGAACCCCGTCGCAGAAACGACAGCCGACAAGAACTCCTATGGCTTCAGGCCCCGGCGATCGACGGCCGATGCCATAGAACACTGCTTCAATGCGCTCGCCAAACGCGACTGCGCGCAGTGGGTTCTTGAAGGCGACATCCGGGGCTGCTTGGATCGGTCTGCATAATGCCCCTTGGTTCATGACGCCTCGTCGAATAAGGTGGGTTGATCGTCCAACGCCTTGATGCGCAGGCCTTTTTGCCGTCCGCGACAAACGAGCACGGCGTCGAGTTCGCCGCGTTGGACACGGTGCAACACCGTCTGGCGGGTGACGCCCAGGCGCTTGGTGGCTTCTTGCATCACGACGTAGCCCTCGGGTACCTCTTGCACGAGGCGGCGCTTCAGCGCGTCGTTGACGCGTATGCGCCATGGTGCGCCGGGTGTGAGTTGCTCGCCAGCAATGAAGCCGTCATTGAGCCAACGGTGGATGGTGGAAGCGGCGAGCCCGAGCTCGCGGGCGGCTTGGCGCACGCTCATCAGTTCGCCGGTGAGGGGTTCGGCGGGGGCCGCGCACCGCAGGATGTTCCAGTGACGGCGAAGATTGCCAACCAGGTTCTGCGTGAAGCGCAGACCGCGTGCCGTGGTGCGCTGCTGCTTGTTGAGGATGCCGGCGATGGTGGCGTCGTCGTGGTGTTGGGCCAGACGCCGTACCAGGCCGATGGTGTCTTCGTCGGTGCGCACCGTGGCCGGGCGAGAGCGCGGCAGGCTCACGTCGAACTCGGTGAGCGCGCCGCCGCGCCAGCGCATCTTGACCAGGGCGCGGTACTGCTCACGGTACACGCTGAGGCTCACCTCCTCGAGCAGCGTGCGCAGCAGTTCCTTCTTGTCGCGCGCCGACGTCGAGGCGGCGTACCACACGCGCGACAAGTCGTTGCCCAGGCCGAGAAGACGGCGACGTTCATCGTCGGTCAGCGGATGTGGGCGCTGTTGCTGGCGTTGCGCGAACTCGGCCTGCGCCTGCTCGAGGGCGCGCAGACACTGCTCCCATTGCGCTTCGAGCCCGCGTGCAACCAGGCGGTTGTCCGGGTCCACCGCGCGATAGCGTCGCTCGGCCTTGTCGGCCTCGTACTGCGCACGCTGCAGCGCCAGGCGCCACTGGGCCAGGGCACCATCGTGGTCGGCCTGCAGCTGCTCAGCCGCGCGCACGGCGGCGCTCAGGCCCGCCGGGGTGATGGCGGCGAGAAACGTCTTGGTCACGGCCTCGTCGATCTGCACGCCGCCGACGTTCAGACAGTACACGCCGCGCCCGTCGACCACGCTCTTGTTGGCGCAGTGGTACCCCGGCGCCTGTTGCTGACCCCGATAGTGCGTACGCAGCTTGCGTCCGCAATGGCCGCACGTGGCCAGGCCTTGCAGCAGCGCAGCGCCTTCTCTCAACGCGCCCGCCGGCTTGTGGGGTAGGGGGCGCGTGTTCGTGCCCAGGCGCTGCTGGTTGGCCTCAAACGTCGGCCAATCGATGTAGCCTTGGTGATGCCCGGGGATGAGCACGGCCCACTGGACGCGTGGCAGCATGCGGATGCGCTTGCGAACGAGGCCCTGTTCATCGACGAACTGCTCAGTGCGCGACTTGCCGTAGGCGTAGGCGCCAGCATAGACGGGATTGCTCAGCACGGCGTGGATCGCCGTGTAGGTGGGGGCGACCCAGCGCAGCGGCGCGCGCGCATGCGTTCGCAGCGGAAACGACAGGCCTTCGCTGCGGAACCACAGCCACACGCGACGGGCCGAGCCGAACTCGGCGAAGCGATCGAACACCGCGCGCACGGCGCCGCTGACGGCGGCGTCCGGGTGCACCAGGATCTCGCCGTCGGCCTCGCCCCAGACGAAGCCCATCGGCAGGCCGCGGCGCAGCTCGCCGCGCGCGGCCTTGTTGCGGATGCCCCCGTCCAGGCGGGCGCGCAGTACGTGCAGCTCCGCTTCGCTCATCGTGCCCTTCAGGCCGAGCAGCAGACGATCGTTGAACAGCGACGGGTGGTACACGCCGTCGGCGTCGCCGATGAGCGTGTCGGTCATCGAGCACAGGTCCAGCAGGCGATACCAGTCGGCGTTGTTGCGCGCCATGCGCGACACCTCCAGCCCGAGGATGATGCCCACATGCGACAGCGCCACTTCGGCGGTCATGCGCGCGAAGCCGCTGCGCTGATGGGTCGTCGCGCCGGACAGGCCGAGATCTTCATCGATCACGGTGACCCGATCGGCGCTCCAGCCCAGTGCGGCGGCACGCTGGGTCAACGCATACTGGCGCGCGGTGGACTCGCGGTTGTGCTGGACCTGCGCGGCTGACGATTGACGCACGTAGACGATCGCGATGCGGCTCAGGTGTGACGGCTTGATCTTGGCGTGCTCACTCATCGCCGTGCTCCTCAGCGTACGGCGCCGCGACGGCAGCCTTGGCGATGAGCAGGGCCAGGCGCTGGATGAGCGCCTCCTGTTGGGCGGGGTCGAATCGCTCCCACAGCGCCTGTACGGCTTCGGGCGGAAGCTCCAGGACCAGTTCGAGTTGCATCGTCGATCTCCTGTGCGTCGGCCATGCGGCCGAGCACAGCGTCGACGACGGTGCGCGCGTTGAACAAGTCCTTGATCGTGGCCAGCAGCGCCGGCGCCGCAGAGGACGACTGGTCGGCAGCAGCTCCGGTGCGCAGCTGCAGGTCGGTCCAACTGGCTGGAATGAGTGAGCGCGACTTGCATGGCAGGATCAGCAGCAGGTGCAGCTGGCCAGCATGCTTGCGGCGCCCGAGCACCGCGAGTTCTTGCCCTTCAAGGGCATGACCTCGGCGCACGATGCGCACTGCCGGCGGAAGATCTTCGAGATGGGTAGTGTGTCGGGTGTTCCTTCGACCGGGTCAACCACGACATCCTGATGGACCGATTGCGCAAGCGCATCGACGATGCTGGAGTGATCCGGCTGGTGCGTGCGTACCTGAACGCGGGGATCATGGATGGTGGGGTGGTGGTCGAGCGGCACCTGGGCACGCCGCAAGGCGGGCCGCTGAGCCCGTTGCTGGCCAACGTGCTGCTGGACGAAGTGGACAAGGCACTGGAGGCGCGGGGCTACAGCTTTGCGCGCTATGCCGACGACTGCAACGTCTACGTGGGCAGCATGAAGGCAGGGCAGCGGGTGATGGGGCTGCTCAGGAGACTGTACGGCGCGCTCAAGCTTCAGATCAACGAAGCCAAGAGCGCGGTGAGCAGTGCCCTCGGGCGCAGGTTCCTGGGCTACGAACTGTGGGTGGCCAAGGGGCGGGAGGTGAAGTTTGCAGTAGCCCGCAAGGCACAGCATGACTTCAAGGCCCGCATCCGGCAACTCACACGCCGCTCGGGCGGGCGCAGCATGGAGCAAGTGGTGCAGCGGCTGCGGCCGTACTTGCTGGGCTGGAAGGCGT
>Ga0307505_10001929_pt1 | contig 15451 bp, 16 predicted proteins | sample 23_S_MG_FD_202183 | JGI IMG/M metagenome (GOLD analysis project Ga0307505, IMG submission 202183) | Soil microbial communities from Populus trichocarpa stands in riparian zone in the Pacific Northwest, United States - 23_S | ecosystem: Environmental > Terrestrial > Soil > Riparian zone > Trees...
CACAACTGCCAACTCGGCGTTGGGAACAGCTCGGTAGAAGTCGACGGCATGCTCAAGGGTTACCTCATCGTCGTCCCCGACCATCACGAGCGTTCGGCAGCGGACGGCTGTCAGATCGTTAGACGTCAACTGTGGACCGTCCAGATGCATTTGATTCAGTTTCTTGTGGACGACTGTATAGTGCTCGCTCCCGTCTGGCGAGACTTCGCCGTAGCTGGCAAGGAGAAACGCAGGAGGTTCATCGGTCGGGTCAATCGCGCTGGGGATCCAGCCGCGGTTATGAAAAACACCAGCCGCACAAATCAACCGCGTGACCAGATCCGGCCGCGCTCTCGCGACGTGCAGGGCAACGACCGCTCCGTCACTGACGCCGAGCGGCCGGACGGGGCTGCCAACGATCTGCTCGAGGAAGTGGATCGTATCCTGCGCCACGAGCTCATAGCTGTAGGGACCGTCGGCATCGGGTGTACGGCCGTGTCCCCGTCGTTCAGGGAGGAACACGCGGAAGCGGGAGGCAAGCGCCTCGAGATTCGGTCCGAACGCTCGAGAGTCAACGCCAACCCCGCCGGGGTGAAGCATGACGAGAGGCTCACCAGCACCCTGCTCGTCGTACCGCGTGCGAACGCCACTCAATTGAACAAGTTTTGCCATCGTTCGGCCCTGCTGATCGCCGCACCTCAATCATCGATCCGTCGACAGCCAGCCACTAGTGCGAAACCGCTCCGATGCGGCCGGGGTCGAAGTCCAGCGGCTGGGAGTGGTGCTCGTGGAGGACGATCCATCCTCCGTTGCGCTTCTCCAGTCCAATTGTGAGCCGGAGGGTGAACGCCACCTCCTGTCCGTCCTCCGTTCCCGCGCACTCCAGCAGCGCGGTGGCGAAGGCGACGTCGGCGCCGGCCGACACTTTCAGGTCGACCAACTCGAAGCGACCTGTTCCGCCGTGCCAGGGGAAGAACTGATCGAGCCACGTTCTGCGGTACGCGTCCAGACCTTGGAGGCGTACAGGGCCCACAACATCAAACATGAGCAGTTCCGGCGCGTGGCGGCTCAGGACGGCGTCGACGTCTCGGGCCCTGACCCCTGCCGCCCATCTTTCGATCATGTCGCGCACTTGATTCGTTTCCATGAGTCATCCTCGAACACTGGTATCACAAACCTGAAGCTCCGACTCTCACGTTCAGGATCGTGTCATGCGGCGGGATGGCGCGTCCCGTAGGTCAGACGCACGCGTCCGGATGAGATCTGCGGACCGGAGTGTCGTCGACAAGACGAAGTGGGGTGTCTGGTCGGCAAAGCGTGCGTACTCGATTTCGCCTGGAGAGGCGACGCTGCCGGTGAACGGTAGGATGCCTCTGGGGTTGGCGAGGATCGCCCGCCAGTATTGCGCGTAACCCGGGTACATCTTTGCCCCGAGGATGCAGGTGTCAATCTGGCTGGACAGATCGAATGGATCCTCCCAGGTCTCGACCAGTCCAGCTCACCGTTGGGTCCTTCGATGAAGCCATCCACGGATACTTGGAGCGCTGCGATGATTCTTCTCATGCTCAACCTCACGTCTGTGATGCGAACCTGCAGCGAGTCTGTCACTGCGCCGCAAAGACGGGGGAGGTCGGTTCTTGCTGTCGGATAATGGGTCGATGCGGACGCGCGCCACGGAATCGAGCAGCGAAAACCTCGAGGCGGTGCTTTCCGGCTCGTGTCGGATCAGCCGCCAGTGGGGCGGGCTCCGCGCCGAATACGCCTGGCTCCCGCCCTTTCGTGGGTCAGCTGTGACGAAGCCGAATCGGGTCGAGGTCGTTTTCTCCGAGCACGACCACGTTCTTCTCGACCAGGAGGAACGCGCTCATGAAGTGCGCGTTCCGGCCGGCGCGATGTACGTCGTCGGCCAACAGCCTACGACGCTGCTGCGCGTGGACGCATACAGCGACACCTTGGAGATGTATCCCGACCTCGCGCTCCTGCATGACGTGGCGCGGAACCGAGGTGTTCGCGCCTTCGAGCTTGAACCAACGCTCGGGGGGCAGCGGTCCGTAGCGTTTGCGCGGGATGGGGTCGTGCTGGGCGTGGCGCATGTGCTGCGGCGGGCGTGCATGAACCGCCGGACGATCTCCGACGTGGAGGCTGACGGCCTGGCGCACATGCTCGCGGAACGGCTCGTCACCTTGCAGCATGGCGAGGCGCCGCATTCGTTCGCCCCGCAGCGACTCAGTCGGCGGACGATCGACCAGCTTGCCGAATTCATCGAGGCCGGACTGACCCGGCGGCTGAGCCTCAACGATCTGGCGCATGTGGCGGATCTCAGTCCATTCCACTTTGCCAGGTGTTTCAAAGCCACGACGGGACTGGCGCCGCATCAATACGTGCTTGCGCGTCGCATCGAGCTGGCGAAACGGCTGATCATGACGACGAGCCAGTCGGTGGTGAAGGTGGCCTGGTCGGTCGGCTTCGAAAACATCAGCCACTTCCGGCGACAGTTCGCTGCCCAGGTCGGCGTCGTGCCCGGCGTGCTTCGCCGTGCGACCCGCCAAGAGGCAGAAGCGCCTTGTAGTTAGCCGGCCTGCCCCTGCTGCTGTCGAAGCCGCTTCACGGATGAGTCAGTTGCGGGAGTCGTCTAGTGAGGCGAGCGAATTCGAGCAGACATTGGTAGAGTGGCGCGTCATGAGATCTTCGACAACCGGTGCAATGGGTACAACAGCCAGATGAAGAAGCACGTGCTAGAACTGTCATCGACTCGCACGGCGTCTACAGCCATCGGCGCCCAGGCAATTGGCGCCCAGGCAGTCAAAGCCCAGGCCATCGGCAGCCTCGCGATTGGCGCTCTCGCGGTCGGAGCTGTCGCGATTGGTGCGCTCGCCATCGGTCGGCTGGTTATCGGCCGCCTGACGATCCGGCGCGCCCGCTTGGGCGTTCTCGAGATGGACGAGCTGCGCGTCGGCCGTTTGCACGTGCGCGAACTGGTTGTCCATGACAAACGATAGCGCGGCCATGCCAGGCGCTCTCCCTTCACCGCGGACCGCTGTCGTCGCCGGCGGAACGGGCCTGGTCGGCGGAGTCCTGCTGCAACTCCTGGCAGAAGACGCACGCTACCATCGCGTCACGAGTCTCGTCCGGCGCCAGGTTCCGGCGCCGCCCGGGATCGCTGTGCAGCGGGTGGATTTCGAGCGGCTCGAGGAACTGGTTTTGCCCAATGTGGACGAAGCGTTCTGTTGCCTCGGAACCACGAGGCGAGAGGCGGGATCTGCAGAAGCGTTCAGGCGAGTCGATCTCGACTACGTGGTGTCGTTCGCCCGCCGCGCGAAGCATGCTGGGGCGTTGCGCTTCATGCTGGTATCTTCTTTAGGTGCCTCGCCGAGCTCTCCCTTCCTCTACCCCCGGACGAAAGGCGAATGCGAAGCGGCGATCTCGGCTATCGATTTCGAGACGGTCGTGATTGTACGACCGTCCTTTCTCGTCGGTTCGCGCGCAGAGAAACGCCCTGGCGAAGCGGTTGCGTTGCATGTCGGTCAACTCATTCGACCTCTTCTCATCGGTCCACTTCGGAGGTACGCCCCGGTGGATGCGTTCGCCGTAGCGAGGACGCTCGCTGGAGCTGCGGCGACGGCTCCGGCCGGTATCACGATCATCGAATCGGATGCGATTCATTGAACGTGGCGATCAGGAACAGCGTGACTGGAACCAGCAGGTTGCGCGTCAATGCCGCATCCGTGCGAGCAGTTTGCTGATCTCCCTGAGCCACAACACCGAACTCGCGATAGCAAGACAGCGCAGCCAGTCCCCGGCGCTGAGCCCAACGGTTCCGAATGCTTGCTGAAGAACCGGCACGTACACCACGGTCACTTGCAGTGCGACCGACAAAGCCATTGCCGTCCAGAGCCAGCGATTGGTGAAAAGTCCGACGAACGCGCTGGTGCGATCCGAACGGGCGTTCACCACGTTGACGATCTGAAACAGCATCAACGTCGTGAATGCCATCGTCTGCGCGTAGCGCACGCTGCCTGAGCCGTCGACGAATCCGCCTGGCAAGGAGATGTCGATCGCGAAGAGCGTGCCAGCTGCCATGATGACTCCAACGAAGGCGATGCCGCGCCACATCTGTGGTGTCAGTACGCCTTCGCCGGCAGGACGTGGCGGTTGCTGCATCAGGTCCTCGCCCGCCGGGTCGACGCCGAGCGCGAGCGCAGGTGGTCCATCGGTAACCAGGTTGATCCACAGGATCTGCGCCAGAAGCGGCAGGACGACGGCGCCGCGCTCCGCCTGAAGGCCGATGCGGTCCGCAAGCAGAACTCCGAAGAACATCGTCAGCACCTCTCCGATGTTCGACGACAACAGGTAGCGCAAGAACTTTCGGATGTTCGCGAAGATCGCGCGGCCCTCTTCGACGGCCGCGACAATTGTCGCGAAGTTGTCGTCGGCGAGCACCATATCGGCCGCTTCTTTGGACACGTCCGTCCCCGTAATGCCCATCGCGACGCCGATGTCAGCCTTCTTGAGTGCTGGCGCATCGTTGACGCCGTCGCCTGTCATGGCCACGACCGCCCCCGCGCGTCGTAAGGCCTCGACGATTCTCAGCTTGTGCTCGGGGTTGACGCGCGCGTAGACAGACACCTCTGCGACTATGGTTGCCTGCGCGTCGATTGACAGCGCCTCGAACTCCGGACCTGTTATGGCGCGGCGGTCGTCCGTGATGCCTAATTCCTGAGCGATGACGGCGGCCGTCTGCGGGTGATCCCCCGTGATCATGAGCGGACGAATCCCGGCGCTTCGCGCTCGTGCAACGGCTTCTCGGGCCTCGGCCCGCGGTGGGTCGATCATGCCGATCAGCCCGATGAACACCATGTCCTGTTCGACGCCGTCATTGGGGCGAACCGGCTGCGCCGACCCCGCGTCATCCGATAACCATCGGTCGGCGACACCCAGCGTTCTCAGCGCCTGACTGGCAAGCGCATCGTTGATCTGCAGGATCTCCTCTCGGCGCTCAGGCGTCAGCCGGCGCGGCTCGGCACCCACGAGCTCACTGGTGCAGCGGGTCAGAAGGACATCAGGCGCCCCTTTGGTGAACACGATCCCCCTGTCCTGCTGCGCGGTATCACGATGCAAGGTGCTCATGAGCTTTCGTTCGGAGGAAAACGGTACCTCGCTCACGCGCGGCAGACGCGCCTCGAGCGCTTCCGCCTGCAAGCCCGCCTTCCGCGCTGCAACGAGCAGGGCTCCTTCGGTCGGGTCTCCCTGCACGGTCCATCGGCCATTGCGCGCGTCGATGACCGCGTTGTTCGCGCGATCCGCGACACGAAGCGCGCGTTCCAATTCGACCCGGAGTTCCCCCTCGACGGGTCCGCCGCCATCTCGCCCCACCTCACCGTCCGGGGCATAACCCGCTCCGCCGAATGTCACGCGTCCGCTCGCCGTCACCACGACGCGCACGGTCATCTCGTTCTTCGTCAGCGTGCCCGTCTTGTCGGAGGCGATGACGCTCGCCGAACCCAGCGTTTCGACCGCAGCCAGGTGCCGGACGATAGCGTTCCGCCGCGCCATCCGCTGCACGCCGATCGCAAGCACGGCAGTGACAACGGCAGGCAGCCCCTCTGGCACCGCCGCCACGGCCAGCGCCACGCCGAGAATGAGCACGTCGAATATGGCGGACAGGCCCCGGACGTTCTCCACGATGATGATGGTCGCGATCATCACGACGGCAATGGCGACGACGATTGCTCCAAGGAGTCGGCCGGTCCGGTTGAGCTCTCGCTGAAGTGGCGTCGTCTCGTCCGGTGTTTCCTTCAAGAGCCCGGCGATGCGTCCCATTTCGGTCTGCATGCCAGTCGTGGTCACGACAACTTTCCCGTGTCCGTAGGTGGCTGACGTCCCGCTGAAAACCATGTTGTGGCGGTCACCCAGCGCCACCTCGTCGGCAATGACGTCGGTGTTCTTGGACACCGGCAGGCTTTCACCGGTGAGCGCGGCTTCGGCGGTCTGGAGGGCTGCTGATTCCAGCACCCGTCCGTCGGCCGGAATGGTGTCGCCCTCCTCGATCAGAATGATGTCGCCGGGAACGATCTCCGCGGCGGGGATGCTCCGCCGCTCTCCGTTTCGAATGACCGTAGCGTCCGCTGCGGACATCGCCCGCAGGGCGGTGACCGCGGCCTGGGCTCGTGCCTCCTGAACGTAGCCGAGCGTAGCGTTGAGCAGGACAACTGTCAGGATGGCAATGGCTTCGTACGGAAGGTTCGCGTCACGCTCGTAGGCCCATAGCCCGGCGGACAGACCGGTGGCGATGAGGAGCAGGATGACCATTACGTCCTGAAACTGTCTGAGGAACCGCACCCACGCCGGGGTGGGCTTCTCGGTCGCCAGCTCGTTGCGCCCGTGACGTTCGAGGCGCGATCCGACCTCGGCGTCGGTCAGACCACGCCGGAGGTCGGATCGCAGCGTTGCGACGACGTCGTCAGCCTGCTGTTGGTGTGGCTTGGCTGGATCCATGACCTGGCTGAACGATACTCGTTGCGGGCATCACATACAGACTGCAGTACCCGCTGGAGCAAAGTCATCCTTCACGGATCCAGTGAATCGATCTCCCGCGACACTTGCTCCTTTCGGAGCGCTTCACAAGGAGACGTGTATGATGCGGCAAAGGAGACATGTATGAAGGGGGGACTCGCACCGGGCACGACGGCGCCTGACTTCTCGCTGCATTCGACACCGGACCAGGCGGTGTCGCTGAGCGACTTTCGAGGACAGCCTGTGATCCTCGCCTTCTATCCCGCCGACTGGAGCCCGGTCTGCGGCGACCAGATGGCGCTCTACAACGAGATTCTGGGCGAGTTCCAGCGCTTCAACGCGGCGTTGATTGGCATCTCCGTCGACGGCATCTGGTGCCATCTTGCCTTCGCGCAAGAGCGGCGCCTGCACTTTCCGCTCCTCTCCGATTTCGAGCCCAAGGGCGACGTCGCGCGCCGGTACGGCGTCTATCGCGCCCAGGAGGGGACGAGCGAACGGGCGCTCTTCGTCATCGATGCGGAGGGCACCATCCGGTGGAGCTACGTGTCGCCGGTCGGCATCAATCCGGGTGCCGACGGCATTCTACGCGCGCTGGAAGGGCTCGCGTCCGGAGTGACGTCATGAGTGACCACGATATCGCCAGGCTCAGTGCCCCGGTGAGCGATCGCGACCACGCCCAGGGGGACGTGAACGCAGCGGTGACGCTCGTGGAGTACGGCGACTACGAGTGCCCGCACTGCGGCCGGGCGTACCCGATCGTCAAAGAAGTCCAGCGGCGACTCGGGCTGAGGCTTCGCTTCGTGTTCCGCAACTTCCCGCTCCGCGAAATCCACCCGCACGCGCAGCACGCAGCCGAGGCTGCGGAAGCCGCCGGCACCCAGGGGCACTTCTGGGAGATGCACGACACCTTGTTCGAGCATCAGGGCTCGCTCGACGACCGGCACCTGCTGCAATACGCGAAGGCGCTGGAACTCGATCACGATCGGCTGCAGATGGACCTTGCATCCCACAAATATGCCGGTCGAGTGCGAGAAGACTTTGTGAGCGGCGTCAGGAGCGGTGTCAACGGCACGCCGACGTTCTTCATCAACGGCGTCCGTCACAACGACGGGTGGGATGTCGAGAGCCTGACGGAGGCGTTGCTCGCCGTCCCGGTCGGCCGATAGTACGCACCCGGCTATCCGCCATCTACGCGTTCATTCGACGATCGTCTTGAAGCCTCCGTATGCCATGCGCTTGGGGTCGAAGGGCATGTCCTTCATGTCGCCGCCCATTGCAGCCATCTCTTTCATCACTTTGGCGTTGACGCGATCGCGATGCGCGCGCGACTTGAACACGACGTAGGCGAAAATCACCGTCTCGCCCGGCTTCAGCTTCATTAGACGCGTGAACGGCATACCCCATTTCGCTGCGAGGTCGTCGCCCGCGCACTCCTTGTAGTCCACAGCGCCATGCTTCAGCCATGCCTTCTTTCCCAACGTCGCCATTCGCTGGTAGGTCTTGAGGTGCTTCTTCGGAACTGGCAGCACGTATCCGTCCACGTAACTCATGTGAGGACTCCTATGGGGGGCTTACAGAATATCGTTCTCCGGGAGCCAACTCCTGCGGCTTCGCCGCGGGATGCATTCAGAGATCACGCAGGGCTCGACGGCGTGCGGGGCACCCCGACACTGGCCCTGCTATTGAGCCTGCGCGCGGAGCGGCGCGGGGGGGATGACCTCTGTATCACTCGGGCCGGTCTTGACCGTCGGTCTAATCCAGCGGATGTTGCCTCGGACGTTGTCGGTGGCAGTTCCAGCCTTTGACAGCGTAAGGGTGTACGTCTGACGCTCTCCGGGCGCGATACGCGGGAGTCCCCAGACAGCCACGTCGGCTTTCAGCCGCTCATCGCGGCGGACGCCTTGATACCCGTCGCCGGTGGTTGCAACCACGGTCGCGCCCGCCGGCAGGGCGAGCGTCACGGTGACCTCCTCGGCCGTGAGCCCCTTGCCCTCGAGACCCGTGTTCTTCACGTCCAGGCTATAGACCACGCCATTGGTCGACGGCACCCCGGCGCTCAGCTCCCCACGCATCCGGGCACGGAATCCCAAGTCAACGATGTACGACCACACCTCTTGCAGCATCGATTCAGGCAGGCGAGTGGGGGAGAAATGGCCCATCGCCATGCGCTCGTAGGGCGGCTCGCCAAGCCGAGCACGGGTCGACGGATAGGCCTGTGCGTGCACGTAGACAATCGACTTGAACCATTCAAAATTCGCATCGATTGCACCCATCACGCCGCGTCCGTTGTTGAACAGGGGATGGTGGCATTGGACGCACCCGGAGGTTGTGGCGACCGCCAGGCCGCGCGAGGCGCCCTCCGGAACCTTGACTCTCCATTCGCCCGGCGTGTCGACGCTCGGGAGACTGTCGAAGTACGCGGCCAAATCATTCAATTCCGGGTCGCTGATGTGCGCCGTGGTAAATGCGGGCATGATGCCCCACGGCTTTCGAACGGACTGTATGAACTGCGCGCGGGTCAGTTTGCGACCTGCCAGGTCCGGCCCGAAGCCGCCTTCGCCGTTCACCCCGTGACATTCCCGGCACTCGATGTGCTCGGTCTTCTGCCAAAGAACCTTCCCCTTCTCAGGATCGCCAGCAGGCGCCGCGGGGGCTTGCTGGGGGAGCGGGAGCAGAGACAGAACAACGAGAAGGGTCATCGTCATGGTGGCAGAACCTCCCTGCCGGCAAACGACTTGCGGCAGCGCGGATACCTTACATCGAATTCGATCCCTCGCAAAGAACGCGTGGAGGCCTTGCTTGCGACCCACATTGTGCGGGTGTAGTATGCCCTCGCCGCCGGGGAATGATGTTGTTCCTCGACGGAGCGAGCTTCACGAGGGCAGGTGCCGACCTTGGTTCCCCGGGCCCCCACAAGAAGGCTGCGCCGCGAAGCTCAGACTCGAAAAAGGAGCTGTAAGGTCATGAAGCTGTGTTCTTTGGCGGCATTTGCCGTCATGTCGGCCGTTCTGGTCGTTCCGGTCGGGGCTCACCACTCCTTCAACACGTTTTTCGACATATCCCGCACCGTGCAGATCGAGGGCGTCGTCAAGACGTTCAGGCTCGTCAGTCCCCATTCCGAGATGACGGTCGACGTGATGGACGCTGGAAAGGTGGCCACGTGGCGCATCACAGCGCGGACGGGAGCCACCAACGCGAAACGCGAAGGGTGGAAGGTTGAAGAGTTCATCGGCAAGCGGGTGCGGGTGGAAGGCAACCCGACGCGCCGGGAAGGTGGCACCGCCATGGCGGCCGGCGTCGTGACATTCCTCGATGAGGGCAACAAGGTCGTGTGCCTCGGCGGCTGTCCGGGCGGTCCGCCGGTCGAGTGACGCAAAGGGGAGGGGTCATGACGATGGTCACGCGTGTCACGGTGATGTGTGCGTCGCTCACGCTGGCGATGCTGCTGGGGACCGTAAATGCGGCAGCCCAGACGGACGAGGAGTTCGACAAGATTTTTCCATTCATCGGCAATTGGGATGGGCAAGTGGGCAGTCCCGATGAGCAGGACCGAGGGAACTGCGGCGGGCGGCTCGGCGACTACGGCGAGAAACTGGTGAACTGCACCATGCCGGTGGACCAGCTTCCGCTGAATGCACGTGCAGAGGCGTGGCTGAAGTACATGGACGCCCGACAGTCGCCGTCGATGACGGAATGTGCGTCGATTCCGTACCCCGCGGTGCTCGGCGAGGGCAGCGAGATCATGGCCTACCCGGGCCGTCTCGAGATACGCATTTCCTCCAATCCGTGGTTCATGTATCGCACCGTCTGGATGAATGGAACCGGCCCGAAGCCCCTGCCGGGCCAGCTCTTTCAGCATGGCCTGTCGCGGGGGCACTTCGAGGGTAACGACCTCATGATCGTGACCGAGCACTTCACGTTCGATCCCGATGGTCTCGACGACCACCTGCACATGGCGTCGTCGGTTCGGAAGAAGATCACGGAACGGTACCAGCTTATCGACAACACCAACCTGAGAGTGATCATCACGTTGGAGGATCCGACCTTCCTGACGAGGCCTTTCAAGTACGCGTTCATGTGGACGAAGAGGCAGGGCGGCCTGAATCCTGTATGGGTTACATGCGATCCCGAGACGTCTCGAAGCGAGGTGGATTACGCGTATCCAGGCAACAAGTACATGGAAACCGTCAAATAGCAGGACAAGGGAGAGAAGGCGTATGGCGCGGGTAACTTCGTTGTGCTGTGTCGTGCTGCTCGTGGGCGCCGGAACTGCCGGCGCGCGTGCGCAGGCCGGGGCGGCCAAGGTTCATGTGGACGCAGCGCGCGCGGCCGTCGCTCCCAAAGCGCCGTCACCGAACGCGCCACTGCACACCTTCAAGGCCCTCTTCGACCAGGTGTGCGCGCAGCCACAACTGCCCGATCAGATGCGGACCAACGATCGCTCGGCAGTTCTGCCGAGGAAAGAATGGTTTGCGTGGCCGGCCAATATCTTCGACAACCTGCACTTCATCGGGACGAGGACGGCGGGTGTCTGGGCGGTCAGCTCATCCGAGGGCATCATCGTCATCGACGCCAATTTCCACTACAGCAGCAAAGAGCTCGTCATGGGGCTGCTGAATTTCGGTCTCGACCCGGATGACATCAAGTACGTGCTGGTCACGCACGCGCATGACGATCGGTACTGGGGAGCGAAGAACCTGCAGGACACGTATCCGAATGCGCGAATCGGCATGTCAGCCGCCGATTGGGAGATCGTGGCGAAGGATAATTCCCCGGCCCAGTTCAAGCCCAAGAAGGACATGGTCATCACCGACGGTCAGAAGATCGTGCTGGGCGACGTGACCGTGACAGCCTACGTGACGCCTGGACATACTCCTGGCACGCTGTCGTTCATCATCGAGCCGCTCTGGAACAAGGAGAGCGTCTCTTCGGACAACGACCGGCATGTCGCCGCCATCTGGGGCGGTACCGACCCGAGCATCGGCCGTCAGGGCGTTCAGTACTATCCGGATGGCCAGGCCATGATGAAAGCGCACGTGGCGTCACTCCGGCGATTCATCGATCTCGGCACAAAGGCCGGCGTCGATGTGGTGCTGAGTCCGACTCTGGCTCACGCGAATATGGTGGAAAAGCTTCGCAACTGGAGGGTGCGGAACCCGGACCATTCAGCCGGCGCCGAAGCTTACCTGAAATTGGAGGGCCAGCCGCATCCCTTCGCCAGCAAAGAAGCTGTCGAACGCTACAACCGGATCCTGCTCGAGTGCTACGAAGCCCAGCTGGCGTGGAGGACAGGCTCGTAGTCCCGGAGGAGATGGATTCAATTCTTGCGCAGCTGGAACAAAGCGGCCTTGCCACGTGGATACGCGAATCAGGGGTGCTCTACGGGTACCCTCTGATTCTTTTCCTGCATACGCTCGGTCTCAGTACGCTCGCCGGTCTCAGTACGGCGATCGACTTGCGGCTCCTGGGTATTGGCCGGGCAATCCCGTTGAAATCCCTCGAAAAGACGTTCGTGCTGATGTGGACAGGGCTCGCGTTGACCGCTGCGACAGGTAGCCTGCTGTTCATTTCGGACGCACAGAAGCACGCCTCGAACCCAGCATTCTTTCTGAAGCTGTTTTTTGTGCTACTCGCTGTCACTGCGCTCGCACTCACGTGGACTCGAGTCTTCCGCGGGCCGCACAGCGGCAAGATTGTGGCGACCTTGTCACTCGTGTGCTGGTTCGGCGCGCTCAGCGCGGGCCGCCTGATGGCCTACGTCGCCGAGTTTGTCTTGTGAACCTCGCGCACCTCCATCTCCTCCTCAACCACTTTCCAACCGTCGGCCTCGCAATCGCGCTTGGCCTGCTCTTGGCTTCGTTGTTGAAGAAGAGTGAGGACCTGCAGCAAGCGAGTTTCGTGGGGTTCTTTCTCCTCGGCCTGGTGGCGATCCCCGCGTATCTGACGGGCAGCGCTGCACAGGTTGTGCTTCAGGATCAGCCCGATGTCTCACGGCAGGTGATGGCAGCGCACCAGGACGCGGCGCTGCTCGCGCTGATCCTCCTCGAGCTCACGGGCTTCGCGGCCTGGATCGCACTGTGGCGGTTTCGACGGTGGCACCCGATCGGTATCCTGGTTCTCGCCGTCGTGACGTTTGGACTGATGGCCAGTGCCGCGAACATCGGTGGTCACATCCGCCACCCGGAAATATTGGCTGCGGGAACCGCCGCGCCTGCTCCAGGGTGGCCACGGACCGCGGCGGCCGGTGCGGCATTCGTGGTCGATAACCCGTGGGTGTGGCCGATTGCCGAGGTCTTTCATTTCGTCGGGCTGTGTCTGCTGTTTGGTGTCGTCCTGCTCGTCAATCTGCGGCTCTTGGGCTTCATCAAGGGCGTAGCCTTTGCTGACGTCAACCGGCTCCTCCCATGGGCAATGGTGGGACTTGGCATCAACATCGTCACCGGCATGCTGTTCTTCTTGGCTTCTCCGGAGCAGTACACGCAAAACTACGCGTTCGTGTGGAAGATCGCCTTGATACTGGTCGCCGGAGCGACCTTGCTCTACCCGACGATGTGCGTGCAGGCTGGAGAAGGGAGCCCAGACGACCGTGCGCCCCTCCTCGGGAAGGTCATTGCCGCCGGTTCAATCTGCCTCTGGATCGGTGTCATCTTTCTCGGCCGCTTCCTGCCCTATCTCGGAAGCGAATAGAAGCTTCCAGGCGATGCATCGATCGCTGGTTTCCGCGACCGTTCTCGCAGCGCTCTGAGCGGCGGCGAGCCACTAAAGCGTTTTCCTGTTGTACGTTTTTCTGTTGTACGTAGTGTCCGGCTAAAAGCCGGACACTACGTACAACTGCAATCCGCTCCTAAGCGTTCCTGGGGTGTCTTGCGCCCAGCGCCTCGAGTCCGAACTTTCGATCGAGGCTGAATTTCCCGGCTCCCAGAAACAACAGCGCCGTGTAGGCGATCCCCAGCTCAAGCGGGTGCGCTCTCGCGCCCATCAGCATTCCGTTGTTGACGAAGCTCTGCACGCAGACCACGAACATCGTGAAGATCAGAAACGCAGAGGCGGGACGGACGAACAGACCGATCAGGAGACAGAGGCCGCCAACCGCCTCGGCCAGCGACGCCATGAGCCCCCAGAAGACCGGGGCGAACGTGATGCCGAGATTCGCCATCGCTCCTCCCATGTCCTCCCAGCGTTCGGGACCGCCGGCCAGTTGTGAGATGCCACGGAGAAAGAGCGAGGTGAATCCCAGTCCGACCCGCAGAATCACGTGGCCGGTTTCGCTGTGTCTGTCGAAGAATGTCAGCATGTCCCCCGCTTTCGTTGTGTGACGTGGTGACCGCCCGGGCGAAATCGCGGACGTTATATAGCACAGAAGAGCTTCGTCCGAGACCTGTGCTACATTCACCCGGCGGAAGGGGCACCCTGTCACTTTTTGATTCGTAGAGCGGAGGCTTTAGCCTCCTCGGAACGCGCACGCTGGAGCGGGCGCTCTACGGAGAAACGCAAATCGCTCTAGCCGCAAGTACGAGGGAGGTTGTACGCATGAACCTACGATGGCTCGTCTTTGTTGTCGCGTTTGGCGGTGCGGTTGCCGCTGCCCACGAACAACCCGCCGAACAGGCGGCAGAGGCGCCCAGGGTTCAGAGCCCCCGGCTCCGGTTGACCATTCCCAGCTTCAGTGACGGCGGCACCATTCCCTTACAGTTCACGTGTTACGCCGAGGGCGGGAAGGTGATATCGCCGCCGCTGCGATGGGCAAATGTCCCGGAGGCGACCAGGAGTTTCGTGGTCATCGCCACCGGCCCCGAGAACCACCGGCGCCGAAGTCACACCGTCGCCTTTTTCTGGGGTCGCTGGAACATCCCAGCCACAGCGAGGGAACTCGCGGAAGGGCAGCCGCGCGGACTGGAACAGCCGGACGGCAGTCGCCAGATGGAAAGCGACGATGCGATCGTGGGGTATGACCCGCCATGCGCACCGCCGGGCGCCGGACCGATTCACTATCAGTTCAAGCTGTATGCGCTCGACCAGATGCTGTCGCTTCCTGCGAATGCCACTCGCGATGCTGTCATGCAAGCGATGGATGGCCACATCATTGGCGCCAGCACGTACTACGGAGTGCTGGAGCGCTTGCCGCAGCGCTGACGAGGACTCCGAACCTGTGGCTCTGACCCGCGCAGGCTGAAGCCTGCGCTCTACATTTTCTGGAGGCTGGGAAAAGACATGTCATTGCATAATCGCGTCTCTATTGGGGCAACGTCCCTCGTAGCCGTGGGCGTGCTGATCAGCACCTCTCTACTCGCGCAACGCGGCGGTCCGCAGGCAGCACCGCCCGCCAGTTTCACTGCAACGGCCATTCCTGGCGTTGTCGCGGCCGGAACGAAGATCGAACTCGTCAACGGCGAGCTTCGACGAACCGAAGGCCCCGTGGCCATGGCCGACGGCAGCATGCTGGTCAGCAGCACAAGCATCATCAAGGTCGACCTGTCCGGCAACGTCTCGACGTTCGTCGAGAATTCGAACGGGACCAACGGTATGGGATGGGACCAGCAGGGCCGCCTCATCGCCGTGCAGCGCGCACCGAAAAATGAAAAGGTCGGCGTGCTGTATCCACCAGACAAGGTGGCAACACTCGCGGACAACTTCGACGGCAAACCGTTCAATTCGCTGAACGACATGGCGCTCGATAAACGCGGCGGCGTGTACTTCACGGACACTCAGGGGATCTACTATCTGCCTCCGGGCGGAACGGTCAGCAGGATCATTGATGAAGTCCCCAGACCGAACGGCCTCGTCTTGAGTCCCGACGAGAAGACCCTCTACGTCCACAACAAGGACGGGGTGTACATGCTGGCATTCGATGTGGCGCCGAACGGATCGATATCCAATCGCCGCAACTTCGCCAGGTACAAGAGCGTCCGGATCCCGGGACACAAGGATCCGTCGTGGGATGAAGACAACGGCGCCGACG
>Ga0307505_10001930_pt1 | contig 15449 bp, 14 predicted proteins | sample 23_S_MG_FD_202183 | JGI IMG/M metagenome (GOLD analysis project Ga0307505, IMG submission 202183) | Soil microbial communities from Populus trichocarpa stands in riparian zone in the Pacific Northwest, United States - 23_S | ecosystem: Environmental > Terrestrial > Soil > Riparian zone > Trees...
GACCAGGATCTGCGGCAGGCCGCTGAAATCGACGCTGGCCTGACGATGGAAGCGCTGCAGGGTGTCGAGGTAGACACCGAATCGGGCGACGTAGCCCCGCCGGCCCGCCGAGCGGCCGTGGCCGGGGTGATCGAGCGCCACGACGGCGTAGCCCTGCGCGGTGAAGTGCTCGACAAAGTAGGCGTAGCGCCCGCTGTGCTCGCCGGCGCCATGCACGAGCAGCATCAGCGCGCGCGGTGTCGACGCCGGCCGCCAGTACTGGAAGTAGATGCGCGAGCCATCGGCTGCGGCGAGGGTGCCGTGTGTCGGATTCATCTCTCTTGCCTGTTCAACCGGGTTCGGATTCGTCGCCGGGGCCGATCTGCACGAGGCCGCGAAAGATCCTCTTGACGCCGCCGCCTTCGCTGACGACACGGTAGACATCGGCGGTGATCGGCATCTGCACGCCATACTGCTCGGCCAGCGCCATGACCGCGGGCACGCTCTTGACGCCTTCGGCGACCATGACCATCTCCTCGATGATGGCGTCGAGCCGGCGGCCCTTGCCCAGTTCCAGCCCGACGTGGCGGTTGCGGCTTTGCGGGCTCGTGCAAGTGGCGATCATGTCGCCCATGCCGGCCAGGCCGGCGAAGGTTTCGGCGCGGCCGCCCATCGCCACACCAAGGCGGGTCGCCTCGGCCAGGCCGCGCGTGATCAGTGCCGCGCGCGTGTTCTCGCCTGCGCTGAGGGCGTCGCCCATGCCCACCGCGAGCGCGATGACGTTCTTGAGCACGCCGGCCAGTTCGCAGCCGATCACGTCGCGGTTCGTGTACACCCGAAACAGACCGCTACGAAAAACCGACTGGAGCGCGCGCGCAATGATGTCGTCCTCCATCGCGATGACGCTGGCCGACGCCTTGCCGGCCATGATCTCGCGCGCCAGATTGGGGCCGGCGAGCACGCCGACTGGATGCCCCGGCAAGACCTCCTCGATCAACTGCGTCATGCGCAGCCGGGTGCCCATTTCCAGCCCCTTGGTCAGGCTGATCACCGGCACCCAGGCCCGCAGATGCGGTGCGGCCTGCTCGAGCACGGTGCGAAAGCCCTGCGAGGGCACGCCGACGACGAGCAAGTCGATGTCGGTCACCGCCTGCCCGATGTCGGTCGTGGCCACCAGGTTGTCGGGCAAGGCCGCGCCCGGCAGGTACTTCTCGTTGCGGTGCCGCAGATTGACATCGTCGACCGTCGCCTGATCGCGCGCCCACAGCGTGGCGTGGGTGTTGCGCGCCACCAGCGCCGCCACCGTGGTGCCCCAGGACCCCCCGCCCAACAGACCAACTCGCAGGTTCATGACTGTGTCTCCTTGACGGTTCGCCTGGCCCGGCGCGGCCGGGTCGTTCGGGCCGCCGGCTGCAGTTCCGCCAGCGACGCACGCAGGCAATCGATGAAAAACTCGATGTCGGGCATGATCTCGCGGCTCGACGTGACGTTGAAGAACATCCTGCCTTCGTAGCTCGGCGTGTTGATGAACAGCCCCATGCCATCGCTCAGCGGCGCGACGCCGTAGCAGCCCACCTGGCGCGCGCCGTTCATGTACAGCGGCACCTGCGGCCCGGGAACGTTCGAAACGATCAGGTTGGCCAGGCCGCCGGCAACGCCGCTGGTCAGGACCAGGCGCGCCGCCATCACCTGGGTGGCGGCGGGCACATGCTGCGTCAGGTCCGTCAACAGGCGGGCGGAAATGCCGGCCTGCACGGTCTTGCTCGCCCGGGTGGCGAGCATGATGCGGCGCAGGCGCTCCGTCGGATCGGCCTCGCCAGTGTGGATCGCCGCGGTCATCGAGCTGATGTTGTTGCCCGCGCCCGGCTCGTCCCGGGCGCCAGCCGAGCGGGCATTGATCGGCACCAGAGCCACCAGCGACTGCTCGGGCAGTTCACCGTGGTGTTTCAGGTAGCGTCGCAGGGCACCGCCGCAGACGGCCAGCACCACGTCGTTGATGGTGCAGCCCGGCACGCTTTGCCGCGCAGCCTTCAGTGCATCGAGGTCGAACGCGACGGCATCGAACATCTTGTGCGGCGACACCTTCGCGTTGAAGCGGGTCTTGGGCACGCTGGCCTTGGGCTTGCCGCGCGAGTGCAGGGCGTTCTCGGTCGCCTTGACCAAGCCGGGCGCGGCCCGGCTGATGGCGCCGGCCAGGCGCACCGGCGATCGCAGGTTGTTGACGATGCCGCGGCGCAGGATATCGATCGGGCGCGGCCTCTCGCTGCATGGAAGGGGCGCCGCATCCAGCGGCAGGGCCGGGGTGCCCTTCGCGTCGATATCGCTGATCGCGCCGAAGAACTTGACCATCGAGGTCCCGTCGACGGCGGCGTGGTGAATCTTGGTGGCTATCGCGTAGCTTCCCTTGGCCAATCCGGGGATGTTGTCCAGGCCTTCCACCACGACCATCTCCCACAGTGGCCGGCTCATGTCCAGCGGCCGGGCGTGGTAGCGGGCCATGTGGATGCAGAACTGGCGCCAGTCGCCCGGCTCCGGCAACCGGCCGTGGTGCATGTGGTACTCGATATCGAAGTGCTCGTCGTCGACCCAGTAGGGGTAGTCGAGCTCCAGCGGCACGCGCACCAGGCGGCGCCTGAACAGCGGGCTCATGGCCAGCCGCGACGCGACGTGCGCGATGATGTCCTTGAAGCGCACCTTGCTGCCCCCAGGCACGGTGCTGGGGTCGAAGGTGAGGACCGCGGTGACGTGGGTCAGGTTGTGTCCAGACTCCAGATAGAGGAACTGGGCATCCTGGGGCTTGAGTTGCTGCATCGGGCGACTCCTTGATCAAGCAGGCAGCGCGAGCATGCGGATGCGCTCGATGCGGTGCGCGAGCTGGCGCAAGTCCTGGCTCAACTGCGTGCGCCGCACCGCCGTGCCGGCGTCGCCTGCTTCGACCAGACCCTCGTGGGCCAGCAACTTGTAGGCGTTCTCGAACAACATCTTGCCGATCGACGCCTCGCTGCTGATGCGGCGCTGCAGGTACGACTGGCGGCCGTAGACCAGGCAGCGGGCGATGCAGTCCTTCTCTGACAGGGCCGCGCCCGCGGGCTGAGCCGCCAGCACGTCGGCCGCCACACGATAGGCTTCGACGTACGGCAGCAGCGTGGCGTGCGCGACCAGCGGCGCAAGGCCGGCCAGCAGCCGAGCGGCAAAGGCCGGCTCTTGCGCCAGCACGCGTTCCCAGGCCGGGTCGAAGTGCGCCAACTCCTGCCGCAGTTGGTCGCGGAATTCCTCGCTCGGCGCGAAGTAGAACTCGAACTTGAACAGCTTGCGCAGACGTTCTGCTTCAGCCCAGAATGCTGCCAGCGCGTCGACCTCGGTCGACGCGGCATGCTGCAGCGCCAGTTCGGCGATCGCCTTGGGGACGAAGTGGTGGGCGATGGTGTTGCGGTAGTAGCCCGCCATGCCGTGCTGCTCGGCAGCAATGCCGTAGACCGCTTCCGGGCCCTCCTCGTAGCGCGTGATCAGTCCCTGGCCGACCAGGATCTCCGCCAGGCCGTCAAGCTGCCGCCGGTTCTTCGGCTCGAAGTGGCTCGTCATCGCGATGCCGCGTTCACGCGCCCAACGTATGAACTGCCCGAGCTGCACTTGCAGCTCGGCGGTGGTCAATGCGCGTGGCGCGGCGCCGAGCAGTATCAGCGTGCCGAGCGACGCCAGGGTGATTGGCGTCACCCGATTGGCACGCACGCCGACCTGGAACGCGATCCTGGCCAGGGCAAGGCTGTCTTCGCCTGACGGCGCTCGATCGAGCACGACCGGCTTGCCGAAGTCCAGATAGATCCGCCCCATCGGCTCGCGCAGGCCGCGCAGGTAACCGACGAACCAGCTCAGGCTCTCCGGCGTCTTGACCTTGCCCGCCTGCTCGCCGGCGTAGTCCCTGACGTCCCCGATCAGGTCGTAGTTGATCGCCACCGGAATGATGTGCAGGTTGCGCGTGTCCGAAGCATGGGCGGACTCGATCACGTACTTCAGAAGGCCGTAGCGCGGCGGCATCAGCTTGCCCACGCGCGAGCGCGTGCCCTCGAAAGCCCAGCTGATCGGGAAGCGCTTCTCCAGCAGATGGCCAAGGTACTGGCGCAGCACCAGCTTGTAGACCGGGGCGTCCTGGAAACTGCGGCGAATGAAGATGGCGTTGGCGCGCCGCCCCATGAAGCCCAGGCCAGCGAACGCCATGTTGATACCGCCGAGCACGTGCGGCGGCGGAAAGTCGTTGTCGAACAGCACCGAGTGCAGCGCGAACGCATCCACATGCGTCTTGTGCGTGAACAGCAGCACCGAGGGATGCTCGCGCGTCATCTGACGAACACGTTCGAGTTCGTTCCGGTCGACGACGATCTGCGGTTCGTAGCCGAGGCTTGCGATCTTGCGGCTCAATGCGCCCGTCACGTCGAGCCAGAAGGTCTGAGGCGTTGCGATCAGTTCCTTCATCGCGGCACCGGCGGCAACGCGCAGGTCCTGCACCGGACGGTTCAAGGACTTGCCGAGTTGCTCCAGTGCGGCCTTGAACCGGGGATTGGCACGGATGTCCTCGGCAACGCCGCGCGGCACCTTGTAGCGGCTGCCGCGAAGCCGCCTTTCGGCGACGTGCAAGGCGAGCGCGGCCTGACCGGCGACGAATTCGGCCAGTTGCGCAGCGTCGCAGGGGCCTGCCCGGCGCGCTGCGCAGCGTTGACGCAAGGCTTCCAGCGTGGCCGGCTCGGCGGCGATGCAGCGTGCACGGGCCGGGTCCTTGCGCAGGATGCGGCGCGCCTGCCACGCACCCGGGCGATCGGGAGCGCGCCACAACAGGTCGCGCAGGCGTGGTGCCGTGCCCTTCAGCGCGACCGACCCAGACCAGACCACGCCCAGCGGCACGATCGGCGTATCCGGTGCCACCTGCAGGGCCTCGGCCAGCCTCTGCACGGCCGCGCGCTGCACCCCATCTGCCAGCGGCACGACAACCTGGCGGTGCGCGCTGTCGGCTGATGCGTCCGGTCGCTCGTGCTGCAGCCAGTCCTGCAACATCCGCTGCTCGACGCGGTTCGCGGCATCGAGGATATACAACGGTTGCGCGGACGACCGGGCTGGCATTGCTGCAGGCGCGAGGAGGCTGCTCATTTGTCCGCCCTCGGCCGCCGGCGCTGGCTTGTGCGTGTCGTGGTCTTGTGCGGCTTGAGCTCCTTGGCCACCTTGACTGTGTTGACGCGCTTTGCGGTCGGCACGGACTGCCCAGGCTTGCCGGCCTCGTCCTGGCCGAGTGCCTTCAGGAACATGGCGCGCACTTCAGCCACATGCGCGTCGATCGTTTCCCGCCGCCAGCTTCGTGTGTCCACGGGCGGCAACACGTCCACCGTCACGGTGGCCGCGCGGAGTGCGAAATCGCCCTTCGGCGCGACGTCGATCGCGTTGTGGATCACGATGGGCACGATCGGTACGCCCGCCTGCATCGCGAGGTGGAAGGCGCCCTTCTTGAACGCCGCGAGCTTGGGCGAGACGGTGCGCGTGCCCTCCGGCGCCAGGCACACCGAGCGACCCTCCACGCGCATCGCTTCCACCAGCGGTTGCATCGCCTTGATCGCGCTGGCGCTGTCCTGCCGGTCGATCAACACCGTACCGGCGTACTCCAGGACACGTCCGATCAGAGGGACGTCCCTGACTTCCTTCTTGCCCACCCCGGCGACGTCGCGGCGCACCAGGCTGGCCACGATGATCAGGTCCGCCTTGCTCTGGTGATTGAAGATGAAGACTGCCGGCCGATGGGACCAGAGATGTTGCTCGCCCCTGACGTCGAGCTTCAGTCCGATCAATGCGCTGGCGGTGTGGGCGAACAGCGACAAGGAGAAGTTCTGTGCGTCACGTTTGGAGCCGGTCAACGCCCAGATCGGCAAGCCGGCGGCAAACGACGTGACGACGCTTGCCGTGGCCGCGGCGGATCGTGCCAGCTCGCCGATGCCGGGCCGACCGCGGCTCTCGAAGCGGCGCACCGGCCAGCCGCGGCGCTGCGCAATCGCGGTCAGTTTCCTTCCAGGGTTCAGCGGGCGCGGCCGGCCGACCCGCTCCAGCAATTCGATGTCGTCGTCGCTGTCGGAATAGAAGAAGCTTTTGCCCAGGTCGACGCCATGCTCGGCCGCCAGCGCCTCGGCCGCGACAACCTTGCCCTGACCGAAACAGGTCGGGCGCACGACGCCGCCAGTGAACACCCCGTCCTCGACCTCGAGCCGAGTGCACAGCACATGGGCTATGTCCAGATCGCGTGCGGTCGGCTCGACCTGATAAGGGGTGGCCGATGACACGATGGCCACCGTGTGGCCGCGGCGCAGATGCGCCTGCACCAGCGCACGCGCTTCCGGATAGACCAGGCGAGCGATCTGCTCGCGATACAGCGTCTCGGCGAGTTCGAAATAGCTCGCTTCGGGAATGCCGCGCAGGAACTGCGACGAAGCGACCATCAGCGACGAGAAGCCGCTGCGTCCGAGACCGAAACTGGCGATCGCCGCCGTGAGCTCGACGACATCGCGCGGCGCCAGGCGGCCGCGCCGGAGTTGTTCACGCAGGAACGACAGCGCCGAGTAGCCGGCGATCAAGGTGCCGTCGAAGTCGAACAAGGCCGCGATCTGCGGACCCGCCGGGGACTTGTCGATCTCGGCGATCAGGTCTGGGTACGCGGTCATGGCAGGGCCCTCCTGGCGCGACGGTTCTCGGCATCGATGACGGCGCCCTCGCGTTGCCGGTAGAGGTCGCCCGGCATAGCGGACAACCATGCCAGCGGCGAGTGGCCCGACCGGGCACTGGACTTCATCGAGCGGCAGCCGTGTCGCCCACGCAAGCGCTCGCGTGATAGGGTGAAGCTATGTTCGCCGTGCAGCAGCTCGGCGATCGGGATTTGCAGTTCCTCGATCAGGCGGAATGCAGCGCCGGAGTCGAGCTCGGCGGCGAACAGGAAGGTCGGCGGCGCGGGCAGATCCGCGTTGCCCGCGTCGCGCGCCGCGGCGGCATCGGTGTACACCGGGTCGGTCTCGCCGATGGCCTTGGCGAAGAACTGCAGCCGGCTGCGTTCGATCGGCAGCACCGACGCAGGCAGCTCGTGGCCGATCCATTTCTTGTCGATCACTTGCGTTCCCCCTTCAGATTCGTTCGTACAGCGTGACGGCGCAAGCGCCGCCGAGGCCGAGGTTGTGTTGCAGTGCGAGGCGCGCACCGTCGACCTGGCGCCGCTCGGCCGTACCGCGCAACTGGTGGGTCAGCTCGAAGCATTGCGCCAGCCCGGTCGCACCCAGGGGGTGGCCCTTGCTCAGCAACCCACCCGACGGGTTGGTCACGACCTGACCGCCGTAGGTGTTGTCGCCGTCGTCGACGAACTTCTGCGCACCGCCGACCGGGCACAGGCCCAGCGCGTCGTAGCTGAGCAGTTCGTTCTGCGCGAAGCAATCGTGCAACTCGGCGACGTCGATGTCCTGCGGGCCGACACCGGCCGAGGCTGAACAGTGCGAGCGGTTCACGCTCTCACGAAACAGCTCGAATGGATCCGGAATCAGCGAACGTGCCATGGCCGTCACCTCGATCGGGTCTGAACTTCAGGATAGGTCTGACGGGCTGCCAGACTGTTGAAGCGGGTGGCGATCCTGCGCCTGACGAAGCTCGCCGGCAAGAGCCACGGCCGCAGCACTGGCGCATAGATTTCGGCCAGTCGTGGCGACAGCAGACGCGGCAGCGTCACCGACCAGCGCCCCAGCGTCATCCAGGCAAAGTAGCTGGTCGTCACCAGCTCGCTGCCGGCCGCCCATAAGCTCTGCCGCGCCGATGCCGGCTTGTCGCTCAGCTCGGTGGTACGGTCGGCCGCAGGCAGGCCGCGGAAGGCCGCGGCAAGCGCCTTACCGATGCGTTGCAGGCCGTCTTCGGCCGCGCCGATGACGGCGTCAAAATTCAGGAAGCCATGCACCTGGCCGGCGTAGTGCAGCAGTTCCACCGGCACGCCGGCGGCGCGCAGCCGCGCCGCATAGTCGAGCGCATCGTCGCGGATCGGGTCGTAGCCGGCACTGACGATCAGCGCCGGCGGCAGGCCGCGCAGGTCGGCGCTGCGCCGCGGCGACAGCCAGGGGTCGGCAACATCCGGTGGCACGCCGAGCTTCCCTTCAATGTAGGCCAGCGCTTCCGGCGTGAGCAGGTAGTCGCCAGCGTTCTCAGCCATCGACGGGAACTTGTGCGCCAGGTCGGTCGCCGGGTAGGCCAGCACCTGCAGGCACAGCGCCGGGCCACCGCGCCGCACGGTGGCCTGGGCCACCGCGGCGCTGACATTGCCACCGGCCGAGTCGCCGCCGATGGCCAGCCGCGTCGTGTCGATGCCCAGCGCCTCGCCGTGCAACGCCACCCAGTCGAGCGCGGCCAGAAAGTCATTGCGGCTGGCGTGCAGGTCGTGCTCCGGCGATAGCCGGTAGCGCACCGAGACGACCACGCAGCCGGCACTACGCGCGATGTTGCGGCAGATCGAGTCGGCGGATTCGAGCCCGCCGACGATGAAGCCGCCCCCATGGCACCACAGGAAGGCTGGGCGCAGCTTGTCGGAGCGCGACGGCGAGTAGGCGCGCAATCCGATCGGCCCGCCGGGGCCGGCGATGGTCTGGTCGCGCACGGCATCCATCGGTGGCCTGCGGCCCAGCACCTGCGAGGTGATGCGCCAGACAGTGCGGAACTGCTGCAGCGAATAACCCTCCAGCGGGCGCAGCCGCGACAGCTTCAGCCAACGCAGGAAGGCGCGTGTCTCGCGGTCCGGGCTGGCGGCGCGCAGCGTGCGCGGCATGCCGACCGCGCTGGCCGCCGCCGGCGGCTGCGCAGTCGTCAGCGCCGTGTCTTGCCGGGAAGTGGCGCGATTCGCCTGTCGGCCGGGGTTCTGCATGGGAAGGTTCGGAGAAGTGGATGTGGCGCAGTCAAGACAGCGCTAGTCACGGCCACCCGGGCTATGGTGGCTGGTCGCGCCCATCGCGTGGCTGCCTGCGCGGCACGCCCGAGTCACAGTCGGGTTCGTCTACGCCTTGTCGGCTCGGGCCGTGCGGCGCAGTTCGTTCTTCAGCACCTTGCCGATGCTCGACGTCGGCAGCACGTCGCGGACCTCGACGCTGCGCGGCAACTTGTAGCCGGCGATCAGTTCGCGGCAGTGCGCCTGGATCGATTCGAGGTCGGCCGACTGTCCCGTCTTGAGCACCATCACCGCATGCACCGTCTCACCCCACTTCTCGTGGGGCACGCCTATGACCGCGCATTGCGCGATCGCCGGATGACTCGCCAACGCGTTCTCGACTTCACCCGAGTACACGTTCTCGCCATCGCTGATGATCATGTCCTTGATGCGGTCGGCGATGTCGACAAAGCCGTCCTCGTCCATGGTGCCACCGTCGCCGGTGAGCATCCAGCCATTGCGCACGGCTTTTGCGGTCTCTTCCGGCTTGTTCCAGTAGCCGAGCATCACGTTCGCGCCACGCACGATGATCTCGCCGACCGTGCCGCGCGGCACTTCGTTGCCGTCGGCGTCGACGATCTTCAACTCGACGTTGGCCACCGCCTTTCCGGCCGCGCGCAGCCGCTTGCCGTGGTGGTCCTCGGGCAGCAGGATCACCCCCAGCTTCTGCAGCGCGCCGGCCAGCCGCGCCACGCGCTCGCCGAGCTCGGCGAAGGTGAGGGTCTTGCCCATGAAGCGGATGGCTGTTGCCTGGGGGCGAAGTTGCATGGCCCGATGCAGGCCTTGGGTCAGATACATGTTCCAGTCTCCTTCAGGGCGCGCTACAGCGAGCGGCCCACCAGCTCGCGCTGGATCTCGTTGGTGCCGCCGTAGATGCGCTGCACGCGTGCGTCGGCGTACATGCGGGCGATCGGGTATTCCTTCATGTAGCCGTAGCCACCGAAGAGCTGCAGGCACTTGTCCATCACCTCGCCCTGGCGCTCGGTGAGCCAGAACTTGCCCATCGAGGCCAGCGTGGCATCGAGCTTGCCGTCGATCCACTGCTGGACGATGTGGTCCGCAAAGGTGCGCGAGGCGAGCGTCGTGGCCTTCACGTCGGCCAGCACGAAGCGGGTGTTCTGGAACTCCATGATCGGCTTGCCGAAGGCGCGCCGGTCCTTGCAGTAGTCGATGGTCAGGGCCAGTGCGCGTTCCATCATCGCCGCGGCCGCGATGGCGATCTGCGCCCGCTCGTAGGGCAACTGGCCCACGAGCTGGAAGAAGCCCTGGCCTTCCTTGCCGCCCAGCAGGCAGTCGGCCGGCACCGCGCAGTCGTCGAAAAACATCTCGGAGGTGTCGCCGCCTTCCACACCCAGCTTGTCGAGCACCTTGCCGCGCCGAAAGCCCTTGGCCTTCGTATCGACGATGAGCAGGGAGATGCCCTTGGCCGCCTGCGTGGTATCGGTCTTGGCGACCACCAGCACCATGTCGCTGAGCTGGCCGTTGGTGATGAAGGTCTTGGCGCCGTTGATCACGTAGCCTTCGCCGGTCTTGTCGGCGCGCGTGCGCACGCCCTGCAGGTCGGAGCCGGTGCCCGGCTCGGTCATGGCGATCGAGGTGATGATCTCGCCCGAGGCAATGCCGGGCAGCCAGCGCTGCTTCTGCGCCTCGGTGCCGTAGTTCAGCAGGTAATGGCCCACGATGTGGCTGATGCCCACGCCGAAGCCGGTGTTGCCGACAGCGGAAAGTTCGCGGATGACCACCGCCGCGTGCGCGGCGCTGCCGCCGGAGCCACCGTATTCCTCCGGCACGTCGGGCAGGATGAGGCCGAGTTCGCCGGCCTTGTGCCAGACCTCGCGCCCGCAGTGGTGCTGCTCGCGCCATTTCAGGTCGTTGGGTTCGACGTATTCCAGGGCGAAACGGCGCACCGTGTCGGCAAAGGCCTCCAGGTCCTCGTCCATCCAGGGGGATTTGATGTTGTCGAGCATGCTCTGGTGCTCCGTGCTCAGATGTTGCCGAAGCCGCCGCCGCAGACCAGCACCTGGCCCGAGACGTAGTTGGATTCGGGCGTGCAGAACAGGTAGACCGAGTTGGCCGCCTCCTCGGGCGTGCCCGGGCGGCCCAGCGGAATCATCTGCTTGCCGGCGTCGATCATGGCCTGCTGGATGCCGACCTTGATCTCGCGGCCCTCGATGGTCACCGTCTTGCTCGCGTTGCCGGCCAGGGCTTGCGTCAGGCGCGTCTCGATGTGGCCGAAGGCCACCGCATTCACGTTGACCCTCAGGCGCCCCCACTCACGGGCCAGCGTCTTGGTCATGCCCAGCAGGCCGGCCTTGGCCGACGAGTAGTTGGCCTGGCCCGCGTTGCCGCCGGCGGCGATGGACGAGATGTTGACCACCTTGCGGAACACTTCCTGGCCGGCCGCGGCTTCGGCCTTGGCGGCGGCGCTGATCACCGGGTATGCGGCGCGTAGGATGCGGAAAGGTGCGGTGAGGTGGCAGTCCATGATGGCGTACCACTGCTCGTCGGTCATCTTCTGGATCACGTTGTCCCAGGTGTAGCCGGCGTTGTTGACGACGATGTCGATGCCCTTGAAATTGTCGACTGCGCTTTTGATGAAGCGCTCGGCGAAGTCCGTCGCGGTGACGCTGCCGACGCAGGCCACGGCCTCGCCGCCCAGGCCGCGGATGGTCTCGACCACTTCGTTCGCCGGTTCGGCGTCCAGGTCGTTGACGACCACGCGTGCGCCTTCGGCGGAGAGCTTGAGGGCCAGGGCGCGGCCGATGCCGCGGCCCGAGCCGGTGATGAGGGCGGTCTTGCCAGTGAGCTTGGTCATGTGTGTGTCTCGGATGTTGGGGAGTAATAGGAAGGAGTGGTGGGTCAGCGCAATGCGACCACGGCCTCGGCGACGATCTTGGGATCGCCGTACTGGTTGGTGCACTGCATCTCGATGCGCGCGCGCTGCTCGCCGTCGACCTCGAAGGTCTCGGCCACGCGGCCGGTGAGCGTGGGCACGTTGCCCAGGTGCGTGATGCCCGAGAAACGCAGCGACAGCGAGCGCACCTGCTGCTGCGGCACCCAGTCGGTCAGCAGGCGCGCGACGTAGGCAGCCGACAGCATGCCGTGCGCGAATACATCGGGCATGCGCGACTTGCGGGCGAAGTCGATGTCGATGTGGATCGGGTTGTGGTCGCCCGAGGCACCGGCGTACAAGGCCAGCGTAGTGCGGTTGATGGCCGGCAGCCTGAGCGCCGGCAGTGCATCGCCGACTTTCACGTCGGCATGGCAGATGGCTTGCATGGTATGGGTCTCTTCAGGCATTGCGCTGGACGATCGTCCCGCGCAGGTCGGCGACGTGCTCGCCCTTCTGGTTGGTGACGCGCGTTTCGTTCACGGCGAACTGCAGCGCACCGCCTTTCTTCTCGTAGACGTCGGCGACCCGGGTCTCGAACTTCAGCGTGTCGCCCGCGTAGGCCATGCGGTGGTACTCGAAAGTTTGCTCCGCGTGCAGGATGCGGCCCAGGTCCATCTTCAGCGTGGCGAGCGCCTCGGCCAGGTCCGACACCTCGCTGTTCAGGCACATCAGGAAAGTGGGCGGCACCGGCAGGGTCGGGTGGCCCGCGTCGCGCGCTGCTGCCTCGTCGCTGTAGACCGGGTCGTTCTGGCCGGTGGCCTTGGCGAAGAAGCGCAGGCGGCCCTTCTCGACCTCCACGTTGCCGCCGCCAAGCGAGCGGCCGATGAGGCTCTTGTCCGTCATGGTTCAGTCTCCTCTGGATGGGTGGGTCAGCCGCGGCCGTACAGCGTGACGGCGCACGCTCCGCCAAGGCCCAGGTTGTGCTGCAGTGCGAGTTCGGCCCCTTGCACCTGGCGCGCCTCGGCCGTGCCGCGCAACTGGTGCGTGAGTTCGTAGCACTGCGCGAGGCCCGTGGCGCCCAGCGGATGGCCCTTCGACAGGAGGCCGCCCGAAGGATTGGTCACCACCTGGCCGCCATAGGTGTTGTCGCCGTCGTTCACGAACTTCTCGGCGCCGCCCTCGGGGCAGAAGCCCAGCGCTTCGTAGGTCAGCAGTTCGTTGTGCGCGAAGCAGTCGTGCAGTTCGCACACGCGAATGTCCTCGGGCGCGACGCCGGCCTTCTCGTACACCTGTTGGGCAGCCGACCTGGCCATTTCGAAGCCGACCATCCTGATCATCGAGGGCGGCTCGAAGGAACTCGTGTAGTCGGTCGTCATGGCCTGGGCCAGGATGCACACGTCGGTGCGCAGTCCGTGCTTCCTGGCGAACCGCTCCGAGACGATTACCGCCGCTGCACCACCGCAGGTGGGCGGGCAGGCCATCAGGCGCGTCATCACTCCGGGCCAGATCTGCACGTCGTTCATCACCTCGTCGGTCGTCACTTCCTTGCGGAAGATGGCCAGCGGGTTGTTGGCGGCATGGCGGCTGGCCTTGGCGCGGATGGCGGCAAAGGTCTCCATCCTGGTGCCGTACTTCTGCATGTGCTCGCGACCGGCGCCGCCGAACAGGCGCAGGGCGCCGGGGACTTGCGCGGCATCGGCCATCAGCGCGTCGGACACCTGCATGCTCTTGCCCATGGCGGGCGGCCGGTCGTTGAACATGCTACCGAGAGCGCCCGGCTGCATCTGCTCGAAGCCCAGTGCCAGCGCGCAATCGACCGCGCCACTCTCAACCGCCTGGCGCGCCAGGAACAGCGCCGTCGAACCGGTCGAGCAGTTGTTGTTGACGTTGACGATCGGGATGCCCGACAGGCCCACCTCGTACAAGGCCGACTGGCCGCTCGTGGAGTCGCCGTAGACATAGCCGACATAGGCCTGCTGGATCAGCTCGTAGCCGATGCCCGCATCGGCAAGTGCAAGACGGGCGGCGTCGGCGCCCATCTCGATGTAGCTGGCGCTCGCGCCGGGCTTCTTGAACGGAATCATGCCGACACCGGCAACGACGACTTTTTGCGTCATGGGTCTATCTCCTGGTTGAAATGGAAACGGGAACGAAAAGGGGCGGCCGCCCCGGCACGCCTTCAGCGCGCCGCGGACTGCCAGTGCGAGACGACGGATGCGATCCGCTGCGGCGCCCGGCCCGGCGCATGCCGCACCTGCGGCACCGTGCGGCTGAAGCGGGGCGCGGGCGCGGGCTGCGTCACGCCGTCGATCTCGATGAAGGTCTTGCGCGCCAGGTTGTGCGGGTGCGCGGGCGCCTCGTCCATGTCGAGAACGGGCGCAAAGCAGATGTCGGTGCCTTCCATGCGCGCGACCCATTCGGCCCGCGTTCGCGTGGCGATCACGGCAGCGACGCGGCGCTTGAGTTCGGGCCACTGGCGCTTGTCCATCTGGCGTGCGAAGGCCGGGTCGCTTGCGAGACCGAGTGCCTCGAGCAGCTGCGCATAGAACTGCGGCTCGATCGAGCCGATGGCCACGTACTTGCCGTCGGCGCATTCGTAGGTGTCATAGAAGTGCGCGGCGCCATCGAGGAAATTGCTGCCGCGCCGTGCGCTCCAGAGCCCCTGGCTCTTCATGCCGTAGAACATCGCGCCCAGCAGCGCGGTGCCGTCGGTCATGGCCGCATCGATCACCTGGCCGTGGCCGCTGGTGCGCGCCTCCACGAGCGCGCAAGCGATGCCGAAGGCCAGCATCATCGCGCCACCGCCATAGTCGCCAACCAGGTTGAGCGGCGGCGCCGGCGGATCGCCGAGGCGACCCATCGCGCCGAGCATGCCCGACAGGGCGATGTAGTTGAGGTCATGTCCGGCCGCATGCGCCATCGGGCCGGTCTGGCCCCAGCCGGTCATGCGGCCGAACACGAGCCGCGGATTGCGGGCGAGGCAGAGGTCAGGGCCCAGGCCCAGCCGTTCCATCACACCGGGACGAAAGCCCTCGATCAGCACGTCGGCCTGTTCGACGAGCGCCAGCACCTGCGCCGCAGCATCGGGCGCCTTCAGGTCGACCTGGACGCTGCGCTTGCCACGGCTGTTCACGTCGTGTCTGCCATTCAGCATCGACGCATCCGTGCTGCGCTCGACGCACACGACATCGGCACCCATGTCCGCCAGCAGCATGCCGCAGAACGGCCCGGGGCCGATCCCGGCCATCTCGACCACCCTGATTCCCTGCAACGGACCGCTCATGCCAACGCACTTTCAGAACTTGGCCAGCCCGCAGGCCGGGCGCGGAGGACACACGATCGCCTCGGTTGCGCTGGCAAGCATTGTTCAGCGAGGAGCGCACGAGGGGATCGTCCGAACGGGTGATTTGAGGACCGCAGTCAAGCGACTTCGCCCCGCAATTTCGGTTGGGGTGCTGGCACCAACCGGCTCAAGGATCGCTCGACGCCAGATTGCTGACACTCGATATGCTCGATTCGAACGCACCTTGCGGGTCGGGACCGGAAGATCAAGGCTCCCTCCGCGGACACGTCTGGCGTTCTTTCCCGGTGCGCGGCCCGTTGTCACCGCCCAGTAGCGATCATTCCAGGCCGGCAGCAGCCGGGAGCAAGGCGAAGCAGGTT
>Ga0307505_10001931_pt1 | contig 15444 bp, 16 predicted proteins | sample 23_S_MG_FD_202183 | JGI IMG/M metagenome (GOLD analysis project Ga0307505, IMG submission 202183) | Soil microbial communities from Populus trichocarpa stands in riparian zone in the Pacific Northwest, United States - 23_S | ecosystem: Environmental > Terrestrial > Soil > Riparian zone > Trees...
GCCGGTGCGTTGACCTGTAGCTAACCCGCGAGCTGCAATCTCATAGGCCTATCGGGTTTGGCGCACCGACCGCGATCACCTCCGCAGCTCAAATCCTCAACTGCGGTGTTCGGGAAGATACAAGGCCGCTACTTGGCCGAGGGGGCGTCCAGCCTGCTGGACAAGACTTCCCGCCCGGCGAAGTCACCCCGCGCGATCGAGCCGCACATCGCGCTGGCCATCGTGGAGCTGCGGCGCAAGCTGTACCTGCAATCGCACATCGCTTCCTACATGGGCGTGTCCAAGGCGACCGTCAGCCGGGTGCTGCGCCGCGCCGGACTGTCGCGCCTGAGCCACTTGGGACCCCAGGAGCCCGTGCAGCGCTACGAGCGAGAGCACCCTGGCGAGCTGCTGCACATCGACATCAAGAAGCTGGGGCGCTTCGACAAGGTCGGCCACCGCATCACCGCAGACCGCCAGCAGCGTGCCAGGCGCATCGGGTGGGACCACGTCTTCGTGGCCGTGGACGATCACAGCCGCGTGGCCTTCACGCAGTGCAACCCGAAGAGACCGCACGCAGCGCTGAGGCGTTCCTGCGTGCTGCGGTGAACGACTTCGACCGCCGTGGCGTGACGATCCAGCGCGTGATCACCGACAACGGCTTGGCGTTCCGATCCACCGCGTTCGCCTCGGCATGCCTGGAGCTGGGCATCAGCCAGAAGTTCACCCGCGCCTACCGGCCGCAAACCAACGGCAAGGCCGAGCGCTTCATCCAGTCGGCGTTGCGCGAGTGGGCCTACGGGCGGCCCTATGCGAACTCAGGCGAGCGCCAGATCGCCCTGACCGCCTGGACCCACTTCTACAACTGGCATCGACCACACCATGGCATCAACCTCGCGCCCCCAGTCTCCCGCCTCTCGATGCCTCGAAAGAACCTGTTGACACTTCACAGCTAGCGCGGCGGCGGGTCCGGCGGCCCGCCCTTGTCGAACACGACCAGCCAGCGCCCGTCCGCGGCGCGGCGCCAGATCGAGTTGAAGCGCGCGATGACCTGCCCCTGCGGGTCGCGCACCGGGCCGGTGGACAGCGCCAGCGAGCCGCTGGCCAGCACCTCGACCTGATCGGGCTCCCACGAGAACGGCGCGACCTTGCCGTCGTAGAAGCGCTGCCAGCCTGCGATCACCGCGGCCTTGCCGCGCAGCACCTGGCCGCCGCCCCCGAAGAACACCGCTTCATCGTCGAGATGGCGCGCGAACGCCGCGGCATCACGCACTGCCATGCTGCGCGCAAAGGCCCGTTCGGCGGCAAACACTTCGTCGCGCGCGGCGCCACCGAGCTGACGCAAGCGCTCCAGACGCTCGCGGTGCGCCTGCGCGAAGGCGGCGTCGGCCGCCAGCAAGCGCGCCGCCACGGCGAACACAGGCGCGGCATCCGCAGAGCGGCCCAAAGCGAGCAGGTTCTCGGCCTGCTCTTCGTGCACATAACCGTCGCGCTCGGCGGCGTCGCCGTGTTCGGCGCGCAGCTGATCGAGCTGCGCCAGCGCGTCGGCATGGCGGCCGAGCTTGCGCAGCACATGGGCGCGAGACCACTGCGCGACGCGCACCTGCGACGGCCGTGCCCGCTCGCGCCAGGCGGCGAGCGAGTCGTCGAACCACGGCAGCGCCTCGGCCGCACGGCCCTGGTCGAGCAGATCCCAGGCGCTGTTGTTGAGCATGGCCGGGATCAGCGAGCGCGCCTTCGTGTCGCTGGATGCGCGTGCGAGCGCCAGGCCGCGGCGGTTCCACTTGATGGCCGCGTCGCTGCCGCCGTGGGTGATCGCGACCATGTGCGCTGCATCGACCGCCAAGCCTTCCAGCTGGGCTGTCCGGGCTTGTGAGAACGCGTCCTCGAACAGCGCGCGCGCCCGGGTTTTGTCGCCGGCCGAGTTGAACGTGCGCCCGCGTTCGAGCAGGTAACGCACACGCGGCGCGGCGCCGGCACGCGCCAGCTTCGGTTCGATCTCGTCGAGCATCCGGTGCGCGTCGTCGAAGCGCCTCCTCAGCGAATAGCTGCGCGCGACCTGGGTCTGCAGCTCGAGCGCTGCGTCACCCTGCGCATCGGCGAGCGCAGCCCTGAAGCGCTGCTCGCTGGCGGCGGCGTCGCCGTACTCCCAGAGGCTGTCGATATCGACGGTGTTCATAGCCAGGGTGAGACCGATCAGCAGGGCCAGCATGAGACAAGATCGTAAGCGCTGCGCTATGCTGTATGGATGCACAGCCCTGCCGGTCCGATGCCTTGGCGCCGCTGGGTCGCGCACCTGGACATGGACGCGTTCTACGCCTCGGTCGAGTTGCTGCGCTATCCCGTCCTGCGCGCCGAGGCGGTGGTGATCGGCGGCGGCCGGCGCCACCAGCCCGAGCCGCAGCCCGACGGGAGCTTCAAGTTCGCTCGCCTGCGCGACTACGTCGGCCGCGGTGTCGTCACCACCGCCACCTACGCCGCGCGCGACTACGGCGTGCACTCCGGCATGGGGCTGATGAAGGCCGCGGCGCGCGCGCCGGATGCGGTGCTGCTGCCGACCGACTTCGACACCTACCGCAAGCACTCGCGCCTGTTCAAGGCCGCGGTGGCCGAACTGGCGCCGGTGATCGAGGACCGCGGCATCGACGAGATCTACATCGAGTTGAGCGACGTGCCCGGCGCGCAGGAGGCGGTCGGCCACGACCCCTATGGCGGCGTGCGCGCGCTGGCGCAGGAGATCCGCAACAACGTGCGGCGCACGACCGGCGGGCTCACCTGCTCGATCGGCGTGACGCCGAACAAGCGCCTGTCCAAGCTGGCGAGCGAGCTCGACAAGCCCGACGGCCTGACGCTGCTGACGCACGACGACATTCCGGCGCGCATCTGGCCGCTGGCGGCGCGCAAGGTGAACGGCATCGGGCCGAAGGCCGCGACGCGGCTCGCGGCGCTGGGACTGCAGACCATCGGCGACATCGCGGCGCACGAATGCGGCTGGCTCGTCGAGCAGTTCGGCACGCACTACGGCGGCTGGCTGCACGACGCCGCGCATGGCGTCGACGAGCGCGCGGTGGTGACCGAGAGCGAGCCGGTGTCGATGAGCCGCGAGACGACCTTCGAGCGCGACCTGCACGCGGTGCGAGACCGCACCGAGCTCGGCCGCGTCTTCACCGCGCTGTGCGAGCAGGTCGCGAGCGACCTGCAGCGAAAAGGCTACCGCGGTCGCACGATCGGCATCAAGCTGCGCTTCGACGACTTCAAGACCGTGACGCGCGATCTGACGCTGGACCAAGCCGTCGCCGACGCGGCCGCGATCCGGCACGCGGCGGGGCTGTGCCTGAAGCGGGTGGATCTGGCGAAACGCTTGAGGCTGCTCGGGGTGCGGGCGGGGGCGTTGGAGAAGGCCTAGCCGGCGGCCCCGTCGGCGGGCGCGATGTCGAAGTGCAGCACGTCCTCGCGCACGCCGAGCTTGCTGTAGAGCGCGATGGCCGCGTCGTCGCCCCGGTCGGCCTGCACGAGGATCACATACGCGCCGCGTTGCGCCGCGCTGCGCTTGAGCGCCTGGATCAGCGCCGTCGCGACGCCCCGGCGCCGGTGAGCGCAGGCCACCGCGAGGTCGTAGATGTAGATCTCGCTGCGCTCTTGCTCGAACTTGCACAGCACATACGCCGCCAGCCCGCCGACCACCTCGTCGCCCTGCTGCGCGGCCAGCGCGATGAAGTGCTCGCTCGCAAGCAGCCCTTCGAGATAGGCCGCGCTCGGCGGCGCGGCGGTGTAGGTCGGCACGTCCTCGAAGGCCTGGCCGAACATCGCCAGCATGCCGCGCATCGCGCTGAGATCGGCGGCGCCGAGGGTACGCACGAAGAACGTCCGTGACACGGCGTCGAGGATAGCCTGCAAGTCCGCCGGTACCGGCATCGGCCGCACGGCGCTGGCCTTGGCGCCGCCCGTGTTGCCGCTGGGCACAAGGCCCATGGCCGTCTTCGTCGCGGCGCCGACAAGACGAGCCAGTTGGCCGATGAATTCCTTGGCGTCGCGGTTGCGTACCGACCAAGCCAGCATGTAGCCGTGAACCCGGACATGCTCGACCGTGGACCGCTGGCCGAGGACATGCGCACGCTCCAGGCACGCGAACTCGGCCGCGACATCGCCCAGCGCGCGCTGGCGTGCGGCGTGCGCCAACTCGGCCTGCACATGAGGGCGAATACGCGCCCGCAAGGACATACCGGCCTCAGACGGCCGCGCCGCCGACAAGCCGCACGACCACCGCACCGAGCATCCCGACATTGATCGCAAACGTCATCTGCACCCCCGGGGCGCGCCCGAGCGTGCCCTGGCGCAGATAGCCCCACCAGTAGACCAGGCGCGCGACCGCGAACGCGACGCAGACGATCGGGATCAGCCGCGCCTGTCCCGCGTCGAGCCAGGTCGCCAGCGCGAGCAGGCACAACACGAACCAGACCAGCTGTTCGAGCGTGTTGTGCATCACGCGGCAGTGGATCGCAAGGCCTTCGCTCTCCTCGCCGCGCAGCGGGTTGTGCGCGCCCTCGAAAAAACGCTGCATCAAGATCACCAGGCACACGGCCGCATAAGGCAGCAGCGCCACCGGCAGCCAGCGCAGCGCCAGCACGAGCCGCGCGGTCGCCTCGCCCACGCCCGGTAGCGGCGGCAGCGCGGCGTAGGCGAGCGCGATCACCGCATACGTGCCGGGCAGCGTGAACCAGAGGGACTTGGCGATGGTGCGCTGGCGCGCCGGCTTGTCGCCGATGGGGTAGTGCGCACGCGGCTCACCGCGCACCTGCAGCTCCCGCGGTGGGCAGGCGCCACAACCACACCGCCACCGCTGCGCAGCAGGCGGCGGGCACCCAGCGCCAGGGCGACGGCAGCAGCCACCAGGCGCCGAGGCTGCTCACGGCCATCATCAGCGTCGCAAGCTGTTTGGCGCGCAGCGGCACGGCGCGGTTGGCGCGCCAGTCGCGGATCGGCGGGCCGAGGTGCGGATGGTCGAGCATCCACTGTTCGATGCGCCGGCTGCCGCGCGAGAAGCACCAGGCGGCGAGCAGGATGAACGGCACGGTCGGCAGCAGCGGCAGCAACAGCCCGGCCAGCGCGAGCATGAGGGCGAGGCCGCCCGCCACCAGCCAGCAGTGGCGTTGCCAGCGTGGGCGCAGGGTGCGATCAGCCATCGCCGCATCCTAGCGGCTTGGTTAGCATCGGCGCCGAGGAGGCCTCATGCCCGTCATCACCCACATCGAAGACCTGCGCCAACTGGCGCAGCGGCGCGTGCCGCGCATGTTCTACGACTATGCCGATTCGGGCAGCTGGACGGAGACCACCTACCGCGCCAACGAGGCCGACTTCCAGAAGATCGAGCTGCGCCAGCGCGTCGCGGTCAACATGGAGAACCGCAGCACCGCGGTGACGATGGCGGGGCAGGCGGCGACGATGCCGGTGGCGATCGCGCCGGTGGGCCTGACGGGCATGCAGCACGCCGACGGTGAGATGCACGCCGCGCGCGCGGCCGAGAAGTTCGGCATCCCGTTCACGCTGTCGACGATGAGCATCTGCTCGATCGAGGACATCGCCGAGGCGACCGGCGCGCCGTTCTGGTTCCAGCTCTACATGATGCGCGACCGCGACGCGATGGCGCGCATGATCGACCGCTGCAAGGCCGCGCGCTGCTCGGCGCTGGTGCTGACGCTGGACCTGCAGGTGATCGGCCAGCGCCACAAGGACCTGAAGAACGGCCTCACCGCGCCGCCCCGGCCGACGATCGCCAACATCCTCAATCTGATGACCAAGCCGCGCTGGTGCCTGGGCATGGCCGGCACCCAGCGGCGCAGCTTCGGCAACCTGGTCGGGCATGTGAAGTGTGTCAGCGATATGAGCTCGCTGGCCGCTTGGACCAATGAGCAGTTCGACCCGCGGCTGTCGTGGGCCGACGTCGACTGGGTGCGCGAGCGCTGGGGCGGCAAGTTCATCCTCAAGGGCATCATGGAAGTCGAGGACGCGAAGCTCGCCGCCGAGCATGGTGCCGACGCGATCGTGGTCAGCAACCACGGCGGCCGCCAGCTCGACGGCGCGCCGTCGTCGATCCGCGCGCTGCCGGCGATCGTCGACGCGGTAGGCACACGCACCGAGGTCTGGATGGACGGCGGCATCCGCTCCGGCCAGGACGTGCTGAAGGCCTGGGCGCTGGGCGCACGCGGCACGATGATCGGCCGCGCGATGGTCTACGCGCTGGGCGCGATGGGCGAGGCGGGTGTGACGAAGGCGCTGCAGATCCTGCACAAGGAACTCGACGTCACGATGGCCTTTTGCGGCCACACGAACATCGCCAACGTCGATCAGCGCATCCTGCGGCCGGGCACCTACCCGCTCGCTGTTAGTTAGCGCGGCGTGACGATGTCGAGCAGCTCGACCTCGAAGTGCAGCGTCGCGTTGGGCGGGATCACGCTGCCGGCACCGCGCTCGCCGTAGGCGATGCCCGGTGGGCAGACCAGCCTGGCCTTGCCGCCGACCTTCATGCGCTGCACCCCTTCGGTCCAGCACTTGATGACGCGGTTGAGCGGGAACTCGGCCGGCTGGCCGCGGCCGTAGGAGCTGTCGAACTCGCGCCCATCGGGGAAAGTACCACGGTAGTGCACCTTCACCACGTCGGTCGCCGCCGGGCTGGCGCCGCTGCCTTCTTTGAGCACGGTGTAGTCGAGGCCGGTTGCCGGCGCGCTGGCAGCGGGCGTTGTGGGCTGCGTGCAGGCGATAAGCGGGGTGGCGCAAGCCAGCGTCACCAAGACTTGCAGTCGTTTGGTCATACCAGGGATCCCCATTGACCGTGCACCGGCACGGCCCCCATTCAACCACCCAACTGCGGCCAAGTCGCCAACACGAGCAGCGCAAAGCCGACGACCGCGGCCACGGCATGCACCGACACCAGCCAACGCGGCAGCGCCCGCTGCTTCCAGTGGTAAGCCAGGTTCAGGGCCGTGCCACCCGCTGCGGCGACGAGGAACAGCGCCAGCGCGCCCATCGCCAGCGGCGGCAGGCCGACCGTGGCAGCGCCGTAGATCAGCAGCGTCAGAGGTGCGGCGACCAACAGGCCGTGCAGCATCGCTAATGACGCCGGGGGATGCGGGCGGCCGCCAAAACGCATCCAGGCCATCACCACACCGACGAGGGCGCCCAGTGCCAGAAGGACGATCGATGTCTTCAGCAGCAGCAGCGGCTCCATCATGCACAGACATTAGGGCGCGATGGCGCCCTTGTCTGTAGGAATGCACGCTGGCCTGCGCGTGCCTACCAGTCGCGCAACTGCACCTTCAGCCGCCCGATCGACTGGCTGTGCAGCTGGCAGACGCGGCTTTCGGTGACGCCCAGCACGGCGGCGATTTCCTTCAGGTTCATGTCCTGCTCGTAGTACATGCTCATCACGTGCTGCTCGCGTTCGGGCAGGCGCTTGATGGCGGCGACCACCGCTTCGCGCATGCGCCGGTCTTCGAGCAGGCCGACCGGGCCGGTGGTCTCGGCGGCCGGCACGTGGCGGTCGAGGAAACGGTTGCCGTCTTCGTCGTGGCCCAGGTCTTCCAGGTAGACGAGTTGCGTGCCGCGCACGCGCGCCAGTATCTGCTGGTAATCGGCGAGCGACAGCTCCAGCGCGGCGGCGATCTCGCTTTCCTGTGGCGCACGGCCGAGCTGCTGCTCGAGCCGGTGCACCGCAGTGTCGATGCCGCGCTGCTGGCGGCGGTCGCCGCGGCTCATCCAGTCATTGCCGCGCAGCTCGTCGAGCATGGCACCGCGGATGCGCTGGGTGGCGAAGGTCTCGAACATCACGCCCTGCCCGGCATCGAAGCGTGTCAGCGCGTCGGCCAAGCCGAGCATGCCGACCTGGATCAGGTCGTCGACTTCGACGTTCGCCGGCAGCTTGGCGATCATCTGGTGCGCAAGCCGGCGCACGAGCGGGCTGTAGTGCTTGAGGCCGCCGTCGCTGCGTGCGGCGTGCGGGTGTTCGGCGTGCGTGCTTTGCATGGTGGGTGGCGAACTGGAGGTCTGAAGGTCTGGCGTCCAGTGTCGAAGCGCCGCCACGTGTCCAGTCGTCCGATCAGAGGGCGCAAAGGCCGCCAATTGACGGCCGCCGCGCAGGCCGCACAAACAGAAAAGCGCGCAGCCCTTGCGGGTGCGCGCTCGAAGACACAGCCGCGCTGTGTCAGAGGAGACAAGCGGGAGCTCAGTGCATGCAGAGTCCGCCGGCGGCCTTGCCCTTGCCGGCACGTGCCGGCGGGTTGCACAGGCCGCAAACATAGTGGCGCGCGATCTCGTGCGGGTGGCTGACGAAGTGGCCGCCGCACTTGCTGCACGCGGTCATCGTCAGCATGCCGTTGTCGACGAACTTCACCAGCCGCCAGGCGCGCGTCACCGACAGCAGCGCCTCGATGCCCTGCACCTGGGTCTGCTCGAGGTAGAGCTGGTAGGCCTTGATGACGACGTCGATCTCGTCCAGCGCCGACGACTTGTTCAGATATTCGTGGATGTTGAGGAACAGGCTGGCGTGGATGTTGGGCTGCCAGGTCATGAACCAGTCGGTCGAAAATGGCAGCTGGCCCTTGCTCGGGCTCCTGCCCGCGACTTCCTTGTACAGGCGCAGCAGGCGCTCGTAGCTGAGGTCGGTTTCGCTTTCCAGCACCTGCAGGCGCGCGCCGAGGTGGATCAGCGTCACCGCACGTTCGATCTGCCGGGCTTCGGTGAGGATGCTCTTGACGCGCGCCATGATGTTTCCTTATGCCGCCTCTTGGTGACGGCCGGCCATCAGGATGGACGCATGCAGGCGGTTCACGCTGTCGTTGGCGGCGGCCTTGCCGTGGCTGGTGAGCAGGCCCCAGACGAGGTCGTCGTCCATGCGGAAGCGGCACAGCAGCGTGTTGCCGGCGGCGACCTTCATGATCTGCGCCGCGGTCAGCGTGCCGATCAGGGTGGCGGTGTCTTCCGAGATGCCCAGCCGGTACAGCGCCTGCTCACGATCGGCACGGATCAGGCTTTGCGCCAGCATCAGGTACGACAGGTTGGCTTCACGGATTTCGGCAAGGATCTGGTCGGTGTTCATGGTTTTCCTCGGGCTTGCGGCGTGGAATGGACTGTAGGAGCCGGAATTGGGCGGCAACAGCGGCCTTGTTCCATCGATGCAGTCCCGCTTCTTCCGCCCGGCTTGTCAGACAAATTCCTACAAGTGCGCCCGGATGTGACGGAATGCGCAGGCGGGCTAAAGCCCGTCCGCGGCTTGGCCGATAACGCAGGCAGCCGCCACACCTACCGCCATGTCCAGCCCCATGCTGCCGTACTACGAAGCCATTGAGCGCGCCAGCGCCGACATGCTGCACGCCGCCCGCACGGGCGACTGGGAGCAGTTGGTGAAGATCGAAGGCAGTTGCGTGCTGCTGATCAGCCAGCTCAAGCACGCCTCGCAGGGGCTCGCGCTGACACCGGCCGACGCCAAGCTGAAGGCGCGCATCATGCACCGCATCGTGCTCAACGACGCCCAGATCCGCGCCCTGACCGACCACGCGGGCGATCCGCTGGCCGACGCGACGCGGCCGGCTTTGCTGCACTGAGGCCGGCGCTACTTCGCCAGCTGCCGAACGCGACCTGCGACTTTCTGCGGGCAAAGCGCTCGGCGACGATCGGGCGCCGACGCACCGTCAGCCGCGCTTGCGTTGCCGAAGGCGTGCCAGATCCGACGACGCGCGCAGCTCGAACGTTCTGGCCCGCTGCTGCCGCGCCAGCTCGATCGCCTGCTCGAAGCAAGCCTGTGCGCGCGCAGTCCCACCGGGCAGCCGCAGCAGCGCCTCGCCTTGCACGCGATGCAACTCCGCCTCGTACCAGCGCTCTGCGGTGCGCTGCGCCGTCGCGAGCGCTTCGTCGAGCAGGCTCAGCGATTCGGCGACGCGCCCGCTCGCCGAATGGATCGTCGCCGCCACGGCGAGCTGGTACGGCAGGAGCAGCAGCCACAAGTCGCGCCACTCGCCCAATCCCTGATCGGCCAGTGCCAGCGCTTCAGCATGCCTTGCGCGGCGTGACAGCGCCGCGGCGCGCAACAGCCGGCCGCCGGCGCGGTGCAGCGGAAAGTCGTTGCCGGAGCACAGCTTCAGCAACTCGTCGGTCGTCGCCTCGAGTCGTTCGAGATCGCCAGCCTCCAGGCGCAGCCTTGCGTCGACCCAAAGCTGCTGCACAACGCTGAACGGATGGTCGAGCGACCGCGCCAACTCGAGCCCCCGATCGAGATGGCGCATCGCGGCATCCGGATGGCCGAGCAACCAGTGCGTGCTCGCCACGACGGTCGAGGCCAAGACACCAGGATCCTCGCCGTACTGCGCTGCCAGCGCGCAGTGCCGGCTCGGGTCATACAGCGCCAGCGTGTTCTCGGCATGTTCCAGTGCCGGCGCCAGCTCGCCGGTCAACCACAGTACTTGCGCCATGGCGTTGCCGGCCACCATCGAGACTGCGGGCGGGCGCTGGCCCTGCGCCAGCGACAGCAACTGCTCGGCGACCTCGCGCGCCGGCACGAACGCCGCTCGCGTCATGTGCACATTCCACAGGCCGGACAGTACCGGAATCAGCGCGTCGGTCTCGTCGACCTGCACACACAGCGCCTGCGCGCGACTGTAGGTGCCTTCGACTTCGGCCGAGCCGAAGCCCCGGATCGGCAGCAGCGCAGCACCCTGCGTCAGGCGCAGCAGCAGTTCGGTGCGGTCGCGTTCGTCGCCGGGCGCCTGTTCGCCGATCAGCGCGAGCCCCTTCTCGACGTGTGCCAGCGCCTCGTCGTAGGCGTAACAGCCGAGCGCCTTCTCGCCGGCTGCGCGGCAGTGCCGCGCGGCGCGGCCGGCGTCGCGCGCCTGCTCGAAGTGCATCGCCAGCTCGGCCGCGATCTCGCCGGCACGCTCGCCGTGCGCGAGCGCGAGGCGCTCGCCGATGCTCTTGTGCCACTGGGCGCGGCGCGCGGCACCGATCCGCCGATACAGCGTCTCGCGGTGCAGGTCATGGCGGAACGCGTAATGCCCGCTGAGCGTGCCGTCATGCCATTCGGCGAGGCCGCGCGCTTCGATGAAGTTCCCACTGCGGGCGAGCGCTTCGAGCGTGCGTTCGGTGCGCTCGGGATCGTCGCGCAACGCCGCGGCCACGCTCGCGGCGGCGAACTCGGCGCCGGCGACGCTGGCGGCTTCCAGCGCGTCCTGCTGCGCTGGCGCCAGCCGCGCGAGTTGCGCCTCGATCAACTCGCGCAGGCCGCCCGGTACCAGCGCCGAGCCCGGCCGTTCCAGATCGTCGGCGACGTGCACCATGAACAGCGGATGGCCGAGCGAACGCCGGTACAGCGCCGGCGCCAGCTCGTCAGCGCGTGCCGGCAGGCGACGCTCGAGGTAGGTGCGCACGGCGTCGGCCGACAAGCGGCCGAGCGGCAGCTCGATGCCGAGGCCGTGCGACGACAGGTCCTGGCGCAGCAGCGTCAGCGGATGGCCCTCCGGTCGCGCGGTCGCGATGACCAACAGCCGAGCCGGTTCACGCCGCCGCGCCAGCAGCGCGAGCCCCTCGACGCTGGTTCGATCGCTCCAGTGCAGATCTTCGAACACCAGCACCAGCGGCTCTTCGGCGGCGACGGCTTCGATCGCCTCGACCATCTCGCGCAGCATGCGCTCCGCGCCGCTGCCGGCGACCTTGCGCTGCAGCGTCGCGCACTCGGCGTCGTCGAGCAGCCCGGGCAGTTGCAGCAGCCAGAGCGGCGCGTGCTGTCGCAGCCGCGCGACGACGCCGGCGCCGTCGAGCTGCCGGCACAGACTGCCCAGCGCTTCGAGAACCGGCAGGTAGGGCTCGCCGGCGCCGTGCTGCTCGACACATTCGCCGCGCGCCACGCGCGGCAGCTGAAGTTGCGCGACGAACGCATCGACCAGCGCGCTCTTGCCGATGCCGGCTTCGCCGTCGATGACGACGAGCTGGCGCTGCCCCGCCGCGGCCTTGGCGTAGGCCGCGCGCAGGCGGGCCAGTTCGGCTTCGCGGCCGACGAAGTGCGGCGACTGTTCGGCCGGAAGTGCAGGCGACGGCGCCGGCGCCGAACCGCCGTTGCGCGGCGCAGCGCCGTCGCGGCGCAGCGTGATGTCGCCAATGAAGCGGTAGCCGCGCCCGCGCACCGTCTCGATGAAGCGCGGCGCCCGCGCGTCGTCCGACAGCAGCCGGCGCAGCTCGCCGATGAACTGCCGCACCTGTCCTTGCTCGACGACGACGCCGCCCCATGCGGCGGCCAGCAATTCGTCCTTCGAGATCAGCCGGTTCGGCCGCTCGACCAGCGCGCGCAGCAGCAAGAAGGCCCTGGGCGTCAATGCGATCGCGCGCTGTCCCCACAGCAAGCGCTGGTTCGGCACGTCCAGCTCGATGCGCGCCAGCGACGCCGGGTTCTTCGGAACGTTCAATGCACCTCTCGACGCCTCGATGGGGCGGCGCGATTGTCTCCGATCGGCGACCACACAAGGCCGCGCGTGGCCACGCGGCGGCCACACCACGGCCACGATAAGACCGCGATGTGCATGCCGCGCCGGCGCTCTACTGGCCGCAGCCACGGAGTCGACCACGATGCACAGCTTCCACGACCCACGATCGCCCGCCCGGCGCGCGATGTCGCGGCTCGGCCTGGCAGCGTCGGTGCTGCTCGCCGGCTGCGGCGGCGGCAACGACAGCGGCCCGCGGGACGGCGTGCTGGCCGCTCCCGCCTGCGACGGGACCGACCTGTCCGGAGTGCGAAGCGCCGTCCATGTCTCGACACAGGGCGACGATGCCGGCGGCTGCGGCGGCAGCGCGGCGAATGCCTGCCTGACGATCCAGCGCGGCATCGACCTCTGCGCCGGCAGCGGCTGCGCGGTGCTGGTGCGCCACGGCCTGTACCCGACCAGCGCGACGATCCAGCTGCGCGACGGCGTCGGCGTCTACGGCGGCTGCCGCTTCGACGGCGATCCGCAGCGCGGCTACCGCACGACGATCGAAGCCAACCCGGCGCCCGGAACGCCGGCGATCGCCGGCAGCGCAATTCACACGCCGACCGTGGTGCACGGCCTCGTCGTGGTCGGCAAGAACGAGACGGCGCCCGGCACCGCGAGCATCGTGATGACGCTGGCCAACAGCCAGGGCCTGGTGCTGACGCGCTCGGTGCTGATCGCCGGGCGCGGCGGCTACGGGGCTGCGGTCGGCCCGCCGCCGCCAGGCAGCGCGCACAGCGGCGGTGCCGGCGACACGCGTTCGTACACGGCAGGCGGCCAGGGACCGGGCGGGCCGTCGTGCGACGCCGGCGGCACGGCCGGTCGCGGCGGTGACGGGTCGGCCCGCCGGCAGAACACGGTCAGCGATTGCGGCTTCTTTTCCTGCAATTGCAACGAATCGGGCGGGCTGAAGGGCAGCGACGGCGCGGACTCCGGCTGGGCCTCGGGCGGCAGCGGCGGCAGCTCGGGCACACAAGGCAATGCCTGTTGGGAAGGCGTGATCCGTCAAAGCGTCGGCGGCCAGGGCAGCACGGGCCGCCCCGGGTCGGCAGGGGCCTGTTCGCCGCACGGCGGCGTCGCATCAGCCGATGTCTGGGGCGGCTTTCAAGGAGCGAGCTGGCTGCCCGGTGTCGGCGGCGCGGGCGGCAGCGGCGATGTCGGCAGCGGTGGTGGTGGCGGCGGGCCGGGCGGCATGTGCACGCTACTGACCGCCGACACGCCGCGCCAGTGGTTTCCTTACTGGGGACAGCCCGGCGGCGGCGGCGGCGCCGGCGGCTGCGGCGGCCCGGGCGGACCGGGCGGACAGCAGGGCGGCGCATCGATCGGCCTGCTGCTCGCGGCCTCGTCGATGACGATCGACCCGACTTCGTTGGCCATCGTGGGCGGCCAGGGCGGGCACGGCGGCCAGGGCGCCACCGGGGGTTCGGGCGGTGCGGGCGGTGGTGGAGGCGCCGGTGGCAATGCCGGCAGCAACTGCACGCAGTACGACGCCATCGTCAACATCGGCTGGGGTGGGCCGGGTGGCCCCGGCGGCCCCGGTGGTGCCGGCGGGTCGGGCAGCGGCGGCGCCGGCGGCAACGGCGGCCCGTCGGTCGGCATCGCGCTGACCGGCGGTTCGGCCGAACCGGATGCCGCTGGCGTCTATGCCGGATTCGCCGGCAGCGCTGGCGGCGGCGACAGGGGCGGCGCCGGCGACGGCTGCAGCGGGGCCACCGGCCAGGCTGGCACGGCGGGCGGCATGGCCACGCTGCGCAGGTTCTGACCCATGCCCGCGTGCCACCGCATTCGGGCAGGCTGGGCGATCGCCGTCGTCTCGTCAGCGGCCGCGCTGCTGCCGGTCGCGGCCGGACGAGCCGACAGCACGCCGGCGGCCGCACAGGCCCCGGCACCCGCCTGCCCGGCCAGCCGGGTGCAGAGCGGCCACGACTACCACGGCCTGACGCTGGTGAAGTGCAACTTCAGCGGGCTGGATCTGAGCGGCGCCAACTTTAGTGGCGCGACGCTGACCGCGGTGGTCTTCGTGCGCGCCAGGCTGAGCGGCGCCGACTTCAGCGGAGCGACTTTCGCCGGCAGCGGCAACCCGGTCTTCACCAACGACTTCACGCTGGCCGATCTGACGCGGGCCAGGTTCAACGGCGCGCGATTCAACGGCCTGACCTACCTCAGTCATGCCACGCTGACTTCGGCCGACTTCTCGGACACCGACGTGTCGGGCGGCAATGCCGTCTTCGGCGAAGTGCTGGCCTTCGATGCCGCGGCCAGCCCGCGCCTCAGCTTCGCCGGCACGACGATGAACTGCGAGTTCGTCGCGCAGTGGAACCGGCTCGACATGACCGGCGCGAACATCGCCGCTTGCGCCGAGCAGCTGCAGACCGTGCAGGGCCGGCCGGGGCACGATTTTTCCGGCGGCATCTATGCCGGCGTCGTGTTCGACGGTCTCGACCTCAGCGGCAGCCAGTGGCACGGCGCGTTGCTCGACCACGCCAGCTTCCAGCGCGCGACGCTGGACAACGCGACTGGCCTCAATGGCGCGCCGGGAGCGCTGTCCAGGCTGTCGGCGGCCAGGTTCAACAACGCCAGCATGCACAACGTCAACCTGAGCTACGCGCAGCTCTACGGCGCGCAGTTCACCAACGCGAACCTGAGCAACGCCAGCTTCGCCGGCGCGTTCCTGCAGGCCAACACCAGCGTCACGCCGCCGATCGAGACGGCCGCGGTGTTCGACGGCGCGCACCTGCGCAACGTCAGCTTCGCCAACGCGCAGCTGCAGGGCGTGAAGTTCCGCTTCGCGAGCCTGTACGGCACGTACGGCGGCGTAGCGCCGGCCTTCCCGTGCCTGGCCGCGAACAGCAACAGGTGCAGCACGCCGACCGGCTCCACCTGCGCCTGCGCGACGGCCTCCGGCGCCGACCTGAGCGCGACCGATTTTTCCAACGCCTACCTGTACGGCGTCGACTTCGGC
>Ga0307505_10001932_pt1 | contig 15443 bp, 10 predicted proteins | sample 23_S_MG_FD_202183 | JGI IMG/M metagenome (GOLD analysis project Ga0307505, IMG submission 202183) | Soil microbial communities from Populus trichocarpa stands in riparian zone in the Pacific Northwest, United States - 23_S | ecosystem: Environmental > Terrestrial > Soil > Riparian zone > Trees...
GGTTTTGAACGTGATCGGCACATTGCTCATGTTCCTGGCGAATTCCTGGATCGGTTTCATGATGTCGCCGGCCGGCGTCGATGAGCAGGGCCGGTACTTGGGGAACATCTGGCACGTCATTCATACCGCCCTCTGGAATCCGCTCAATGTGCATCGCATTTTGGGAAATATGGCGTTCGGCGGCGGTGTCGTGGCTGCCTACGCGGCATACAAGTTCTTGGCTTCCAAGACGGATGAGGACCGTGCGCACTATGACTGGATGGGATATATCGCCATGGCGCTCGGCGTGGCGTTCTTGATTCCTCTGCCGTTCGCCGGCTATTGGCTGATGCGCGAGGTATATGCCTATCGTCAACAGATGGGGATTACACTCATGGGTGGCCTCCTGGCCTGGCTTTTCATCATTCAAGCCACCATGATCGGGATTCTCTTCTTGAGCACGAACTATTATCTCTGGCAGGCGCTTGGCCGGATGCGCGGCGCTGAGAAATATCAGCGCTACATTAAGTATCTCGTATTCCTTCTGTGTGTCGGCTTCCTGGTGTTCATTACCCCCCACACGATCGTCATGACTCCGGCTGAGCTCAAGGCCATGGGAGGGCAACAGCACCCGGTGTTGGGAAACTACGGGGTGATGTCGGCCAAAAATGGTGGAATTAACGTGATTATCACCACCACCATTCTGAGTTTCATCTGGTACATGCGAGGCAATAAAGTCTCAACGGTGTCTTGGTCGAAGTTCGGCAACATCTTCATGGGTGTCTTCTTCGGATGCGCCTATGTGAACATCATCTGGCTGGCAATCTACGGATATTACATCCCGGCAAACGTGCGGGTAGGTCTCTCAGTGCCTCAAGTTGCTACCACGCTATCCTGCCTCTTCTTCATGTTTGCGCTGAATGCCGCTATGATGAAGGGTGCTAAGCAGATGGGGGCCATTGAGTGGGGCAAGATATCGGTTCGATCGCAATATGCGTTGATCATGCTTGCAACTGCCTTTACCTGGATGATGGGGTTGATGGGATATATCCGTTCTTCGGTTCGATTGTTCTGGCACGTGAATGAGATTATGCGAGATAACTCGCCGTGGGCCTATACGCATACGGTGGGTTTCGCCGCGAATATGATCTCGTTCAATGTGCTGTTCTTCTGGGTGAGCATCCTATTCGTCTTCTGGCTGGGAAGCCTCGGGATGAAGAAGACGCCTCTTGAGGCGAAGGCAGGGGTTCCGGGCGGCGCGCCGCAGCCGGCTGGGGGCCACTAATTATCTTTAAGGATTATGGTTGGGGGAGTGGGGGCATGAAGAACATGCCTCCTTCCTACCAGAACTTCAGGAGGTTACATCCGTGGGCGATCTAGTAAAGGAAGCTCTATCGATAGGGTGGCCGCTATTCGCGCTTCTCGCCTGTCTCTTTGTCTATTCAATAGTATCCGTCAAAGATGGTGCTGCAAAGAAGCGCGCATTGTTCAAGGTCTTTATCGGGACACTTGCTGCTTGCTTACTGATGGTGGCGATTGCGCACTATAAAGGGAGCTTCTACGAAGCCAACCGGATGCTTCCGGTCTCCTTAGTTATCATTACCGCAACCTGCTTCATGATGGGGATCTATTTCCCCAGTCAAGCCGCACTGCTGAGGATCGGTGGTTTCATGTTTCTGGTTGCCGCAGGCCTGTCAGGGTATGGGAACTGGTTGCCGCAGGTCGAAGGTGGATTCCCGCCCGCAGAAGTGAAATTAGATTTTGCTTCTATGTCTGCCCAGGCACTTGCCGATGAAGGTGAGAAGATCATTTTCGGTGGAATTGGAAAGAACAAAGAGCAGGGGGCAGTCGGCAAAGGCCAGTGCCCGCTCTGTCACGCATTCCATGCAGGGATGTTGGGTGAGCGCGCTCCTAACTTACAAGGCCTTCCAGGGCGAGCAGGCAAGGAACGGTTAGAGGACCCGAAATATAGCATGGGCAAGCCGGCCGCTAGAATGTATGTCGACAAAGAGGCATTCCCAGGTTCGGGGACTGCGGAAAATGGCCAAGAGTACATTGCTGAATCCCATGCCTGCCCAAGCTGTTATGTGGTTGAGGGTTACGGCGTAAAGGGCACCAATGACAAAGAGAGCCCGATGCCGGCCATTCACAAGCCACCGATTTCGTTGAGCCTGCCTGAGATGGCTGCTGTGGACACATGGCTCTATCTTCGTGAGGGAGTCGATGCCCCGACTTACGAAGAGATTATCAAATCGTACGAGAAGTTTATTCCTGAAGCAGACCGGCCTAAACAACAGGAAGAAGCGGCAGGAGCAGCAACTGCGCTGATGGCAGATGGAACTGAGACGGTAGATGTGATTTTTCAAAAGGCGACGTGCGTGGCCTGCCATACGATCCCCGGTATTCCAGGAGCGAAGGGGACGATTGGTCCTGCGCTTGAAGAGGGCACGAACGCCTTGCTTCGCATGAAGGATAAAGACTACAAGGGATCGGCAAAGACTGTTTCGGATTACATCATGGAGTCGATCGTCGACCCCAGCGCTTACGTGGTGAAGCCGTTCCCGGACAATACTATGCCAAAAATATTTGGTCAAAAATTGAGCGCGGGGGCTATTAAGAAGATCGTCGATTATCTGTCACAGGTGAAGGCAGGCTCGCCGCCACCGAAGATTTCGTGATCTTGGCCATATATTTCTTTTATCGAGTAAACGGAGTTCACCGATGAAAGCATTAATGTCAGTCGCGGCACTTATAGGGGTAGTTGGAGTACTCCTGCTTGCTGGAATGACCGTGGGCGTCGTTCCGTCAAATACCGTGCGCCTGATCGAAGGGTACATGCCGGTCCAAGTCATCTTGGAACTCACGCTGTTTGTGGCGGGCTTTACAGGGATCAGCTATATGATGAGTGCCATGGGAATGGCATTCCCACGGTTTTGGCAAGGGATTCTTTTTTGGGCGTTCATTCTTCTCTATTTGAAGTTTCGCATCTATCCACCGATTCCGTTCAGTGTTCGCGCGATGTACGGGACAGTCTCTCTCGTCGCTATCTTCATGTGGGTTTCTGCAAACGAAGAGGATTGGAAAAAGTTCAAACAGCCGATCATGAACGTTTTGGATGCCAAGACCGGGGGAAACAGAATATTACGGTATGCCTATCTGGTTATTCTGCCGATCTTGATCGGTGGGTTCTCCTACAACGCCATGGTCCCGAAATCCGAAGAGCCGATCGAGTTACGGACGGTGCATCCTGCCCCACCGGCCAGCACCAAGGTGCATGGGAAAACCTATACATTGCAGACCACACAGAATCCTTATCGGGTCAATCCTGAGGGGAAATACGATCAGGAGTATAGCAACGCCAATATTGTGGAACAGGGCATGGGTCGCTTAATGAAGCCGAATGCCAACCCCTGGGATAAGGATGCGCAAGGGTATCTCAAGTATGTGCGTGAGGGCGGAGAGATTTTCTATCAAAATTGCCACTTCTGCCATGGCGATAATCTGAACGGCCGGGGTCTCCATGCCTTTGCGTTCAACCCGATTCCGGCGAACTTTACTGATCCTGGTACGATTGCGCAGTTACAAGAAACATTCATTTTCTGGCGTGTGTCCAAGGGTGGAATCGGCTTGCCGAACGAAGGATTCCCCTGGGCCTCTGTGATGCCACCATGGGAACAGCATTTGACTGTGGACGAAATCTGGAAAGTCGTCTTGTTTGAATATTGGCACACGGGGTATTACCCCCGGACCTGGGACTAGCCGTTCAGGCCAATTTATAGCCAACCTGGATTTACGACATGAGGGAAGCGATGAAAAATTCGTTTAGTCTGAAGGCGGGAGTACTCCTCACGACTGCCTTTGGAATCATACTAGTCTCCGGAAGCATCGGGGGCGTGACCCTTGCCGCAGATGCTCTTCCTGCGGGATTCAAGGCGGGTGGTTTAGCACCTGAGCCTTCTGCCGAGATGATCGAAGCAGGAAAGCGGGTCTACTTCACCAAGTGTGTCTGGTGTCACGGGGTTGATGGCGCAGGTGATGGACCCGGCGCCGATCGTCTCTGGCCCCGCCCACGCAATTTCAATCAGGGAACGTTCAAGATTCGGCACACAGCCAGTGGTGAGTTGCCGTTGTTCGATGCGAAGAAGCCCGTTCCAGGTCAAAACGATTTGTTTGAAACAGTTACGCACGGTCTGCCTGGTTCTGCCATGCCACCCTGGGAAGGTATTCTGACGGAAGAGCAACGGCTCCAAGTGTTGTCATTCGTCACCACGCAGCTTGTGAAAGATCGAAAATTTACCGACACGAAGTCCGAGAGTCAGACGGTGTTGCAGTTGGCCGACTTGAAGCCGCTTCCTGCAAACGAAGAGAGTTTAAAAAAGGGAGCAGAACTCGTTGTCGAAAAGAAATGTGTCGAATGTCACGGCGCTGACGGCCGTGGCGACGGCAATGCCTTCAATCTAAAAGACGATTGGGGTTTTTCGATACAACCGGCCAACTGGCACAAGTGTTGGAACTTCAGAGGTAGCCGCCAAGACCCCTATAACGTTAAGAACATCTTCAGGACGTTTTCGACCGGCGTCAACGGCACTCCGATGCCCTCATTCGCAGACAATACCACCGTTGAAGAGCGTTGGCACATTGCCAACTTTGTGAACTCGCTCTGTGAGCGTGAAGCAGACGGGACTCCCCTCTCGATTGATCCATTGACAGACAAACCAAAGGTCAACTTCGTGTTGTCCTCAGGGGTGATTGAGGGAGAGATTTCGGCAGATCCGGAAAACGAGATGTGGACGAAACGGGCCAGGCGGATTATTGCGATGGGCGGTCAGATCACCCATAAACCAAGAAACTTTGTGAATCGGATCGACGATATATGGATGAAGTCGGTTTACAACGATACGCACGTCGCGTTTATGTTCCAGTGGGATGACCGTACGAAGAGCGTAGCTGAAGGGAAATTGCCCTGGCCTCCGACCTCGGTCAATATCGATGTCAAGGAACAGGATCCGAAGACCGGGGAAGAGGGCTCCATTGCTTCGCATCAGAATAACTACACGGTCTACAACGACGCAGTCGCCATGCAAACTGCCGTGAAGTGGAAGGAGCTTCCCGCGCCGATTAAGCCACGATATCTGTTCGGCAGCAACGAAGAGTATCCGGTCGACATTATGAAATGGGAGGCTGATGGGTCGCTTCGTGCTTTCAAGGGTACCGGATGGGATAAGGATTTTGAAGAGCGGGACAACTACGAAGAGAGCAGCAAGTTGCTTTTTTCTGAGTGGAAGAATGGCCTATGGACGGTCATCATTCAGCGGCCCTTGGGCAACAAGAAGGATCAGGATTACGACGAAGATACCTTCTTCGAAATGGGGCAATACATTCCCACTGTGTTCTTTGCTTGGGACGGACACAATGGTGACGCAGGGAGGAAAATGGCCGTTTCGGCCTTTTACTATACCTTCCTGGAACCGCCAACACCTCAGGAAGCCTATATCTACCCGATTGTGATTGCAGCTGGTGTGGTTCTTCTGGAAGGTTGGGTGTTGACCAGACGATCGAACAAGCGGAAGGGAAAGACCCTCTAGCGTTCGTCCGAACTGAGAGAGTCTGACGCATAGGAGGGGGTGGGGTAACCCACCCCCTCTTTATTTTTGGTCGCCTGCATTGAGGCAGACATAATGGAGATCGAGGTTACCGGCATCCTTCTGGCTGGAGGAAAAAGCAGAAGGATGGGCGAAGACAAACGGTATCTCGTTATGGGCGGAGAGACGCTCCTCGAACGAGGACTGGGTGTGCTTCGGTCAGTTTTTCAGGAAGTACTGGTCGTCATTGCGCAGGATAGTCCCCCGGTCGGTGTCGATGCCAAAGTTGTGAGAGATCTGGTGTCTGAATGCGGCAGTCTCGGAGGGTTATACACGGGGCTCATGCAGGCAACGACACCCTACATATTCGTGGTGGCATGTGACATGCCGTTTTTGGATCAGGCGGTTATTGCTCAGTTTACGAGTCGAAGAGCCACCGCCGATATTGTGATGGCGAAACTCGCGGCCAGGCTACATCCGATGCACGCGTTATATGGCAAACGATGCCTGCCTGTCCTGGAACAGATGATTCAGGCACGACAGCTCAAGATCCAAGAGGTGGTATCGCACGCGTCGCTTCGGGTGCAGTACGTCACCGAAACGGATCTGTCCTCCATCGATCCCTCTGGATGTTCTTTCCAAAACGTGAACACGCCGGCAGACTTTGAAGCGGCGCGGTCTATGCTGTCTCGAGTCCCTCCATCAGGGCAATCTTAATGCGCACTGCGAGAAGAACGATTGTGATGGTCCATCCCGGTGGCCTTGGCGATGTGCTCTTGGCAGTTCCCGCTATGGTTCGGCTGCGGATCCACTTTCCCAACCATCAGCTGGTGCTCTGTGCCGAGGATCAGGTCGCGAGACTACTCCACGTGTGCCGCATTATCGATGCCTGGACCTCTGTGCAGGGGCGAGCCTGCAGCGATTTGTTCGTCGGTGCAGATTCGGCCACGGATCAGGTACAGACATGGTTGGAGGACTGCGATCTTGCTATTGGCTGGATGCAAGACCTTGATGGGAAGTTAGGCAAGACACTCAAGGCGGCCGGTGTCCGAGAGGTTATTGTGAGGTCGCCGTTCTCGACCTTGATTCGGGCGACACATCAATGTGATCGGTTTCTTGAAGCAATCAATGAGGCGCCGGTAGACGAAGGGGAAGGTGTGCTATTACCGGTGACAGAACATCTCTATGGGCTGGGCCAAGCCTGTCTTGAAGGGGTAGGTTTCGCAAACCGGCAACCGTTTGGGATCATTCATCCTGGGAGTGGAAGTGCCCATAAGTGTGTTGCACCGAAGATACTCGCGGCTGTAGTTACCGGGCTTCAAATGTCCGGGGCGATTCCGGTGATTCTAGAAGGGCCGGCAGACCGGGAACCGGTTGAGCAACTTCTCCAACTATGTGAGGATCCACCGATTGTTATGAAGGGCCTCGATCTTCTGACGGTTGCCGGTGTACTTGCCCAGACACGACTCTTTGTCGGGCAGGATTCGGGAATCACTCATCTGGCCGGGTTGCTGGGGGTGCGTACGGTTGCGATATTTGGGCCGACTGATCCCGCTCGCTGGGCTCCCCGTGGTGCCCACGTTACCGTGGTGCAGGGCGCACCCTGCCTCTGCCCTTCATGGGGAGACGTCAGCCAATGCGAAGAAAAACCTTGTCTCAATGTGTCACAGGACCATCTTGTGGCGCTGTGTCTTACACACCTTAAGGAGGCAGCTGTCCGGCCCAGAATCGAATCCGACTGCCTTGTCACTGACCATCCCGTATGCTAGAGTGACCAGTTCATTTTTCCTTTCATTGGTAAGGACTTAGGAGTTTTTTTCTTGTCAAGCGGGGTTGTTCAGGAAAAGGTTACCAGTGCGCTCCTTGGGGCGCTCAATGGGGCCAAAAAGAAAGGCCAACTGAAGACGGAAGCCTGGCCGCAGGTGAGTCTGGATACTCCCAAACGGCCTGAATGGGGAGATTTAGCTTCGACGGTTGCCATGTCTCTTGCCGTATCCGAGCAACGAGCGCCCCACGATATTGCCCAAATTATCATCGACAATCTTTCTCAGCGCGAGCAGCTCTTCGACCGAGTTGAGATCGTCAGGCCGGGGTTCCTCAACCTCACGGTCAAGCCGGTTATCTGGCAAGAGGTCCTCAGAGAAATCGAGACGGAAGGATCAGCCTACGGACGAGCCGAGTTGGGGCAGCGGCATCGAGTTCTGGTGGAGTATGTGAGCGCGAATCCAACCGGCCCGTTGCATGTGGGACATGGGCGTGGCGCGGCGGTCGGGCAGGCTGTCGCGAATATGCTCAAGGCGGTCGGGTATGACGTCGTAAGCGAATACTACATCAACGATGCCGGCCGGCAGATGAAATTGCTGGGGACCTCCGTCTATGCGCGATATGAGGAGTTGTCGAACCGACCGGTCGAATTTCCGGCAGAGGGCTATCATGGAGCCTATATCACTGCCGTGGCCGAACGTGTGAAACAACAGCTGGGGCCTGAGCTGGCCGGGCGTGTGGCCATAGAGGTCGAGGCGCGCTGTCGAGCGTTTGCATATCAGGAACTGCTGAACCTGATTCGCGAAGATCTGAAGTCCTTTGGAATTGAGTTCGAGTCGTGGTTCAGCGAGGCTTCTCTCGTGAATTCTGGGGCGGTCCAACGGGTTTTGGATGAATTGAAGTCGCAACAGTTCCTATTCGAACAGGATGGCGCTTGGTGGTTCCGATCTTCGGCATTCGGAGACGAGAAGGATCGTGTCGTGCAGAAACAGGACGGCGAGTACACCTACCTGGCGTCCGATATCGCCTACCATCAGGATAAGCTGCGACGCGGCTACGATCTCCTCATCGACGTCTGGGGCGCGGATCACCATGGCTATATTCCTCGCATGCAAGCGGTGGTGCAGGCCTATGGGTATTCGAAAGATCGCCTCCAGGTCGTGCTGGTTCAGATGGTGAATTTATTGCGCGGCGGGAAAAAAGTGGAAATGTCGAAGCGCGCGGGTGAGTTTATCACGATGCGGGAAGTCATCGATGAAGTCGGGGCGGATGCGGCCAAGTTCTTTTTCTTGATGCGCGAGTCCACTTCGCACCTGGACTTTGATTTGGAGCTGGCCAAGCAGCGGTCATCCGATAATCCTGTGTACTATGTGCAGTATGCCCATGCCAGGATCGCCAGCCTCAGGCGCGTCGCGGCTGCGCGAGGCATTGCCTGTCCTCTGCCGAGCGAGACGGATTTGACGGTATTGACGCACCCGGATGAATTGGGATTGATTCGCAAGCTCTCCGCCTATCCCTCGGTTTTGCAGGGCAGTGCATTGGCCTATGAGCCTCACCGGATGACCTATTACCTCCAGCAATTGGCCGGGCTGCTGCACACGTTCTATAACAAGCACCGGATTCTTCCTCCTTCCGCAGATCGGGATCTATTGGCGATCGCGCCGGAGGGATCGGTTCCGGACGAGGTGCTGCAGAAAGAGGGGTTGCTTCCGGAACAGACTGCGGCGAGATTGGCGCTGATGCGAGCAATCCAGCAGGTCTTGAAGAACGGACTCGATGTGCTCGGGGTTTCCGCACCGGAGCAGATGTAGCCGGCAAGGGGGATTGTGGATTTTTCAGTTCAGCAGGAAGATCGTGAAACGCGCGCGCGGTTCGGGCGACTCAGCACGGCCCATGGCGAGATCGAGACGCCGGCTTTCATGCCGGTCGGCACGATGGGGCCGGTGAAGGGGATCGATCCAGCCGACCTGGAGCAGCTCGGCTTTCGTCTCATGCTGAACAACGCCTACCACCTGTATCTGCGGCCTGGGCACAAGATTATAGCTGAGCTGGGTGGATTGCATCGATTCACAGGATGGTCCGGAGCCATCTTGACGGACAGCGGCGGATTTCAGATTTTCAGTCTCGCCAAATTGTGTAAGGTGACGGACGAAGGTGTGAGCTTTCAGTCGCATCTCGATGGCTCCACACATTTCATCATGCCGGAGACCGTCATCGAGATTCAAGAAGCGTTGGGAGCCGATATTATGATGGCGTTCGATCACTGCGTCGCGTTGCCGGCTGAGAAAGAGGCTGTGCGGCATGCGGTCCGACGGACCACCCTCTGGGCCCAACGCTGTCAGGCCAGTCGGCGTCGCAGGGATCAAGCCCTCTTTGGGATCGTGCAAGGCGGCTTGGACGCGGATCTCCGCGTGACCTCGGCGCGAGACCTTATCGGGCTTGACTTCGATGGTTACGCGGTCGGTGGGCTTTCCGTGGGAGAGTCGAAGACAGAGATGCATGCCATGTTGGACGTGACCGTCCCGGAGCTGCCGGCTTCGAAGCCGCGGTATTTGATGGGTGTAGGGATGCCGGAGGATCTCATCGAAGGCGCCGCGCGCGGGATAGATCTGTTCGATTGCGTGGTGCCCTCGCGCCACGGACGGACCGGTTCGCTGTTTACGAGTTTCGGGCGAGTGGTGATCAAGCAAGCGCAGTATGTTCGGGATGAACAGCCGATCGATCCGGCTTGCGGCTGTCCCGTCTGTGCGCGCTACTCGCGGGCCTATCTGCATCACCTCTTTCAGATGAAAGAGATGCTGTCGTCGAGACTCAATACGATCCACAATCTCTGGTATTTTGCCGATCTCATGGGCCACGTGCGGTCAGCGATCGCACAGGGGACGTTACGGTCGTTCCGGGACGAATTTTACCGATCCCGAGACCGGTTTGCATCGGACGTCTCAGCTGCAGAGGTAGCCGACGTCGATATGCATCGGCATGCCGGAGGGGATTAACCTAGTTGGAGAGGAGTTCGCATGGTCATGCAATTGGTTGTGATGGCTCAGTTGTTCGGTGGAGGGGGAGGGGCAGCAGGAGGTTCGGGTTCCACTGCCGGCACGCTCCTGTCCCTCATTCCGTTCGCGCTGATCTTCGTCATTTTCTATTTCCTGGTCATTTTGCCGCAACAAAAACGTTCGAAAAAACAGAAGGCGTTGCTGGAAGCTCTGAAGAAGGGCGACAAGGTGGTTACGGCGTCGGGTATCTGGGGCACCGTGACGAATCTCGGGAAAGAGACGGTGACACTGCAGATTGCCGACACGACGAAGATTCGAATACAACGGGACCAGATTGCTCGATTACGCGGCAGTGAGGACGAGGATAAGGACAAGGATTCGTAGGCCGCACAGGATAAAGGGGTACCAGACGACATGAAAAAAGTGAGTGGGCGGTTAACATTGTTGGCGCTTGTGGTGGTGATGTCGGTGGTCGCCTTTCTCCCGTCTTATCCACCGCTCTATCAAGCGATGCCTGGCTGGTGGAAGAGTGTGATGCCGAACAAAGGCATTACTCTGGGCTTGGATCTTCAAGGCGGGATTCATCTTGTCATGGAAGTGGATGAAGATCGTGCAGTCGAAATCGCCGTCGATCGATCGGTCGCATCACTGCAAGATCTGTTAGTCGATAAGAAAATTCCCGTCGAGTCGGTGATGCGGACGGGACCGACCCAGGTCACGATCCAGTTCCAAAACGGCGAACTCAAGGCGCAGATTCAGAAGATGATCGATGACTATCCGACCTTCAGCGAGACGGAATCTTCCGGATCGGCTAACCGGCTGGTGTGGGAGTTGCGGGAAGTCGAGGCCAAGCGAATCAAGGACTCCGCGATCAACCAGGCGTTGGAAACGATCCGGAACCGCATCGACCAGTTTGGCGTGACGGAACCGATCGTTCAGCGACAGGGGTTGAAGCAGATCGTCGTGCAGCTGCCCGGTGTCAAAGAGCCCAAGCGCGCCAGGGATCTGATCAAAGAGACGGCGTTGCTCGAATTTAAGATGCTCGACGAGGACAACCAGCAGAGGCTCGATCTGCCTGCCCGTATTCCAAAAGACAAAGAAGAGGAGGTTCGGACCCAAGCCGAGGCGAAACTCCCCGCAGGCGATCAGATCCTCTTCGAGCGGGCTGTCGACAAAGACACTGGTCGCGAATATCGGATCCCCTACCTTGTGAAAAAAAGGGTCATGTTGACCGGCGATGTGTTGAGCGATGCGCGGGTCTCGATCGGTCAATTCAACGATCCCTACGTGTCGATCGAATTCGACGGGAAAGGCGGACGGGAATTCGAACGGATTACGGCGGACAACATCAAGAAGCGCATGGCCATTGTGCTCGACAATACCATCTACTCGGCGCCGGTCATTCAGGACCGTATTACCGGGGGGCGCGCGCAAATCACCGGGACGTTTTCCATGCAAGAGGCGAACGACTTGGCCATTGTGCTTCGAGCCGGCGCCTTGCCGGCTCCGCTCAAGATCATCCAGGACCTCACGGTTGGACCGTCGTTGGGGAAGGATTCGATCGAGAAAGGCGTGCAAGCTACGCTGTTTGCTGGCGCCGTGGTGGTTGTGTTCATGATCGTGTACTACCGGATGTCCGGAGTGATAGCGGATTTCGCACTGGCACTGAATCTACTCTGTTTGATCGGAGCCCTTTCTGCCTTGAATGCCACCTTGACCTTGCCAGGGATCGCCGGAATTGTGCTCACGATCGGAATGGGCGTCGATTCGAACGTCCTGATCTTCGAGCGTATTCGTGAAGAGCTGCGATCGGGGAAAGCGGTTCGATTGGCGGTGGACGGAGGGTATGACAAGGCGTTGTTGACCATTGTCGACTCTCACGTGACCACCCTCATCACAGGTGTGGCCCTCTTCCTCTTCGGCACGGGGCCGATCAAGGGGTTTGCGGTGACCTTGTGTCTTGGAATCGGCATCAATCTGTTTACGGCCTTGATCGGCACCAAGGTCATCTTCGATCTCATGAATCAACGGCACAAAGTGGAACAGTTGAGCATCTAGTTTGAAGGAGCCCGCATGTTAGAGATTCTCGGAAAAACCAATATCGACTTCATGGGGAAACGCTACTGGGCCTTCCTGTTCTCCGGCATCATGGTGGTGCTGGGGATTGTGGCGCTTGTGCAGATTTCAAGGGGATCGGCCAACCTCGGCATCGATTTTTCTGGCGGGACCGCGGTGCAGCTGAAATTCGACCAAGCGATTCGGATCGATGAAGCGAGAAAAGCCTTGGAAGCGAACGGCCTGGAGAATGCCGAATTGCAAGAGTTCGGTCAGGAGAACAAACTCCTGGTCCGCCTGAAGACCTCGACGACCATTGAGGAAAAGGTTGCCGATCGGGTTGTGGCGGTCTTTAAGAAAGAATTTTCCACGAACCATTTCGAAGTTGATTCCAGCACGGAAATTGGACCGACCATCGGGCAAAAACTTCAAGAGGACGCCCTCATTGCGGTCGTCATTTCCTTTGCCGGGATCATTCTCTACGTGGCGGCGCGATTCGAATTGCGCTTCGGCATCGCCGCGGCCCTAGCGACCTTTCATGACGTGTTGGCGGTATTGGGCGCCTTTTATATTCTGGACAAGGAAATTACGTTGCTTGTCGTGACGGCATTGTTGACGCTAGCGGGTTATTCGATGACGGACACGGTCGTCGTGTTCGACCGTATCAGGGAAAATCTTCGGATGCGACGGAAGGAGAGTGAAGAGACGATTATCAATAACGCGGTCAACCAAGTATTGAGCCGCACGATCGTCACCAGTTTGACCGTCGTGTTGGTGCTGATTCCTCTGACAGTAGCCGGCGGAGAGGTCTTGCACGACTTCTCTCTCGCCCTGTTGTGGGGCGTGATCTTTGGGACCTATTCGTCCGTCTTCGTCGCGAGTCCCTTGCTGGTGCTCTGGCCTGGAGGGTCCGGGCGGCTGTTGAAACGGAGTTAGCCGGAATCACAGGCGCGAGAAGCGAGACGCGCGCGACAGGCGCGACTCGCGAAGATGAAACTTCCGACGCGTCCCGATTTTCTCGCAAGTCGCGCGAGTCCCGCGCCAATAGCGAGATGGGGCACACCCATGACACTCTGGAGTCGGTCTCACAGTCTCCAGCGCAAGATCATCGCGGCGATCGTGCTGGTCGGACTTCTACCCCTGACCCTCCTGCTTGCGCTCACCTATGTCGAGGAGCGGCGCGCGCTTCGCGAAATGACCGGCGCCAACTTCAAGGAAGTCGCCGTGGACGCCGCTCGCCGCATCGAAATGCAGGTCAGTCGTGGAATGAACGAGGCCCAGCAGCTTGCCACAACCCCCTTGCTCCACACCTCCGTCACCGAAGCCAACCGCACATACGAGGGAAAGGATGCGCGAAATATCCAGGGCATGATCAAGGATTGGCAGCAACGGTGGCGTCAACGGGATCAGCAAAGCGAGTTTCCCCTCTTCATCAATCGCATCGTCACCAACTATCTCATCCGGTGGCACGATATCCGCAAATCGGACTATATCGGGATCCTGGTGACTGACAACCAGGGGGCACTGGTGGTCAGTTCCATTCCACAAGTGGAGTATTTTTACGGGAAGACGCCGTGGTGGCAAGCGGTGGTGAAAGGGGGAAGCCCTAGGGGCTATGTCAGCGAGATCACCTTTGATCCCGCTTTTGGGACTCACGTGGTCGTCGTGGCGGTGCCCATTCTGGATGACTCAAAGGGGACGGTAATCGGGACGGTCACGATACTGTTACGTCGAGATACAATCTTCCATGCCATTGCCGAGGTCAGCATCGGGGCGACAGGCCATGCGATGTTGTTCAGTTCCGATGGCGTTCCTGTGATCTGTCCGGTCATGTCTCCGGAAGAACATACGATAAAGCCCGAGTTGATCGGTGCGCTCGGTGAGTTGAAATCCGGTTGGACCGTTGCCGAAGACGATTCGCATGGGGGCCGGAATGCCTTGGTCGGATTCGCTCCGGTTCGATTCAGCGAGAGTTTGGCCCCAGGGAGCCTCGGAGGAAAACAGTGGATCACCGTGGTGCGGCAGGATCCCCAGGAGACCTATGCGCCGCTCGCCGACCTCATGGCGAAAGTGCTGCTCTTTGGGTTGCTCGTATTTGCCGTGCTGTGGGGGACAGGGGTGCTCGTCGCGCGTCGGATCGCCCGTCCCATTCAGTTGTTACACGACGGCGTGCGTGAGATCGGAAGCGGACGATTGGACCGTCGATTGGAACTGAAGACCGGCGATGAAATTGAAGGGCTCGCCGACGCGTTCAACCTGATGGCAACGAATCTACAACGATCGTTTGCCCAGATTGAACAACGCGTGGTCGATGTGCGCCGCTTGGAAGAAAAGTACCGCGATTTGATCGAACATTCTCCGGAGATGATCTATCAATTGAACCGAAGCGGCCAATTTGTTCATGTGAACAAGACGGGGCTTGAAAAACTGAAATACACTCTCGATGAGATGCTGTCGATGCAGCTTTGGGACCTCGTTCCGCGCGGCCAGGAGCCGTTCGTCTTGCAATATTTGGAACGATTGGTGGCGCAAGGGCGCAGCTCGATGGAGACGGTGTTTCTGGCCAAGGACGGTCACCCGATCGACGTGGAGATTCATGCTACGGCGCTGATCGATCAAGAGCGGGGCGGACTGGTTCACTCGCGCGCATTTGTGCGCGACGTGACCGAACGTCACCGGCTTGAGCGGCATCTGCAAGAATACACGACGAAGCTTGAACAGGCCGTGTCGGAGCGGACGCAACAGCTCGTGGCCTCGCAGGCGCGGTACAAGGCGTTGTTCGACTTGGTGGCGGACTCGGTGTTTATGGTGGATCCGAACGGCATCATCGTCGCGGTCAACAAACGTGAGGAGCAAGCACTGGGGTATGCAGAATCCGTCGTGGTCGGTCGCCGTCTGCTCGAAGTCGTCCTCTCGGGCTATCACGATTCGTTGCTCGGGTGGCTGAGCGACGTCATTTCTGGGCAGCGGAAAGTGTCCACTCAGGAGATCATGGTGCGCCATGCCGGTGGGTTGGATACTCCGGTCGAAATGGATTTGATCCGTGTCGGAGTAGCCGACCAACTAC
>Ga0307505_10001933_pt1 | contig 15441 bp, 14 predicted proteins | sample 23_S_MG_FD_202183 | JGI IMG/M metagenome (GOLD analysis project Ga0307505, IMG submission 202183) | Soil microbial communities from Populus trichocarpa stands in riparian zone in the Pacific Northwest, United States - 23_S | ecosystem: Environmental > Terrestrial > Soil > Riparian zone > Trees...
TGCCTTCACCACCGACAGTTTGACCCGCGTCTACGCCGTCCCGGGCCGAACCGCTTCGGCCGTCCGCCGCTTCGGCATGGGCCTGATCGGCCGCCTTGGGCCGGTCAGGGACCGCCTGATGAACGAGGCACGCGGGACGAGCGGCGACCTGCCCCTGCTGCTCAGGGGACTGCCAATATAATTTCATCCTCCCTGTCGCGCAGCGCGTGGGGAGGTGGCAGCGCGCAGCGCTGACGGTGGGGCCCCTCCACCACTCGGCTGCGCCGAGCGGTTCCCCTCCCCACGAGCGATGCTCGCAGGGAGGATTACTGCAGCGTCGGCTCGAACTCGACGCCGCCGTTCACCGCGGCCCGATGGAATTGCATCAGCTGCACCAGCAAATCGGTCCGTTCGTAAAGCGTCGGCGACTCGAGCAAGGCCTGCTTGGCGCCGATGTCGAACGGGGCGACCTGGGCGATGGCGTTGACCAGCATCTCGTCGTCGAGCCGGCCGACCGCCTCCCAGTCGACCGCCAGACCGAGGGCGTCACCAAGCCGCCGGGCCTCGCGCTCGACCTCGGCACGCTGGATCATTTCCAGCGGCGGCGGTTCGCTGTCGTCGAAGGCGGCGGCGTCCACATCGGCGTGGCGATAGGCGGTGCCGAGATCGGCCTCGCCGATCAGCCGGAAGCGGCTCGAGCCATGCAGGACGATGTTGAAGCGGCCGTCTTCCAGCTCCTCGATCCCGACGATCTCGCCGACGCACCCGACCGAATAAAGCGGCGGCTCGCCGTCGCTTACTTCCATCGCCTGCGGCTGGATCATGCCGATCCGCCCGGCGCCGTCGACGGCGTCGCGAACCATGTCGCGGTAGCGCGGTTCGAAAATGTGCAGGGGCAGCTGGGCGCGCGGGAAAAGGATGGCGCCGGCCAGCGGGAAGATCGGCAGGCGGATGGCGCCGCTCATGTGAACAGCAATGCCGACAGGCGCCGCCGCTGGGCCCGCGCCCACGGATCCTCGAGACCCTGCGCCTCGATCAATTGCAGCAGTCGCTTGCGAGCCGCGCCCTCGTTCCACTCGCGGTCGCGGGCGATGAGGTCGAGCAAGGCGTCGGCGGCGGCATCGCGGTCGCCGCCGGCCATTCTCGCTCCGGCCAGCTCGAAGCAGGCGTCATGGTCATCGGCGTTGGCGGCGAGCCGGGCCTCGAGCTCGGACGTGTCGACGGCGGGCGCGGCGGCCGCCACTTCGAAAGCGGCGCGCGCCTGGGCGACGGGCGCCTGCGCGGCGAGATCAGGCGACAGCGAATCGAGCAGAACCTGGGCGACGTCCCGCTCCCCGGCCGCGGTCAGCGCCCGGATGAGCCCGCCGATGGCCGGCGCATTGTCCGGCGCCAGATCGCGGATTTGCTGGAAGAATTGCGCGGCCCGCGATGCGTCGCCTTCGGCCAGGATTTGCTCGGCCATGGCCAGCAAGGGCTCGATTTCGGCCGCCTGCGCCGCCCCTTCGCCCTCGATCTTCAGCTGCTTCAATAGTTCGTCGATGACCCGCGTCAGCTGGCCCTCGGTGCGGTAATTGGTGAGGTCGGCGATCGGCTGGCCCTGGAAGAAAGCGTAGACGGTGGGGATGGTCTTGATCTGGAACTGGGCGGCGAGGAATTTGTCGGCGTCGACGTCGATCTTGACCAGCTTGACGCCCTTGCCGGCATAATCTTCGGCGATCTTCTCGAGGACCGGCGACAGTTGCTTGGACGCCGCCGACCGATCCGCCCAGAAATCGAGCAGGACGAGGCTGGCCATCGACGGATTGACGACATCCGCCTCGAAGCGGGCCAGTGCCTCGCGTTCGCTTTCGCTGAGCCCAAGGGTCGCCACGTTCTATTGCTCCGACTCTACGATTGATCGGCCTGCATATGGGCGGAGGGAGCCAAGCTCACAAGCCGTGCCCGCCGGGCCTTGCGGTTTGCGCCAACTGCATGCTAGGCGCCCGCCTCACCTCAGCTGGGCGGTTACGATTCAACGGCCCGGCTAACGCCGCGAGCGGGCGTAGCTCAGGGGTAGAGCACAACCTTGCCAAGGTTGGGGTCGAGGGTTCGAATCCCTTCGCCCGCTCCATTTTCGTCAGTCCTAGGACTGGCCGTCACCTACAGCGTATACGCCCCGCCGTGGCTCATCTCATGCTGGGCGATCACCGCCCGGACGACGTTGTTCATCAGGGTCATGCGCGTCGCCAGCGGGGTCGAGGTTTTCTTGATCATCACGGCCACGGCATAGCTGCTGCCGTCCGGGGCGGTGACGATGCCGATATCGTTATAGCCGGCTTGCGTCGCGCCATAGACTTGGCCGGTGCCGGTCTTGTGGCTCAGCGACCAGCCCGGCTTGAGGCCGCCTTTCAGGCGATTGGCGCCGGTTTTGGTATTGCCCATGATGTTGAGCAGCCGCGCCGTCGAGGCCGGCGACAAGAGATCGCCGTTCTTCAGCCGGGCCAGGGCAGTGACGATCGCCGTTGGCGCGGCGCCGTCATAGGGATCCTCCACATAGCGGTCGAAGGCGGCCTTGCGGACCGCCTTGGGCAGCGCGTTGCGGGCATCGTAGAAGGCTCTGCCGATCGAATAATTCTGGCTCCAGATCAGGCCCGCGATCCGGCTCTGCAGCGCCCGTTCGCCATCATAGAACCGGATGGCCCCCAGATTCTTGGCGCGGATCATGGTCCGCACCGCCTCCGCTCCCCCAACCGAGCGCATCAATTTGTCGTTGGCGGTATTGTCGCTGGTGGTGATCGCCTTGAACAGCAAATCGCCAAGCGTGGTGGTATAGCCGCCGCCGAGGATCCGCTGGGCGATCGGCTGGTGGAACAGGGTGAGGTCGCTCCGGCCAAGCGTGACCTTTTCGTCCAGGTTGACCCGGCCTTTGTCGACGGCGTCCATGGCCGTGATCGACACCCATAATTTGCTGACGCTCTGCTGCGGAAAGAGCTCGCTGCCACGCCAGTCGGTGGTCCAGCCTTCATCGACGGATCTCACCGCAATGCCGACCCGGCCGCTGAACGCCTTGCCAAGCGCATCGACCCGGTCGCGCAAATAAGCGGGAGCCTGCGGCGCCGGGCGCTGTGGGGAAGCCCGGACCGGCGCGATACTGGGCGCCTGAGGGATTGCCGAAGGCCCGGCCTGAGACAATGCCGCCAACGAGATGGCGAGCCCCAAGCGGCTCCAAGACGACGTCATGACGTCAGCACTCCCCCATCAAACCCCTATTTGCCAACAGCTTAACGCGCGCGAACTGAACGCACGCTGTGCGGGCGTCCGGGAATTCGCATCGGCGGCAAGGCTTGCCAAGCCGGAATGCGGTGAGACGAATCCTCTCAGCGGGGAATGGTGTTGCCGGCGAGCAGGGCGGCCGATTCGACCTCGTCCAGGGCGCGCTGGACGGCAACGTAGCGCCGCGCCTTGGCGGCCCAGTCATTGGCCCGTACCGCGCCCGGCATGCGCATCGTTTCGGCCAGCGCGGCATCGACTTCGCCGCGGCGGACGAGGTCGAGCGCCCGGTTGTAGCGCGCCTCGGGCTTGATCGACGGCCGCGAGGCCTGACGGATCTCGATCAGCGAGCTGAATTCGCGTTTGACCGCGGTCCAGACGCCTTCATCGGGTCCGCCCTTGCGCAGCTCGGGCCCAAGCTTCTCATAATCGCTGACCAGCTCGGCGAGGCTGACCGGGGTGTGCGAGCCGGTCACGATAGTCGCCACGGCGCGGGCATGGCCGCCGCCGAAACGGTCGACCAGCAAGGTTTCGAGATAGCCAAGAGCGACTCCGCGATCGATGGCCCGGCGGGCGGCGAAGGCGACCAGCAAAGCATCGGCCCGGCCGGCGGAGCCCTCGACCCGCTTGGTGGCATTCTCGACCCGGGCAAGGCGCGTCTCGAGCGTCGCGATTTGGGAACTTCTCGCCGGGCCTGCCGGCATCACGATGCTCGCGTCTGCCTCGACCGGTTTCAAGGAAACGATGCGGCTGCGCTGCGGGTCGGGAGCGACTCCCAGCACGCGGGCGGCCTGGTCGTATCGGGCCAGGGCCCAGGCGGCGCCGGCCGCGCCAACCAGGACCAGCGTCACTGCGATCAGCAGGCGCGTGCCCCAACTCGGTCCGTGGCGAGGTTGCGCGTTCATTACGGCCGCAGCTTGTCGCACAGCCGGGCGGCGAGGGCCAGAACCGCGTCGTCGCTGGGCTCCTCGGCAATGGCGACGGCCTGCCAGCCAAGCCCGGCGGCGACCGCAGCCTGCTGGCTGATCGCCGCCAATTTGGTGTGCTTGCGCTCGATCGGCAGGACCAGCTCGGCGAGGCGCCTGGCCGCTTCGGCGGAATGGATGGCGGCGACATTGCCGGTCAGCGCTCGAAACTCGGGCGGCGGAGTCGCTGGTCCGGCCCGATAGGCGCAGGCCGAGGTGATCCGTTGCGCGGGATTCACTGGTGGCCGGCGATGGAAGCCGCAAAGGTGTAGCAGTCTCAGCCCGGCCGGCAGCATGCCGAGCAGATCGTCGATATTGCCGGTGCCAATCGTCCGGACCGTGAAACCGGCCTCCCGCGCCGCCTCGGCCGTGGCCTCGCCGACGGCATGGGCCGGCAGCGCCTTGACGCGCTCCAGCGCCTCGCCGCCATGGCGGACGGCATTGGCGCTGGTCAGCAGCAGACCGTCAAAATTGGCGGGGTCGGGCGCAATCCACTTGACCGGTAACACCTCGAACAAGGGCGTGACTTCGGCCTCAAGGCCGAGCGCGCGGGCCTTCTCGGCACTGGCGCTGGCCCCCGGCTCGGGGCGGAGGATGAAAAGCTTCCTCATGCCGGCTCGAACAATTTGCGGATGGCGTCCGGCGCCCGGCCCAGCATCGCCCGGGCCAGCGCTGCCGCCGCTTCGCTGTCGTCCAGACCAAACTCGGTTTCGTCCTGAATGCGCATGCTGCCGTCCTCGGCCAATAGCTCGGCGCGCAGCCGGACCCGTCCGTCGGCGATCGTCGCCAGCGCCGCCACCGGCGATTGGCAGGTTCCGCCAAGCGCGGCGGTGAAGGACCGCTCGGCTCGGGCGGCGGCGTGAGTTTCGGCATGGTCGATCCGGCCCAGCGCCGCGGCGGTCGCCTCATCCTCCACCCGGCACTCGAGCGCGATCACCGCCTGGCCCGGCGCCGGCAGCATCTGCTCGATTGGCACTGGCGCTCCGACCCCGTCCCTGCCCAACCGGCTGAGACCGGCCCCGGCAAGCATGATGGCGTCCATTTGGCCGGTGGCGAGCTTGCCCAACCTGGTGTCGATATTGCCGCGCAGCGAGACGATCTTCAGGTCCGGCCGAAGCGCGAGCAATTGTGCCTTCCGTCTTGGGCTGGAAGTGCCGACGACTGCTCCGCCCTTCAGTGAATCGATGGACTCCGCACCGATGATACGGTCGCGCGGGTCGGCCCGTTCCAGCACCGCGGCAATCCCGATCGCCTCGGGCCGAACGCTTTCGACATCTTTCAGCGAATGGACCGAAAAGTCCGTGCTCCCGTCCAGCAGCGCCCGGTCCAGCTCCTTGGTCCACAGCGCCTTGCCGCCGACCTCGGCCAGCGGCCGGTCCTGGATCCGGTCGCCGCTGGTGGTGAAAGGGATGATCCGCACGGTGCCCTGATTCCAGCCATGGGCAGCCTCCAGCGCCGCCGCGACCAAGGTCGCCTGCGCCATCGCCAGCGGGGATCCGCGCGTGCCAAGGATCGGGGGTTCGGTCATGCTGATGGGTCAATCCTCTAGCCGAGGCCGCGCCCCTGAGGCAAAGGGCGCAGCGTGACGGTGATCCTCGGCCTCGAATCCTCCTGCGACGATAGCGCAGTGGCGCTGGTCACGTCGGACAGGCGTATCCTGGCGCAAGCAATCGTCTCGCAGAATGCGGCCCACCGTCCGTTCGGCGGCGTGGTTCCCGAAATCGCCGCGCGCGCCCATGTCGAGATTTTGCCGGGGTTGATCCGCCGGGTGCTGGACGAAGCCGGTCTTGGCATCGCCGAGGTCGACGCCGTCGCCGCCACCGCCGGCCCGGGCCTGATCGGCGGGGTGATGGTCGCCTTGCTGGCCGGCAAGGGCATTGCGCTGGCGGCCGGCAAGCCGCTGATCGCCGTCAACCATCTCGAAGGTCATGCGCTGTCGCCGCGGCTGGTCGATCCCGACCTCGGCTTCCCATACCTGCTGCTGCTGGTTTCGGGCGGTCATTGCCAAATTCTCGAGGTGCGGGGGGTCGCCGATTACCGCCGTCTCGCCACGACCATCGACGATGCCGCCGGCGAGGCCTTCGACAAGGCCGCCAAGTTGCTCGGCCTGCCATACCCCGGCGGCCCGGCGCTCGAGGAGCTGGCGGCGACAGGCAATCCCGGTGCAGTGGCATTGCCACGTCCCCTGCTCGGTTCGCCCGAGCCGCATTTCTCCTTTGCCGGCCTGAAAAGCGCCGTTCAGCGCGCCGTAGCGACTGGTGAGCACAAGCCCGCCGACATCGCCGCCAGCTTCCAGCAGGCAGTGGTCGATTGCCTGGTCGACCGTACCGCCCGCGCGCTCGAGTCGAGCGACGCACCCGCCCTTGTCGTCGCTGGCGGGGTCGCCGCCAATGCCGCCATCCGCACCGCGCTCAAAGACCTTGGCAACCGTTCCGGCCGCCGCTTCGCCGTGCCGCCGGGCTGGCTGTGCACCGACAATGCGGCGATGATCGCCTGGGCCGGAGCGGAACGGTTGGCGCTTGGCCTGACCGATCCGCTCGATGCACCCGCGCGGGCGCGTTGGCCGTTGGATGAGAGCGCCGACAAAGTACGCGGGGCAGGGGTGAAGGCATGACCATCGAGAAAATAGCGGTGATCGGCGGCGGCGCCTGGGGCACCGCCCTGTCCCAGGTCGCGGCGCACGGTGGCCGCGAGACTTTGCTCTGGGCGCTCGAGGACGATGTCGTCGGCGCCATCAACCGAATCCATGAGAATCCCGTCTATCTGAAGGGTCAGAAGCTGGAGCCGGCGATCCGCGCCACGGCCAATTTCTCCGATCTTGCCGATTGCGACGCCTGGCTGGTGGTCACGCCCGCCCAGCATATGCGGGCGATCCTCGGCCGCTCGCCCTGCCCCAACATGCCGCTGGTGCTTTGCTCGAAGGGCATCGAGGAAGGCTCAGGCCAATTGCTCCATCATGTCGCCCGTGAGGTCTGCCCGACCTCGCCGATCGCGGTCCTGTCGGGCCCGACCTTCGCTCACGAAGTCGCCGCCGGCCTGCCGACCGCTGTCACGGTGGCGACGGAAGATTCAGCGCTGGGCGAGACGTTGCGCGACCGGCTCGGCATTCCTGCCTTCCGCATCTATCTGACCGACGATGTCGCCGGGGCCGAGGTCGGCGGGGCCGTCAAGAACGTCCTGGCGATCGCCTGCGGCATCGTCGAGGGCAAGGGCCTCGGCCAGAACGCCCGCGCGGCCTTGATCGCCCGCGGCTTTGCCGAAATGACCCGCTTCGGGCTGGCGATGGGCGCGCGGCGCGAGACTCTCGCCGGCCTGTCCGGCCTCGGCGACCTGGTCCTGACCTGCTCCTCAACCAGCTCGCGCAATTTCTCGCTCGGCAAGGGTATCGGCGAGGGCTGCGCGCCTGCGGAATTGATGAGCGACCGGCGGACAGTCGCGGAAGGCGCCTTTACCGCGCCGGTCCTGGCCAGGCTTGCCGAGAGCAAAAGCATCGACATGCCGATCGTCAGCGCAGTCGCCCGGCTGCTCGATGGCTCGGCTGGCGTCGATCAAGTCCTTGAAGGCCTGCTCTCCCGTCCCCCGCGTCTCGAAAGCCACTAGAAATCGATCGCTTTGCCTTCCTTTTCCCAATCGCCGTAGCGAGTTGGGTCGGGGCGCTCCTCCTCGCCTTCCGGCGGGCTGGCCTCGGGCACGGCTTCCGGCTCGGGCACCGGCGGCGATTTGCTGAGATAATCGGGCGGGTCGAGATGCCTGGGCCGCTTCATCAGCCGGGACATGGGCGTTGACGGCGCCGAAGCCAAGCGTTGAAGGCCTTGAGCCGCGCCGGGCGGCGCTGCGCATCCTCGATCGTGTCATGCGCGGCGGCCAGACGGTCGATTCCGCCGCCCAGTCCGCGAGCAAATTGCCACCGGCGGAACTGGCTTTCGCCTTGGCGATTGTCGGCGAGACGTTGCGGCGCCTGCCCGAGCTCGATGCGCTGATCGACGGCACCACCCGCGACCCGCTCCCCGACGACAGCAAGGCGCGCATGGTGCTGCGGCTGGCGCTGGCCCAGAAACTGGCGCTGACCGTGCCCGATCACGCCATCGTCGCCACCGCTCTGCCGCTCGTTGAGGGCGGCCCACGGCGTCTGGTCCATGGCATCCTTGGCACCCTGCTGCGGCGCCCGCTCGCCGCCAGCGACTCGCCGGCACTGCCCGCGGATGTCGAGCAGCGCTGGGGCAAGGCCTGGGGCGAAGAAGTCGTCCACGCCGCCCGCCGCGCGATCGTTCGCCGTCCGCCGATCGACTTGAGTTTCGCCAGCGACGAGGCGGCGCGGGCATTTGCCGAAGCAAGCGGCGGCAAGACCTTCCTGCCGCGCCATGTTCGGCCGATGACGACCGGCGCGGTGGCCGACGTCCCCGGCTATGCCGGCGGATCCTGGTGGGTGCAAGACCTGGCCGCCTCGCTGCCCGCGCGGCTGGTTCCGGCTGATGCCATAACCGTTCTCGACGCCTGCGCCGCACCTGGCGGCAAGACGATGCAGCTCGCCGCCGCCGGCCATGAAGTGCTGGCCCTCGACCGCTCGGCGAACCGGCTGAAGCGCCTGGCCGAAAATCTCGAGCGCACCGGTCTTACCGCCGAGCTCGTCGCCGCCGACGCCTTCGCCTGGCAGACCGAGCGCCGTTTCGACGCCATCCTGATCGATGCGCCCTGCTCGGCGTCCGGCACCTTCCGCCGCCATCCCGAGGTCCTGTACCGGGTGCGCCCGACCTACATCCGCGAGGCAGCCGAGGCCCAGCAGCGCCTGCTGAATCGCGCCAGTGCCTGGCTGAAGCCGGGCGGGACTTTGGTCTATTCGGTTTGCTCGCTGGAGCCCGAAGAGGGCGAGCAAGTCATCGCCGCTTTCCTCAGCGACAATCCTGACTTCCGGGTCCATCCGCCTGAGCAATTCGCCGACTGGCTTCAGCCGACGAAGGACGGAGTCCTGCGCATTCTCCCCGGACTGCTTGATAGCGACGGCGGGATGGACGGCTTCTTCGTCGCCCGCCTTGTCCGCGCCGCCTAATTCCGTCTAATCGGAGCGATGCCCCAACCAATCATCGCCCCGTCCATCCTCTCCGCCGATTTCGCTTGCCTGGGCGAGGAAGTCCGCGCCATCGACGAGGCTGGCGCCGATTGGATCCATATCGACGTCATGGACGGCCACTTCGTGCCGAACCTGACGATCGGGCCGGGGGTAGTGAAGGCGCTGCGGCCGCACACCGCCAAGCCGTTCGACGTCCACCTCATGATCTCGCCGGTCGACCTGTTCCTCGACGCTTTCGCCGAGGCCGGGGCCGACACGATCACCGTCCATCCCGAGGCCGGGCCGCACCTCCACCGCACCATCCAGCGGATCAAGGCGCTGGGCAAGAAGGCCGGCGTGTCGCTGAACCCGGCGACCCCGGCCAAGATGCTCGATTATGTCCTTGAGGAGATCGACCTGGTCCTGGTGATGAGCGTCAATCCCGGTTTCGGCGGCCAGAAGTTCATCACCTCCCAGCTCAAGAAGATCGAAGCGATCGCCAGCCGCATCGCCAAGGAGAATCTGGACGTGATCGTCGAGGTTGACGGTGGCGTCGATGTCGGGACCGCTCCGCAAGCGATCAATGCCGGCGCGACCGCGCTCGTCGCCGGCACCGCCGCCTTCAAGGGCGGCGCGGCGCATTACGCTGCCAATATCGCCGCTCTGCGAGGCGGGTGATGGACAGGGAATCGGCTGCCGAACGCGCGGTCGTCAGCAAGCTTGCCAAGGGACCCTTGCTGTCGCGCCTGCTCGGTGCCTCGCGCCAGCCGCTGAAGCTCGTCGCCGTGCCCCGCGACCATGTCCAGGGCGATCGCCGTCGCGGCGACGCTCTGCTCGCCGGGCGTTTCGCCTATGGCGCCGAGCAAATTTCGCTGACCGATATGGATTTCGCAGAGCTGGGCGTAGGAGGTGCGCTCGCCGAGCAATTGCAGGGTTTTTCCTGGCTGCGCGACCTGTCCGCCGCCGCGGCGCGCGAGAAAGGTGCGCGACTGGCCGAAGCGATAGCAGGCCGCTGGCTGCTGGCCCACGGCACCCGCGTCGACGATGCCTGGCGCGCCGATCTGTGGGGCGAGCGGATCCTCTTCTGGGCGGCCTACGCACCCTATATCTTGTCCAGCACCGACACCGGCTACCGCTCGGCTCTGCTCAACACGCTGGCGCGCGGCGCCCGCCATGCCGATGCCAATGCCGACAAGATGCCTCCCGGGCTCAAGAGGATAACCGCCTGGTGCGGCGTGGTCGCCGCCGGCCTGCTCGTCCAGGGCGGCGTGCCCCGCGTCGCCCATGGCGAGGCCGGCCTGGCCCGGGCGCTGGCCGCCGCGCAGTTCGACGACGGCGGATTGATCGGCCGCTCGCCCGAGGAGCAAGGCCTGCTGGTCGACCGACTCGGCTTGCTGCGCGGGGCCTATTTCGCAGCCAAACAGAGCCTGCCTGACGGCATCGAGGCCGCCGCCGCAGCGGCGCTCGCCGCGCTTCATGGCGTCACCATGGGCGACGGCACCTTGTCCAGCTGGCAGGGCGGCAATCGCGGCGAGAACGCTCGCCTCTCCGCCCTAATCGAGGGCTGTGGCTTGCGGGCCCGGCCGCTTCGCCAGGCCCGGGGCTGGGGCTACCAGCGCCTGTCCGCGCTCGGCACGATCGCCGTCGTCGATGCCGCTCCGCCGCCGGCCGCCAAAATCGCCGAGCATGGCTGCGCCTCGACCTTGGCCATCGAACTCTCCGACGGCGCCCAGCGGCTGATCGTCAATTGCGGCGGCCCGGGTAAAGCCCCGACGGACCTGTCCGAGGAACTGGTCGATGGCCTGCGAACCACGGCGGCGCACAGCACCTTGACCATCGACGACAGTAATTCGACCAATATCCAGCCCGACGGCGCGCTCGGCAAAGGCGTCGATGACGTCATCATCGACCGGTCGGAGGATAATGATTCGAGCCGGCTGGAGGCCACGCACGACGGCTATGTCCGCGGCTTCGGCCTGCTCCACAAGCGCAGCATTTCACTCGGCAATGACGGCAAGGAATTGCGCGGCCTCGACCAGTTGACTGCCAAGGGCCGACGCAAGATCCGCGACTCTGCCCCTTATGCCGTCCGCTTCCACTTGGAGCGCGGAGTCGAGGCGACCCTCACAGCCGACGGCATGGGCGCCATCCTGCGCTCGCCCGGGGCGCCGCCGTGGAACTTCCGCTGTCGCGGCGCCAACCTCGGCATTGAGGAAAGCATCATGATCGACGGCTTCGGCCGACCCCACCCGACCAGCCAGTTGGTGATTGCCGGCGAAGTCTCGCACCTCGGCGGCGAAATCGCCTGGCAATTGCGCCGATCGAGCTAAGCAAAGGACCAAGAATGCCCGACCTCGTGCCCGTCGCCAGGGCGCTCATTTCGCTTTCCGACAAGAGCGGCCTCGATAGGCTCGCGGCGGGCCTCGCCCGGCACGGCGTCGAGCTGGTCTCTACCGGTGGCACGGCGGCCAAGCTGCGCGAGACTGGTGCCGATGTGCGCGATATCAGCGACCTCACCGGCTTTCCGGAGATGATGGACGGCCGGGTCAAGACCCTCCACCCCAAGGTCCACGGCGGGCTGCTCGGAGTCCGCGACAATGCTGACCATGCCGCGGCGATGGCCGAACACGGCATCGCTCCCATCGACCTCGTCATCGTCACTCTCTACCCGTTCGAAGCGACCGTGGCGCGCGGCGCCTCACGCGATGAGATTATCGAGAATATCGACATCGGCGGACCGTCGATGGTCCGCTCGGCCGCCAAGAATCACGAATTCGTGACGATCGTCACCGACCCCGCCGATTATGCCGAACTCCTCGCCGAGCTTGACGCCAATGATAGCGCGACGACGCTTGCCTTCCGCAGGCGGATGGCGGCCAAGGCCTATGCGCTGACTGCGGCGTACGATTCGATGATCTCGCAATGGTTCGCCTACGCCGACCGGGGCGAGCGCTGGCCGGCCAGCTGGACCACGTCGTCCAGGCTCAAGATGCCGCTGCGCTACGGCGAGAATCCGCATCAGCGCGCGGCGCTTTATGTGCCGGCCGGTCCGCATATCGCCGGCATTGCCGGGGCAAGCCAAGTCCAGGGCAAGGAGCTTAGCTACAATAATTTGAACGATGCCGGCGCGGCCTTCGACCTGGTCTCGGAATTCCGCGATGCCGATCCAGCCGTGGTCATCGTCAAGCACGCCAACCCTTGCGGCGTCGCCATTGCCGCCGATCTCCTCACCGCCTGGCGCGAGGCGCTGGCCTGCGACAGCGTCTCGGCGTTCGGCGGCATCGTCGCCGTCAACCGCGTGCTCGACGCCGCCACGGCCGAGGCGATCACCGACATCTTCACCGAAGTCGTCGTTGCGCCCGACGCCGACGACGAGGCCCGCGCCATCTTCGCCAGGAAGAAGAATCTGCGGCTGCTGCTGACCGGCGACCTGCCCGATCCGGCGCGGCCGGGCCAGACGCTGGCGGTCATCGCCGGCGGCCTATTGGCGCAGGACCGGGACAATGGCCGGGTCACCGCCGCCGACCTCAAGTGCGTGACGAAGCGCCAGCCGACCGATCAGGAATTGCGCGACTGCCTGTTCGCCTGGACGGTCGCCAAGCACGTCAAGTCCAACGCCATCGTCTATGCCAGGGATGGGGTTACGGCCGGCGTCGGCGCCGGGCAGATGAACCGACGCGACAGCGCCCGAATCGCTGCCTTGCGGGCCAAGGAGGCCGCCGAGGCCAATGGCTGGCCCGAGCCGCGGACGATCGGCTCGGCGGTTGCCTCCGACGCTTTCTTCCCCTTCGCCGACGGCTTGCTCGCCGCCGCCGAGGCGGGCGCGACGGCGGTCATCCAGCCAGGCGGGTCAATCCGCGACGACGAAGTGATCGCCGCCGCCGACGCAGCCGGGCTGGCGATGCTGTTCACGGGCATGCGGCACTTCAGGCATTAGGCTCCTCCCTGTCGCGCAGCGATGGGGAGGGGGACCGCTCGACGAAGTCGAGTGGTGGAGGGGTATGGCGCTGACCCCTCCGTCAGTCCTTCGGACTGCCACCTCCCCATCGGCTTTGCCGGCAGGGAGGAGCGCGCCTATCTCGGCGCCTCCACCGAATTCGCCGGTGTAGGCAGGCTGAGTTCCTCGATATCCGCTTTCTTCATCCGGAACAGCTCGCGGTCCTCGGGGCCGAAGCCCTTGGTCCACAGCACCGCGCCGAAAGCGACGAGGATGAGGGGAATGCCGAACAGGAGCTCAGCCCATTCCGGCAGCATAGTCGCAAGGTAACCGACCGCGGTAGCCGCCGCCGCCGCCCAGACCAAAGGCCAGCGCCAGCCGTTTACCCGCTCGCCAAGGATCCCGCGCAGCAGCTGCGACTTGGCGACGGCGGCAAAGCCCAGCGCCAGCATCAGGCCGATCGCCGGCCCGGTCGCCTGCCACATTAACGGCAGCTCCCAGGCCCGCATCAGCAGGATGAGGGCGACGGCGAGTCCAGCTTCGAGCGCCAGCATGACGAAGCTGATCAGCATGTTGCGGTGGCGGGCGACGTAGATGAGCGCGCCTTCGCTGACGGCTGCCATCGCCGCAACCACTTCCGCGGCGAGAAGGAAACCGAGCGCGGCGGTGCCGGCGACGAAGGCCGGGCCGACGAGACCCATCACGGCTTCACCCGGGATGCCGAGGGCCAGTGCGACACCAAGCTGGGCGGCGATCACCCAGAAGCCGACCTGCCGGACCTGCCGGGCGACGGCGGCCTTGTCGCCGGCGGCGATGTTGCGGGCGACGACCGGCCCGAGGATCGGATCGAAGCTGGTCTTGAGCTTGGCCGGCAGCGAAGCGACGTTCTGGGCGACATAATAGATACCGACGACGGCCGGCGAGAAGAACAGGCCGAGCACGGCAATGTCGACCCGGCGCGAGCCCCATTCAATGGCGTCGGCGGCGGCGAAAGGCACATATTGCCTCGCCATTCGCAGCAGGATTCTCGGATTAGGATGCCAATCCTTCGGCAGGCCATAACTCTTCAGGAACGGCACGATGCTTGCCGCGAGGGCCGCAACCATGGACAGCACGTAGGATATGATCAGGCCGTCACGCAGCGAAATGTAAGACCATGCGAAGGCCGCGATGCTGATTGTCCAGGGCTCGACGATGGCCCGTGCGCGCACCGTCGAGGTAACGTCGTTTCGATAGGCCAGCGCCGCCAGCATGATGTCCGACCAGGCCAGCGCGATGACCGTGATCGGCAACAGCCATTCCAGGCCGGTGATCTCGCTGTTCGGGAACATGGCCTGCGGAAAGACCATCAGCAGGCCCATGCACACCGCCGAGCCGATGGCGGCAACCAGCAAGGCGTCCCAGACGATGCAGGTGTGGGGCCTGTCGGTGGCGGCAAGTTGCTGTGCCAGGCCGCGCTTCAGGCCCAGCGTCGCCAGCTGGGCCGCGAATTCGACGATCAATATGGCGTAGGCGAAGCGGCCCAGCGCCTCGGCGCCGTAGATGCGGCCGGCAATGAACAGGAAGGGCAGGCGCGCCGCCAGCCGAAGCACGAAACCGAAGAAATTGATCCGGCCGCCGCGCGCCAGCGCCGCCAGGTCGGCTTCCGGCGGCGGCGGTTCGGGGTCCGGCTTCAATGCGCGGCGCCCCAGTTCGCGCCCCAGCCGACTTCGACGTCCAAAGGCACGTCGAGCGTCATCGCCGGTTCGGCGGCTTCGCCCATGACCTTGCGGATCACCGCCGCGGCTTCCTCCTCGCGGCCGTCGGGCACCTCGAAAACCAGTTCGTCGTGGACCTGGAGCAACATCCGCACTCCGTCGAGCCCGGACTCGGCCAAAGCCTCGTCCATCCGCGCCATGGCCCGCTTGATAAGGTCGGCGCTGGTCCCCTGGATGGGGGCGTTGATCGCCGCCCGTTCGGCCCCGGCGCGATGGTTGGGATTGCCGGCGCGGATGTTGGGGAAATGCGTCCGCCTCCCGAACAAAGTCCTGGTGAAGCCGTTCTCGCGGACGAACTGCAGCGTGTCGTCCATGTAGGTCCGGATGCCCGGGAAGCGCTCGAAGTAACGGGCGATGATTGCCGAGCCCTCTTCCTTGGGAATGCCGAGCCGGCCCGCCAGGCCCCAGGATGAAATCCCGTAGAGGATTGCGAAATTGACCGTTTTCGCCTTGTTGCGGCTGTCGCGGTCGGCCGAGCCGAACAATTCCTCGGCCGTCCGGTTGTGG
>Ga0307505_10001934_pt1 | contig 15433 bp, 12 predicted proteins | sample 23_S_MG_FD_202183 | JGI IMG/M metagenome (GOLD analysis project Ga0307505, IMG submission 202183) | Soil microbial communities from Populus trichocarpa stands in riparian zone in the Pacific Northwest, United States - 23_S | ecosystem: Environmental > Terrestrial > Soil > Riparian zone > Trees...
CTCCACCCAGCAGCGTGCCTACGATCTTCTCAGGTCGATCCAAGTGTAGCCAGAAGCCTGCACGCACTTTCGGCGCTATCTCTCACACTCTTCGGAAGATAGTCTCACCAGACGCCAGGAACTTCAGACTAGCGAGCGGGTCAGTGCCGACGATCGATCTCGGCGTGGGAGAATTTGATCATCGCCTGGTCTCCGCGGCCGTGCGCTCGATCTGCTCGCTGAGGGAAGAGACCGAGCGGTCGATCCTCTCGTGCGACAAGGCGACAGACTCGGCGACCAGCCGGACATCATCAACATGGAGGCTCATCTGCGGAAAACGAAACCCGCGCAGACAGGAGACCTCAGTCTCGGTACCCGCACGCTCCTCGTTCTTCGCACGAGATCCTTCGCCGTCTACGTGACTCAGGATGCAGGGGGGATAGCGCGCGGCTCTCCCAGCCTGTCATCCTGAGCGGGTGGCGGGTGGGTGCGAAGGATCTCCTGCGGAAAACGAAACCCGCGCAGACAGGAGACCTCAGTCTCGTACCCGCACGTTCGTCGTTCTTCGCACGAGATCCTTCGCCGTCTACGCGACTCAGGATGCAGGGGGGATAGCACGCGGCTCTCCCAGCCTGTCATCCTGAGCGGGTGGCGGGTGGGTGCGAAGGATCCCCTGCGGAAAACGAAACCCGCGCCGACAGGAACCTCAGTCTCGGTACCCGCACGTTCGTCGTTCTTCGCACGAGATCCTTCGCCGTCTACGCGACTCAGGATGACATCAAAGATGTCATCCACTGCTCCCAGGCCGGCAGTTTTGCTCAAACAGCGTGCCCAAGGCTTGGCCAACCAGCGCCGCCGGCCGTGCCGGCTTCCAAGAAACTCCCAGTGTTTGCACGGTCAGAATGCAAACTCATCGGAGGCTGCAAAGCCCCCCTCATCCGGCCGATGGCCACCTTCTCCCCCCAAGAAGCCGGGGGGAGAAGGCTCTCGATTCCACACCCTCGCGAAGAACTACTCCAGCTCGCGATGCCCACACACCGAGAGCCTTCTCCCCTCCGCAGAGGGGAGAAGGTGCCGAAGGCGGATGAGGGGTCGCCCTCGTGGCAGGCACGCAGTCTTGTTTCTTTCTCTCAGGCGCGCCGCGCGCGGCGTGGGGCGACTCAGGATGACAGGCTGATTGCTCGGACTTCTGAACAACCGCTGAGTAGGCCGTCAGCCGGCCAGCTCGTAGGCCTGCTTCACGACCGCGATCAACTTCGCGTCGACCTCGTCCGGGCTGGTCAGCGAAGCGACGTACTGGCACATCCCACCGGGCGGTACCGCCTCGACGCGAGGATGCGTGACCGCTTCCTTCAGATTGATCCCCAGCTCGAAACGCTCGTTCGTCTTCGGCCCCAGCATGGCGAACTGCTTCTTTCGCCGAAGTGAGACGTACCCCTTCTTCGGCGCGATCTCGAACTCGCCGAACTGGTTGATGGCGCTCATCAACTTCTCGTGAATCGGCCGCAGATGCGCCTTCTTGCCCGTGTAGATGCCGTCGAGAACATCGCCGGTGGACAACCCCGCCGCCTTCGCCGCGCTCTCGCCGTCCGATTTCAGAGCCACGTGAGCCAGCGTATTCGCGTCCCCGTGACCGAGGCCGTAGGTCTCCTGCAGCCAGGTCCGAATCTCCCCGTGCTTCGTCTTGCCGCACTTCGCGATGGCCGCGGTGAGCTGCGCCAGCGTCTTCCCCGTCTTCTTCTCGATGTTCGCGACCTGCGTCGCCAGTGCCTTCTCCGAGTCCGCCATCCTGCCTCCGTCGTTTCTCACCATTCTATTCAACGGTGCCGCGGTTTCCTTTAGCCGCGGTCTTCTCGACGTCTTGGGCCCCGCCGGCGTCACTGCACTCCTTCGCTGGGGAATGCCACTTCGACCCTCAGCGACGACTCGTTCTGCTTCGCTTCCGGCCGCGCTTCGCCAGAGTGTCTGTCGGCTCAGGCACGTTCCAGATACGGCGAATCGCAGTCGCCAGATCCGGATCGATTCGCTGCAAATACGCTTCCTTGTCAACAGCGTCGTGGAATGCGGCGAAGGCCTTCAACCGCGCGGTGATGTCGCTTGCGGTGCTGCGTTCCTCGAGGAGGACGGCCACGTCACGTAGCAGACCCGCATCCGTGCTCGTGGTGGCGAGTCCGTCCACCAGTCCTGCAATTGCGTGCGTGAACCGCTGTGCCTCGGACTTGCCGTCGCGGAGCGGAACCAGGGCGATGATTCTCTCGATCCAAGGAAGAGCGTTCGCGATTCGACGATACGCCGCTGCCCGTCCATCCGATCCCGCCATTCTTCCCAAGATCTTGCCTGCTTCGCCGAAGTCGTGAGGCTGCCAGGCGGACTTCGGTTTCGCGATCTCTGGATGGCGTCCCAAAAGCGTGACCAGAGGAACCCATGTGCCGGCACGCGCCGATGCCGCCAGACCGTACTCCAAGAAGTCGCCCGGGAAATCCGGAGCGGGCAGATTCGAATCCGAGAGGGTCCTGCTGATGATTTCAAACGCCTCCGGCCAGGAGAATTCCCTGGCGACGAGCAGGGTGTTTCTTAGGGCGTTGGAGATCAGATCTGGAGTTCGAGATTGACGCGCAAACTCGAGATAGAGAGCCGCCGCATTCCTCGCCTCCTGCGCGGACTCCGGTCTCCTTGCAAGGATGCTGCTGCGCAGGTGGGCTGCCCATGCAGCCTGAGGCCAGCTTTCGGGCCGGGCGGCGGTCGCAATCGCGATGGCTCGTGCCGCTGCTTCCAGGGCCGCGTCGTTCTCGCCCAGTTTTTCGAGATTCCAGCTCAATCGAAAGTGAATCGCCGCCTGAGTTTTCGGTCGAGCGGCTTCGAAAGTTTCATCTGCAATTGCCGCGCGAGCGGCTTCGGCCGCTTCGCGATACCGGTCTAATCTTTCAAGGAGCCAGATCCTTCCATCGATCGCGTGCCACTTCATTTCCACGTTGCCGATGCCCGAGGCGAATGATGCGTACTGATCGGTCGTCGACAACGCACTTCTCGCATCCCCTATCGCCTCCTGTGCACGAATCAGCGCCGTGAGCGCTTCCGCTCGAACCATATGCGCCTGATGAGCCGCGGCTTCTTCGGCGGCGTGCCGCGAATCATCGAGCGCTGCTGCTTCCTGTCCTGGAAGCTCCAATCGGACCCTTGCTCGGAGAGCAAGACCGAGCGCGCGGGTTACGGGGGCGCCGTTGTCCTCTGCCAGTTTGATGAGCTGGGCAGCAGCAGTTAAAGCGTCGTTGGGTCGATTCAGATTGATTCGGGCATGAATCAGTTGCACGAGAAGCCGCCCTTGGATGAACGGATCCTCGGTCAATGCCAGGCCTCTCATTGCCGACGCTTCGCTGTCGAGGAAGAGGCGCGCATTTCTGGCGAAGATGGCGTCATCAGCGAGGGCCAGCGCTTTCACCGAAAGGTTTTCCGCCCGATCCGCAGAGTCGAACATCGCTTCGAGAAGGTCAAGAGCTCCTTCGTTGTCGCGCGCACGATTGAAACGAAAGCTGGCCAGGGCGGTCAGGGCAATGATCAACGCATCCGGCATTGACGCACCGCGAGCTCCTTCCACGGCGCCGTCCAGAATGGTCGCCGCCATCTGGTCGTGATCGTTGCGGGATGCGGCAACGGCCTGCAGCACGAGAGCCGAAGTGCGCTGCAACTCCGTCGTCGCGTGTGCGCCGCGTTCAGCCCAACGCTTGAACGCACGCTCGGGATGATCCCGCAGCTCGACACGGAGCGACTGAACGTCCTCGTCCTTCGCGGCAGCGAGCGCGATTTCAGGCCGGGGAGGATTCGTTGCGACGCCGCCGTCGCGAAAGCGGCAGTAGCCGCGATCGTTCGAACCGGCCGTCAAGGGCAGTCTCCCGAATGCGCGAGCTTCGTCGAACTCACCGCGCTCCAGATGAGCACGGATCTGCAACTCGCGCTCTCGAGGAGTGAAAAAGCGCTCCAGCAGCTCAGCGATCGGCGCGAGACCGCGAGAGCCTCCATAGCGCCGGCGATAGAAATGAACGAAAAGCCGATCCCTCACGCGATAGAGCTGGCTTGCGCCTCCCCGTTCGGCCTGAGCGTGAACAATGCGGCTTCGAACGAGAAAACTGAACGCGTCGGCGATCTGGCGCTGTTCACTCTTCATCCGCGCCGCAAGTCCCGTTTGGGAGACAGGTTCGCCGCCGCGAATCAGTTCGTCCAGCACCCCTGCGGCGGCAGGAGGCAGCGCGTCCATCCGTTGCCGGTAATAGTCGGCGAGTTGGTCGACAAGTTCGTCCAAGGTATCCGCGATGCTGTGCGCGCTGGGGGAACCAAGCACACCACCGAGCAACTGAGCGAGTCGGGGATTGCCACTGGTGAACTCCACGATCGCCCGTGCTCGGGCCTCCTCGATCTCGCTGAGCGGCGGCGTGCCATCCAACGCGCGGCGCCGGTTGAAGTAATCGATCGCGGTATCGGGCGACCAAGTCTGGAGATCGACCGGTTTGAACGCTTGAAACAACGGACGTTCGTAGTCCATGTCGACTGTGCCGGTCGCGGTGGCGATGACCAGGAAACGCCCTCCAAGAGCGTTCATCAGCTTCCGGAGACGCTCTTCCGCTTGACGGCGCGCGACAGCCAGACCGCTGCGCACTCCCTTCGAAGGCATGGCGCCGAAAAGCTTCTCCGTTAGCGTGTCGAAGTTCTCGAGCAATACGACGGCGATGCCGCGGCCGATCCCGAAACGGCGATCGAGCGCCTCGTGCAGCTCGACGACCGCCCCTTCCCATGCATGCTGGGGCTCGCGTTCGTCGACTTGCCAACCCATCCCGGACCAGTCATCGCCTCGTACGTGCGCCGCGACGATCCGCAGGATTTGTGGAGCACTGCGAATGTTGTACTGCTCTTCGGGCAGAAGAACGCAAGCCACCCCAGGGATGCTCGCGCATTCGATCTCCACGAGTCGCATCAGAAACGACTTGCCTGACCCGCGTTCGCCGTAGACGATGAGGGCCGGCATAGGCCGTTCCTGTGAACCAGCGGCTTGTCGAATGGACGGCATGATCTCGGCGAGCTCATCGTCGCGGCCGGTCGCAACCGCCCGGACCACCGCGTCGGTCATCCGGTGCGTGTTGAACGTTTCGATGCGCCGACCGTCTGTCACACGAATGCTCCGCCACGCCTCTGACGCCACCACGCGGTGACGAGCGTGGATGCGGGCCGCCACACCTGCCCCTGATCTCGGGGCGCCCGCATCTGCAGGAAACCATCCTCCCTCAACATCGCCAATGCGTCGCCGAGGTCGGCGTCATCGACCGGGTCATTGCCGCGGAGGCTTTGATATTCGACCGGGTTGGTACTGGAGATCACTGTCTGCAGCAAACGCGTGAGCAAGGCCGGTAGGGGCTCCGGCAGCTCGCGATAAAAGGGAAGCCGGCGGTCAAACTGCTCGTAGAACGTGGCGTCGAGATTGGGTCGAATCTTCTCGGCGAAAATGTCCGAGATCTTCTCCAATGGCGCAGCGCGGCCTCCCACGGTCAGTTGTTGAAATCCTCGCTGCAGGATCGACGTGTAGAGCGCGGCGCTTTCTTCGATTAGCCGCTCCGCGTGTTGACCGGTCCAGCCCCTTGCTTCCCCGCCAGCCGCAAGACGTCGCACGAATATGCGGGCTTCGTCGTCGCCAAGCGGTGGAACCTCGAGCCTCGTCAGGTCGATCAGATGGCTGAGGTCGAGGCCGTGCCGGCGGCCGAGCGCTGCCATTCCCACCGAACCGAGCAGCAGCATTCGTACCCCTTTCGCGCGCCAACGCCGCATGGCAGCGAGGAGCAGGTCGACGCGCGTGCGCCCTTGAGCAGAATCGCTTTCGAGGATGTTGCGGCAGAGCCACGGAAATTCGTCGATGACAAGGACGACCTGTTCCGAGCGGTCAATGGAGCTCTCGACCGCGTCCATGATCGGCGACAAGTACGCCTGAATATCGGCTTCTCTTCCCGCAAGTTTCTGTAAGGCATCGCGGGCGGTCGCTGCGATCGCGTTGTCATCGGCGATCAACTGTGTGACGCGCTGGCGCCAGCCCTGGGGAGGAAGTTGTTTGAGAATATCAACCAGCAGCTTGCCTTCGGAACCGCACCCTTGAGCATCCTGATAGAGAACCAGGTACGGCGGCTTTCGGTCGCGCAGACGCTCAGCACAGGCAAGCACCTCACTTGACTTGCCGATCCGCCTCAACCCGAACAACGTGCCGCCATTCGTTCCGGTCATGACGCTGTCAAACTCTTCTTCAAGCTCTGGCCGAGCGAGGCGTCTTTCGCCGGTAACGGCAGTTCCAAAGTGCGGTGAGATGGGGAGTTCCATGGTGCGCATAAGATATCGCAAATGCCAGATATCGCCAGAACGTTATACCGTTGGAGCTGGCGCCCAGGCGCCGAGCGGGAGGACCGCGCCCGAGCTGAGATGCGCCGGGTAGGCGTGAGGACCGTCCCTGCTGCACCTCTTTTCAAGTGTTGACACGAAAGGATATCCGCTATTCGCGAATCGCGAATCTGTCGCGATGGAGCCACTCAAGTCGCAAACGCGGCGGTGGTGCTGAGGCTTTGGGGTTGAACGTCGACACCGATCAGCTACCGCTTCGCCCGCCGCCCTAGCCCGCATTTCTCAAGCCCTTCGTCGCGAGACAGCCGAGAGTGGCCTGGATGCGAGTCGAACGGCGATTTCGCGACGAAGGCATAGTTGACACTATGTTGAGGAGCGAAATCGTCGTTCGGCGAAGCAGACAGGCCGCTATCGGCTGTCGCAGCAGAAGGGCTGTGAGAAATGCGGGCTAGCGGCGTAGCTCGCTGCAGAGTTTGGGGTGAGCGCGTTCCGAGGGTTACCAGGCCAGTACGGACCTGCGAGAATGCCCGGTCATGAGACGCTTCCTGCTTCTGCTGGCCTTTGCCTCGACTCTGTACGCTGCTCCCTCCGACGACCTCGATCGCAAGGTGACCATGCTGGGCAAGATGGTCTCCGCCGGCGCGCCCTCCTTCTCGCCCGACGGCAAGCGCATCGCGTTCATCACCGCGATCAGCGGGTCGCCGCAGGTGTGGACCCTCTCGGCCACTGGCGGGTGGCCCGACCAGATCACCGCCTTCGATGACCCGGTGGCGAGTGTGAAGTGGTCGCCGAACGGTGAATGGCTGGCGGTGCAGGTCGCGCCGGGCGGAGGGCTCACCGAGCAGATCTACGTCATGCGCCCCGACGGGTCGGAGCCACGGATGATCAGCGAGGGGGCACCCACGCACAACCAGATCGGCGCGTGGACTCCCGACTCGAAGTCGTTGCTCGTCGCCTCCAACCGCCGCACGCGGAATGCGATGGACATCTGGATCCTCGACGTCGCCGGCGGCGCGAAGCGCCTCGTGGCGGAGAACAAAGGCATCGGTTCCGTCGAGGAGGTCAGCGCCGACGGGAAGTACGCGCTGCTCTGGCGCCTCGTCAACCGCGGCGACGAGGACTTCTACCGCGTCGCACTCGACGGTTCCGGCGAGGTACACCTCACCCGGCACACCCCGCCCGCCACCTTCGGCGGCGCCGAGTTCGGACCTTCCTCGGATGTCATCTATCTGGCCGGCAACCCCGATCGCAACCTGGAGGCGTTCGGCCGCGTCGTCATCACCGAAGGCAAGGCCGGCCCCTTCGAAGTGCTCTCGGAGCGCAACGACGCGGAGCTTGCCGGCTTCATCGTCAATGATGCGGCCACGATGGCGGTGTTGAACTGGAACGCCGCCGGCCGCAGCGAGCTGCGCCTCCTCGACCTCGCCACGAAAGACCAGAAGACCCTTCCGTTGCCGCCCGAGTCGGACATCGCATCCCTTGCCGAGTTCGCCCGTGACGGCAAGCGCATCGCCGCGGTCTTCTCCGGCGCCAAGACTCCCGCGGATGTATGGGTGGTCGATCTCGAGGCCAACACGCGCCGTCAGCTCACGCGCAGCCCTCACCCTGGTGTGAGTCTCGAGCAACTCGTGCGTCCCGAGCTCGTGAAGTACAAGGCCCACGACGACCTGGAGCTGACCGGCTGGCTCTATCGTCCCAACAACGTCCAGGCGCCGTACCCGACGGTGCTCAGTTTCCACGGCGGCCCGGAGAGTCAGGAGCGGCCGTTTCTGAACCCGACGTACCAGGCGCTGCTCGCCAGCGGCATCGCCGTGTTTGCGCCGAACGTTCGCGGTTCATCCGGCTTCGGCAAGACGTTCGTGAACCTGGACAACGGGAAGTTGCGCGTCAACGGAGTGCGCGACATCAAGTCCACAACGGACCACCTCGTCGCGCAAAACCTCTCCGACCCGAAACGTCTCGGCATCATGGGCGGCTCCTACGGCGGCTTCATGGTCATGGCCGGCGTGACGGAATGGCCGGAGCTGTTCGCGGCGGGCGCGAATCTGTTCGGCGTCGTGAACTTCGAGACGTTCTTCAAGCACACCGAGGGGTGGATGGCCGCCATCTCGACGAAGGAGTATGGCGACCCCGCGACCGAAGCGGCCATGCTCCGCTCCCTCTCTCCCATTCACAAAGTCGACCGCGTCAAGACGCCGCTGCTCGTCCTCCACGGCGCCAACGACACCAACGTCCCGGTGGTCGAGGCCGAACAGGTGGTGGAGTCCCTCCAGCGCCGCAATGTGCCGGTGCAATACGTGCTGTTCCCGGATGAAGGGCACGGCTGGCGAAAGACGCCGAATCGGGTGAAGTCGGTGATGACGATCACCCGGTTTTTCGTGGAGCGGCTGAAGTAGGAACCGCGTCACACAGTGACGTCGAGGCCGCCCCCGAGACGACCAGCGAGTTGCCGCGCTTTGAATAGCTTACCGCTGCCTCCCGGAAACGAGTGTTCAGTGGTCGGGTTGTCAGTTGTCGGTGATCGGTTGTCTGCACCCAGTCGCGCCACGGATGGATCACCACGAACTGAGAACCGACAACTGACAACCCAACCCACTGGCCACCGACTTCCGGGAAGCTGTACTTACCGCTGCCGCGGAGGAAAGGTCACGGTCACCGAGAAGAGCACCGGCACAGGTTCTCCGTCGAGCGTACCTGGCCGGAATCTCCACTGGCGGACGGCTTTGAGAACATACTCGTTTACTCTGGGATCACTGGACGTGACGATTCGCGGATCTGAAATGGATCCCGCTGCATCGATCTCCGCTTCGACCACAACCTCCCAACGGGCGGTTCTCCTGACGAGGTCTGCCGGAAGTAGATGTATTGGATCGACCTTGTGCAGAACTTTCGGGGCAACGACTTTACCGCCCGGACGTTCCCCGAAAGATGGGTTCATCGTTGCCGCCGGTTGCGACGTGCATGCATTCACAAAGAGCGCTGTAAGAGCGAGTACGAAGAGCGGTCGGATGATCTTCATAGGTGCCTCGCGTCGGTGTCACGGAATTGGAATGGCAGACGATCTTCGTCGACCAACGGACCACAGTTCAGCCGCGTAGTTCGCGACGTCATGATGGCACAAATTCGGATGACGGTGCGTCGGTTCTTCGTGGAGTGGCTGAAGCAGGCCCCGTCACGAACAGCGAGCGCCCCTGCGCTCGGCAACGGCGACTACGCGCCGCCGGACGTTTCCGTGGGTGGCCACGCGCCCATCCGTTGCCGCAACGCCACGATCTTGCCGAGGTGATAGGCGTTGTGTACGGCAACACTGTTCAGCTCATCGGCCATGGTCACGCCGGGCTGCACCTCAGCCGCCAACCGCTCCGGCGTCTGTCCCATCGCTGCCGCGGCGCGAGCGCCCTCGAGGAACAATCGCACCAAATCGTGCCATTGCTGCTCGTGCTCCGGCGCCGCGCTTGGGTAGATGTCCATGACCGGCTCACTCGGCACGACGATGCTCTGCTGGTACGCCACAACGTGCCACAGCTCCTCATAGATCGAGTGCGTCGCGCCCTCCGGGCATCGCGTGACCTGCTCGAGCGTCAGCGAGGCCAGAATCCGGGCACGCTCGGGGAACTCGCCGGCCAGAAACAAATGCTCCAGGATATGCATCGGATCGCTCTCCATTTGGTCATCAGTGCTGCGCGCAACTCTAGCACCCGCCATCCCGGCGCGGGGTTCGAATCGGCTAGAGCGCGAAGTTGGGTGGAGCGCTTCGACACCCGCGACGAAGGCCGGACGACTGGTGTCGTTTCTCCAATACGGCCAGAACCGGGACGCAACTCCATGAGTATCCGTCAAGAACCGATGTTGGCGGATACTCTAGTATCCGCTAAACTCATCCGTTGACGGATACACAAGATGCCCTTGTTCACGTTGCACCCACGCTCACTGACCACCCTCTTTGCGGAGATCGAGACCTATTCGGCGGGCCAGCCGGAGGCCTTCGTAGGAACGACGGGAAGCGTCCTCGGGCGAACGAACGCGGCTGGGTTCGCGTTCTACGCACATCAGTACTACGACGCTCTTGGCGCGAAGCGGGAGCGGTACATTGCGGGTCCGGCGGGCAACCCCGACGCGGATGCGCAGGCGCAGCGGCTGAGAGAGCGGATCGAGGGGGTGAAACAGATCACGGCCTCGATCCGTCTGCTCGGCCGGGAAGGATTTCAGCTTGCGGACTCACGGACGTATGCCACGGTGGCGGCGTTGCACAACCACGGCATCTTCGGGGCCGGCGGCGTGCTCGTGGGCTCGCACGCGTACGGGATTCTTCTCAATCGAATGGGCATTCGAGGGGCGTCGTATTCGACCGAGGATGTCGATGTTGCTCGCAGAGAGCGCCTGGCGTTCGCCAGTCCGCCCGCCGCGGACTTCGTCCAGATGATCCGCGACTCGGGCATCGACTTCATCGAGGTTCCGCAACTCGACGCCCGGCAGCCTCCGACTTCGTTCCGACAGAAAGGGCGTGCGACCTTTCAGATCGATCTCCTGGCGCCCGGCCGTGGAGAGGAGATCGGGATTGCTCGCGTTCCCGAGCTCAATGCGCACGCACTCACCCTTCCATTTCTCGGCTACCTGCTCGCGGAAACGCAGGTCTCGGTCCTGCTCGCGAGAGAAGGCTGCTGCGCGGTTCGGGTTCCGACGCCCGAGCGGTTCGCCGTGCACAAGCTGATCGTGGCCGCACGACGCAGCGGTCGAAACGCGAAGGCGCTGAAGGATCGTTCGCAGGCGGCCGTACTGTGCGCCGCCCTGGCAGAGACACATCCGGGCGCCCTCGAGCTGGCGCTGCAAGGCGTCGCCCGGAGCGCACGGAAGGACATCCGCGCCAGCCTGAAGGCGATGCGCCGCGACCTCGAGGAGCAGGCTCCGCGCGCATGGGAAGAGCTGAGCGGCTTCGCCGGCTGACCTTTCGAGTGTTCCTTGCCTTGACGCTTGAGAAAGCAACCATTCCGACGAAGGTGCCGGAGCAACTCTCGTCGTTTCACTGAACGACGACGGTCCCGCGGATGGCTTCGTCCGGGACTCCTCAGACCGTCTTCCCGACGATCCGCGAGGATGAGAGCAATCGCCTCGGCGAGGCTCTCGCGAGCTGCGTCAGGAGACTTGCCCTGGCCGTTGGCTCCAGGAATCTCAGGCGAGTAGGCAACGAACCACTCGCCGTCCTGCTCGATGATCGACGTGAACTCGCTGTGCATTCCGCGATGCTACCGCAACGCTCCAAGGCGCGCTCCTCGCTGGGCCGTCCGATACGTGGAAGGACGGCCCGCCACCCGACCTCCACCGTCCGCAACGCCTGTAGAGCTGGGCGGCAGGTGGCTCTTGCGAATATGTCAGCTCTGACATATGTTGGCGGGCATGAGCAAGCCGCTCGTCTGGCTGCACGGCGAGGTGAAGTCACCCCCGTTCTCCGCTAGCGCGCGCCTTGAAGCCGGATTCCTCCTGCGGATGCTCCAAGAGGGCGAACGCCTGGGGATGCCGGAGTCGCGGCCGATGCCAGCGATAGGTAGTGGATGTCACGAGTTGCGAGTTGTTGATGGCGATGTCACCTGGCGAATCGTCTATGGGCTGGCGGCAGACGCCGTCGTCATCCTTGAAGTCTTCTCGAAGAAGACACGCGCCACACCCAAGGCGGTTCTTGACGTAGCGAGACGCCGCTGGAAGCGATACCTGCATCTGGTTGAAGGAGCGTGATGATGCATTCGTCGAAGAAGAAAGCACTCGAGGAAGCGGGCTGGCGAGTCGGTTCGGTCGACGAGTTCCTTGGCCTCGACGAGGTGGAGTCCCAGTTCGTCGACATCAAACTGGCACTTGCACGACTTCTGCGAACGACCCGCACTCGGCGGAGGCTCACCCAGTTGGAGCTGGCTCACAAGCTGGGATCGAGTCAGTCACGCGTGGCTAAGCTCGAAGCCGGAGATCCAACCGTCAGCGTAGACCTCCTCGTGCGATCGCTGCTGGCGGCGGGCGCACGCCCGAGCGAAGTGGGCAAGGCTGTCGCGGTGAAGCGCCGAGCCTGATTCTGTCGCCCATTCGACGGAGAGACCGTCACCTCTCCAGGTGGGATCATGCGTGCCACAAGGATCGCGCTGCTTCACCGTCGCCGTCCAACGGTTGCGGGTTCAGCCGCGCCGGCGCGACACGATGGTTGCGCGACTTGCAGCACACATCGACGCGTGCGGTTCGCGTCGGCACCCACAGCTGGACGGTGCCTACCTACCTACCGAGAAGTCTCGAAAGATCGCGCGCGGAATGGATGAAGGCAAGCACTTCGACGGTGGCTTCGGTGACGCGATAGATCAATCGATATCGCCACACGAAGAGCTCCCGAACTGTCGTTTCGTTGATCTCGGGAACCATGCGACCACGATTGGGGAAGTGCGCCAGCGACCGAGCCGCATCACGTGCCTCTCGAACCAAACTCGCGGCGTATCGAGGCGAATCTTGCGCGATGAAATCTGCGGCCGCTTCGAGGTTCGCCCATCCCGGTCCGGTCCAGACTACTCTCCGAGCCACTTCGACATCCGGCGCTCAACTTCTTCCTGAGAGATCACGTCGCCACTTTCGGAGGCGTCGATGCCTTTCTGAACGGCCTGTTGAACGTAAATGTGGTACTGGACATCCTCGTACGAAACATCATCCGGCAGTGTCTCGAGGAGGTAGCGGATGTCTTCCTTTACCTTGCCCATGGCGGAATTGTACCTCCTGCGCCGTCCAACGGCCCTGGGGCTCCACCCGCGCGGACCGCGCGCGAGGAAGTGCAAGCCTCGCGAGGCAGGAGGGCAGCGGTCGGCGTCCGGTAGTGGCCGAGTTAGGCGCTGGGCTCTGCCAAGTGAGAGGCGTCACGGTAATTGATGGTGCAGTGGTCACTGTAGTTGATGGGCGGCGGTAACGAAGTCGGGGACAATGGGAGAGAGCTTGTCGCAGAGGTAGTGGATGTAGTCGGGGTGGGCGGGTTGAGCGAGCAGCTCATCGATCACGGGCCGGATGTAGTGCAGGGTAGCGATGGGAGAGAGGGGTTCGCCAGCGCGGAAGATTCTGCGGGTGGCGGCCAGGAGCAGGGCCGCCGATACGGTGGCGAGAGGGATGCCTCGATCGTGGAGGCTGCCGGCGAGATGCCCGTCCGAGCGACCAATGTGACCTGTGGTTCCGGGCATGAGTCGATACATCCCCAGAATGCGCTGTACGTAGAGCTGGCGTGAGGTGTCGGCAGCCATCAGATCAAGTCCTTGCGCGTTGTTCTTGCGATTTGGCCTTGGCGCGCGGCGGTTGTGCATAGGTGTCGAAGTAGAGCTTCTCATCCAGTTGAGTCAGCTCCCGGCGTGTGGCCAGGGCCAGCAACTCACTGGCCATGATCGAGAGCATGCGCAGGTTGCCGGCAGCGTGCTCGGTGAGGGTGGTCATGAGCTCGGGAGTCATCAGGCTCGGATTGCCGGCCTGCTCGAGGACATGACGAAGCCAGTCGAGCAGCTCTTTGGGAGAGAGGTAGTCGAGACTCAAGCGGACGCGGATGCGTGAGGCAATGGGGAGCATGGTGTCGCGGCGGAACGCTTCGACGAGCCGGCCATCTCCGGCGAAGACGACCGTGAGGATGGCCCGCGAGTCAAAGTCGGTCGAGGCCATCGTGCGCAACTCGGCCATGACGGGGGGAGACATCTCCTGGGCCTCGTCGATCAGCAGGACTGGGCGATAGCGGGTGGTCTGAATGTGAGCGAGCCATTTCTCGCGCAAGGCCTTGAAGCCCGCCCAGCGGTTGTGCGGGGCCAGAGCTACTCCAAAGAGTGCGCCGATCTCTCTGTAGAAGTCGCCCAGACCACTCTGCGGTCGAATGAGCACGCCAGCCTGAACGTCGGGGAGTGTGGTGAGGTGATTGGCGAGCAGGCGCAAGCAGACCGACTTGCCTGTGCCGGGGTCGCCGGTGATGAGGGCAAAGCCACCATCGCGTACCTGGTGCTCCATGCGCCAGAGAAAATGATCGAGTCTGGGCGGCATCCACAGAGCCTCGGCAGGAACATCGGCGGCGAACGGATTCCATTTGAGGCCATAGAGAGCGAGCAGCTTGTGAGTCATGACTCCTCCTTCGGAATGTAGGCGGGCGGCAGCCCAGTGGCGGCGTAATCGGTCATGAGCTTTCGCAGCAGCGGAGCGATCCCGGCCGGCTCCTCCGGCAAGGGAACTGGCGCGTCCGTGGTGATCACGCCTCGCAGGCCATCGGCATTACGGCTCTTGTCGAGCGGGAAGACGCGCGTGAGCACGGCACCGGTGCGCTCATCGACGAGCCAGACGTGCGTCAGATCCCATGCGGCATAGCGGAGCGCGAGCTTGCGGAGATGGCGCAGCCGTGCGGGGATCTCGAAGCGGACGCCATCGAGAGTGACGGTCCCGTCGCTTCGGCGTTGAGTCCGCGTGGTCTGCGCGGTGAATGCGAGACGGAGCTGTTCGGCAGGGGGACACTCCCGCGCCACCGAGGGGCCATCGAGCCAGCGCGTGAGTGGCGCCTGGCCGGTCTCGGAGTGCACCTGACGGTGGTAATCCAACTCCACCCACGCTTGTGTTGCCTCATTGAGCAACCCCAGCGTCAGATCGCGCTCGGCCTCGAGCATGGGCAACAGCCGGCCTTCCACCGGGTTCCAGAACGACTCCTGTTTGCCGTTCTGATAGGGACTGTACGGAAGCGTGGTCTGGTGAACGACAGAAAGACGCGTCAGTCCCTCGGTCGTTTCCCTGGCGATCATGGCCGAACCATTGTCGGAGAGCAGAGCGCGAGGCAAGCCGCGCTTCATGAACGCCTGCGCGAGGCCATGCACCAGACTCGAAGCCGTCTCGTCGAGATACCACTGTGCATGACAGATCAGTCGGGAACGGTCGTCCAGGATGGCCAGCAGGATCGGCTTGACCCACTGGCCATTCGGCAACAGCACCTTGAGCGATCCGTGATGGAAGTCCAGGTGCCACAGACCGCCCACGTACTCGGTCTCGTAGCTGCGGACTTCGCGCGCGGCCACGTGCTCCCGGGCTCGGATCTCGCCAGCGCGCTCCGGACGTGGCT
>Ga0307505_10001935_pt1 | contig 15418 bp, 13 predicted proteins | sample 23_S_MG_FD_202183 | JGI IMG/M metagenome (GOLD analysis project Ga0307505, IMG submission 202183) | Soil microbial communities from Populus trichocarpa stands in riparian zone in the Pacific Northwest, United States - 23_S | ecosystem: Environmental > Terrestrial > Soil > Riparian zone > Trees...
GAGAATGTTCTCGGCCAAGCAGTAGCCGTCCATCCCGGGCATGTGCAGGTCCAGCAGCACCAGATCCACCTGTTGCTCACCCAGAATGCGCAGCGCTTCCCAACCGCGGTCGGCGCGCAGGCACGTGAACCCCTGCTGCTCCAGGAATCGGCTGGTGATGACGAGGTGGTCTTCCTCGTCGTCGACGAGAAGGATCACGCTGTTTTCGGCTTGGCCCATGGCTTGGTTCCCCGCAATCGGTTGGTGATGTTCGCAAGGATCCTCGTGCAGATGCCGTACCAACTCGATTACCGCTGTCGGACCGCCGTGTCCGCGCCCGCCGCTATGCCGCAAACTGCGCAAACTTGCCGCCAGTCATCTCGCTGGTGCCGGAGCGATCGTCGGCATCAATCCATGCGACATGGCGAAAGCTGTGCGCGCAGCCGGGGCGACCCTCCGCCCCGAACGAAGGTATTGCCCGCCAATTCAATCGCCATCCCACTTAGTCACCCCGGCGAAAGCCGGGGTCCAGGCCCGATGCCCCCGCCGCCTCACCTGGATCCCGGCTTTCGCCGGGATGACGTGCTCGTCGGGCTCGAGTTTCCCACCGGCTCGAATTGGGGGGTAAACCCCCGAACGAGGATCAGGGAGTGCCGGGGGGAACGCGATCCGGCCGAGCGAAATCGTATTCGGGAATCGGCTGGGTATTCGCCCGTGCGTCCGGCGACAGGCGGTGGAGCAGGGTCTCGCCGGGCGCGCCTGGTGCCAGGTAGGAAACTCCGGATCGTCCGGCGCTTGCGCCGACGGTGATCGCGCCGGGCTTCTCGTCGGACCGGGTGATCGCGCCGGCGAGCAGCCCGTGCGTCGCCGCGAAACCGTCGCTGCGGCCGGTGCCGATGATCGCGAGTTCGTCCGTCATCGCCGCGATCGCGGTCGCTTCTGATGGCTGGACCGGCTCCGGGAACTTGCCCTCCTGGACGCGCGTCTGTTCGCCCGCGCCGACCTTGAGGCTCGGCCCGATCAGCCCGATCGCGCCCTGTACGTCGACCGTTCCCTCGACCCCGAAGACATACGTGAGTTGCTCGGCCTCGGCGTACTCCACGATGAAGACGGTGCCCTCGGCACGGACGACCGCGGTCGGGGTCTCGACCTCGAACCGCGCATCGGCGGGCCGCTCCGTGTCGGAGAGGAAAACGCGCATGCGACCGCGCGACAGGTTGATGACGTTGGCGCTGCTGGTCCCGTCGTAATGCTTGATCGTCAGATCCGATGCGCCGCCGAGATCGACCACGCATGCGTCCTTGAAGAGGAGTTTGGCCTGCCCGGCGGCGTCGCTACGGATCTCATCGGCGACATAGATCGGCGCGCCGATCGTTGCCAGCTTCCACTCGCCCGCACTCGCCCGTCGGACTTCGACGTTGCCGCGCAGAGCGACGAAGGTTCCGATCTCCGTCGCGCCCGCGGCGCTCGCCGCCATCGCGAGCGCGGACCCGAGGAGGATGCGCCGTATCATTTTGCTCGATTGCATCGGCTCTCCCCTTAAAACCGCATCTGAACGCCGGCCGAGACGATGTTGCGGCCGTACTCGAACGGGTCGAGGTTCGAACTATTCAAGATCCCGAAGTAGTCCACGGATGCCGTCAGATACTCGGTCAACGGCCGCTCGACGTGGATGACGATCTGGTGCTCGGCATCGTTGCGCCCGTAGACGAAGGCGGTCCGACTGTTGGGGTGCTCGTAATCGTCGATCAGGACCGCGTACCCGAGTCGGGTGCGGAACCAGTTGCGCACGGCCGCTTCGAGCTCGATGTCGATTTGATGCGTCTGGAAAGCGAAATCAGTGCCGTCCTTGGAAAGCGGATCGTTGTCGGACCACTGGTAGCCGACCGACAGGATGCGATCGACGGCGCCGAGGAGAAAGATCTGGCGCGCACCCAGGGCGTTGTTGATCGAGTCGCGATAGGGATTGAACGGACCGCGCGTGTAGTCGCGCGCGCGCATTCGGTAGTGCACCTGCGTCGCCGTCACGTCGCCTTCGTAGAACACCGCCCACGGCACGACCGTGCCCTCGTGGAAGAACGACTGGTAGTTCATACCGTAGTAGTTGTAGAAGCCGCTCACGCCGACTTGATACCAGCGATCGGCGCGGGTGCTCGCCTCGACCGTCAGCCGGTGACTGGAGACGTCGTACTCGGTGTTGCTGAAGTTGACTCCCTGGTAGAGGTCGTAGCCGACCGAGCCGACGAACATCGTCGTGTCCAGCACTCGGTAGCGGCCGCCGAGCGCGATCATGAAGCGGCCGTCGGATTCTTCGCTGATGCCTCGCGACCTCTGGATGGAGCTGCTGTCCGGCGCGAGATTGACGTTGGAATCGTAGGCGAATCCAGCCTGACCGTAGATCGTCCACGGTTTGTCGTCTTGCGCCGGGTACGCGCCGCGTGGCGCCGTCGAGCTGAACTCCGCGATCGCCGCGGCGATGGGGGTGCCGGGCATCGCTTTCTCGGACTTCGCCAGCAGCGCCTGCGCCGGAGCCTGCTTGCCTTCGCGCAGCAGCGACAACGCCTCGTAGTAATTGGCGACCGCGCGCAGGCGCGGATCCTTGGCCGCGGTGGCGAGATGTTCCTGCGCGGCGCGGTCGTCGCCGCGCCGATAGCTGGCGACGCCGAGAAACAGAGCCGCCCGGAATCGAGTCTCGGGAATCTCGTAGGCGCGATTCAACCAGGACTCCGCGCGCTCGTACTCGCCGGCCTCGAGATAGAGCACCCCGAGATCGAGTACCGCCTCGTCGAGGTCGGGGCGAATCTGCAGCGCCGCCTCGAGATCGTTGATCGCTTCCTGCACGAAGCCGAGTCGCGCCGCGGCGATGCCGCGGTAATAGCGCGCGACGGCGTCCTGCGGGTCGGCCTTGGCGGCGTTGCTGAAACTCGCGTACGCGCTCTCGTATTGGCCGGCGTGAAAAGGAACGAGGCCCTTGGCGTAGTGTTGTTGCGAACGGGTGTTCGCCTCTGCGGCCCACGGCGCTGCCAGGGCGAGTACCAACGCGATGGCGATGACCAGGGCTGCCGGAAATTCAACTAATGTCCGTCGCACGTTCCCTACTCCTCGCTTGACCGTGACGGTCGTGAAATGCGCTTGTCGGGCGGGCGGAGAGGGAGTGCCATCGAGGTCCATTCCACTCGAACGAATCACCCGCAACTGCGCGGCTGGAAAGCCATATACGTTCAGCCGGGTGGATGGTCAAGCGAAAAGTCCCGCCGCGGGTGGCGGAGGACTCTCGTGCCGGGGCGCGGAGTTGGGCGCCGATCGGTCCTCCGCTTGGCCCCGTGGCCGGCCATATATATGAAGGGGGCGTGGCCAGCCGCGGGGTTCCCAGCAAGATCGCCGGTGAAGTGGAGCGGCTGCGCGCCGACCTCGACCGGCATTCGCACCGCTACTACGTCCTCGACGACCCTACCGTGTCGGACTCGGAGTACGATGCGATGTTTCGCCGGCTGGTGGAGCTCGAGGAGCAGTATCCGTCGATCCGCACCGCGTCGTCGCCGACCCAGAGGGTGGGCGCGCCGCCGGCGGACAAGTTCGAAGCTGTGCGGCATGCGATGCCCATGCTGTCGCTCGACAACGTGACGAGCGCCGAGCAGTTCCTGGAGTTCGATGAGCGCGCGCGCCGACTGGCCGGCGGCAGCGCGGTGATCGAATACATGGGCGAACCAAAACTGGACGGCGTGGCGGTTGAAGTCGTGTACGAGGACGGCGAGCTTCGTGTCGCGTCCACCCGGGGAGACGGCATCGATGGCGAGAACATCACGGCCAACGTAAAGACCATCCGCTCCGTGGCTTTGCGACTGCGCCAGAGCGAAGCGGGCTGGCCGGTGCCGCGCCGACTGGATGTCCGCGGCGAGGTGATTTACGACCGCCAGGCGTTCGCGCGGCTCAATCAACAGCGGGCCGCCGCTGGCGAACCGCTGTTTGCCAATCCACGCAACGCCGCCGCGGGTTCGTTGCGCCAGCTCGATTCGCGCATCACGGCCGAGCGGCCGCTCGATGTCTTCTTCCACGGGGTCGGCCGCGTCGAGGGCGTCGAGTTCGCCGGCTTCGTCGATCTCTTCGAGGCTCTGAGTTCGTGGGGCCTGCGCACCAATCCTCGCAACCGCCACTGCCGCGACGCGCAGGCGGTCGTGCGCTACTTCGAAGAGCTCAACGCCGAGCGCGACGCCCTGCCGTTCGAAGTCGACGGCGTCGTCGCCAAGGTGAACTCCGCCGCGGTGCGGCGCCAACTCGGGGAGGTTTCGCGCTCGCCGCGTTGGGCCGTGGCGTTCAAGTTCAAAGCCCTGCAGGGTACGACGCGCGTTCGCAACATCGTTCCCTCGGTCGGGCGCACCGGGGTGCTGACACCGGTGGCCGAACTCGACCCGGTGTCGGTCGGCGGCGTCACGATTACGAGCGCCTCGCTGCACAACATGGACGAGGTCGAGCGCAAGGACGTGCGCATCGGCGATCTGATCCTGGTCGAGCGCGCGGGCGATGTCATTCCGTACGTGGTGAAATCCTTTCCGGAAGAGCGAAAGGGGGGCGAGCGGGCGTTCGTCATGCCGAGTCGCTGCCCGATCTGCGACGCGCCGGTGATGCGGGAGGAGGGCGCCGCGGCGCATCGATGCCTCGGCCTCCAGTGTCCAGCCAAAATGCGCGAGGTGGTGCGCCACTTCGCGTCCAAACGCGCCCTCGACATCGACGGTCTGGGGGAGAAGTTGGTCGCGCAGCTGGTCGAGAAGGGTTTGGTGCGGGACTTCGCCGATCTCTACGCGCTGTCGGAGGAGCAGTTCATCGGCCTCGACCGCATGGGAGCGAAGTCAGCGCGCAATCTGCTGGCGGCGATCGAAGCGAGCAAGCGCTCCTCGCTCGCGCGCCTCATCCATGGTCTCGGCATCCCACACGTCGGCGAGCACGTCGCCGCCCTGCTGGCGGAGGAGTTCGGCTCGATCGAGGCGTTGGAGGCCGCCGACGAGGCGGCGCTTCTCGAGGTGCGTGAGATCGGTCCGCAGACCGCCCGCGAAGTCGTCGCGTTTCTCGCCGCACCGTCGAACCGCGACGTGCTGCAACGCCTGCGCGATGCGGGGGTTCGTCCGACAGCGGTACCGCGCCGCCGCAAGGACGGCCCGCTGGCGGGAAAAACCTTCGTCCTCACCGGCGCGTTGTCGATGCCGCGCGACGAGGCGAGTCGCTTGATCGCCGCCGCGGGCGGCGCGGTGACGAGTAGCGTGAGCAAGAAGACCGACTACGTCGTCGCCGGGACCGACGCCGGCTCGAAGCTGGAGAAGGCGACGCGTCTCGGTATCGAGGTCCTCGACGAAGCGGGCCTGCGCCGCTTGTTGGAGGCGGGGCCGCCGTCATGAGACGCGTGCGAATCGCGGTGCGAGGCCGCGTCCAGGGCGTCGGCTTTCGCGCCACGACATTGAAGCGAGCGCGAGAACTCGGCGTCGCAGGCTGGGTGCGCAACCGCGGCGACGGTTCGGTCGAAATCCTCGCCGAGGGCGCGGCGGATTCGGTGCAGGCATTGGCGGACTGGTGCCACCACGGCCCGCGCGCCGCCGCGGTATCCAACGTCGACATCGCGGAAGAGCCCCCGGGCGCCGACCTGGTGGGATTCGAAATGCGTTTCTGAACCCGGGAGCGCTTCGCGCTCCGATGGGTTCGGCAGTGCCGGCTAACCGGTCCCATCCCGTCGTCACCCCGGCGAAAGCCGGGGTCCACCTGGTAGCCCGGCTGGATTCCGGCTTTCGCCGGAATGACGATTGCGACCCGCGGTTTCTCAGCTGAATGATCCGGCGGACACGCCGGGGGCTATGCTGACTTGCGAATGCGCTGGTCGGAGACTTTGAATTCTCCGTGTCTCTGTGTCTCCGTGGTGAGAGTCTTTTCATATTGGATCGCGGGACTGGTATGGCGACACGCAGTTTCAAGCCTTTGGGCCGAGGCGGTACGACGACCAAGCCGGGTGATGGTGTGCGCCGCGCCATCGAGACGACTCGCGCGCGCCGCAGCGGTTATCGCGAACGATCGCTGGCGCTATTCGGTTGGATCTGCGCGCGTTGCGCGCGCGAGTTCGAGGCGTCCAACCTGCACCTGCTCACCGTTCATCACCGCGACGGCAACCACAACAACAATCCTCCGGACGGAAGCAACTGGGAGAACCTCTGCGCGGATTGCCATGAGGCTGAACACAGCGTCGGGTTGCTCGCTGACTACCTGAGCAAGGACGACTAGCGAGTCCGCGCACGCGACCCGTTCGCTTTGCGCGCCGCCGACGCAGGTCGTGACGCACATGCCTGCGCAAAGTCCATCCGCACTGGCGCATTCTCGCCACTGTTGCGGGTTCGTCACAACCCGTATCGCTGCGCCGCAGTCGGGATCGATCACGCGTGTACCAGCGCTCTAGTGGTCCGAAGCTTGCATCGACGACTCCCGCGACGTTCGTCGCCCAAGCCAGAAGGGCACCGCATGACACGGGAAGCAGCAAGGCGTCTGAGAGCGAGCGGCGGATATTCATTGATCGAGTTGCTCGTTGGCGTCGCGATCTTCAGTATCGTCGCCTCGGCCGGGCTTCCGCACGTGGACACGAGACGCGAAGGCATCAACACCTCCGTGCAATCCCTGGTCGCCGACTTGCGACTGGCGCGGGCGCGGGCGATCACCTCCGGCTCTCGCCACGCGGTGGCGTTCACGACCAGCAATACCTACGAGCTGCACCGCTTGGAGCTGAACGACGCTGGGGTGTGGGAACTCGAAGTGATCGTGAAGACCGTCGAGTTGCCGGAGAACATCGAGGTCGTCGTGCCCGACACGCCTGCCGACCGCATCGAGTTCAACACGCGGGGCATGATGGTCTCGTCTCCACAACCTATGTTGCCGGCGATTCTCGACCTGCAGCACCGCGTCAAGCACCACCTTGCCGTCTGGCCGTCCGGCCAGATCTACCAGGAGGATTGAGTCCATGAGAACGAATCGACGACGCGTCCTGGGGCAGCGGGGCATCTCGCTCATGGAGACGATGGTCGCGTTGGGGCTCTTCGTCATCAGCGCGGCGACGACGAGCGACTTCCTGGTTCGACAGATCCGCCAGACGTCGCAGAACAATCTCTACACGGTGGCGTACGCCGTGGCCGAGGAGCATCTGGAGGCGGTGAGAGCGGCGCGTTACCTGGACATGCTGCCGTCGTCCGATCAGGTGCACAAGGGCGACATGGTGTTCGATGTCTCGACCTCGGTGGAGACGAACGTACCGGCTCCGAACCTGAAGCAGATCACCGTGCAGGTCGCCTGGAACGAACCGGGCGGTCGTCGCGACGTCGAGGTCCAGACCATCTACACGGCCGTCCGCCGATTCTGATGGGTCCGGGTGGCCGCGAGGGCGCACGCGCCCGCCAGCCCGGAGGGTTCACCTCGATCGAGCTGCTGCTCGGGGTGGCGCTCGTGTCGCTCGCGATCGCCGCCACGTCCGGGATGTTCGTCGCCGGCAAAGGTCACATGGTGATGAAGGGGCGCGAGATCGAAACCACACAGGCGGCCCGCTCCGCGTTGGACGTGATGGTGCGCGACCTGCGACTCGGCGGAGCCTGCCTTCCCGTCACCGGCGAGTTCATCTCGCTCGAAGGGGTGAACAACGGCTCCCAAGACGAGATCATCGTCCGGACGGGACTGACCCGACCCGACCTGTCCTGTATCCGCACGGCGTCCACGGCGGAGGTGACGACGACCGACTCGGTCATCGTGGTCGAATCTTCGGAAGGGTTCTCCGCGGGTATGCGGGCGTATCTCCGCCATCCGAACGGCAGTGGCGAGTACTTCACGGTCGGAGCCATTCCGTCGCCGACCTCGATCGGGATCGTCGGTACGCGGACCATCGCCTACCCGCCGACCAGCGGTGTCTACGCCATCGACCAGCGCCGGTTCTTCCTGACGACCGTCGAGCGCAAGGGGGAGACGGTGCCGCAGCTGATGATCCAAACCGGCAGTGACGAGCCGACATCGTTTGCCGTCGGCATCGAGGAGTTGAACGTGCGCTACGAGCTGCGCGCCAACTGTGATCCCGACTGTGACGTCATCGAGCTTCCGGCCGACAACGCGGAGTGGCAGACCGTCGAGCAGGTGCTCATCGACCTCACCGCGCGATCGGACCTGGCGGGCCCCGGTGGCGAGTACTTCCGCCGCGCTATCCAGGTCGGCGTCAAGCCGCGCAACATTCTGCCCCGCTGAGAACCCAAGGACAGGTCCTGACCATGCTGCGTAACGAAAAAGGCCTCGCACTCATCGGAGTCATCGTGCTGAGTTCGCTGCTGATGGCGCTCGCGGCCACCTTCGCAGTGGCGGTGCGATCGGATACGCGGCAACGCGGGGCGTTGGGCAGTTCCGTCACCGGTTTCTATGCGGCGGAATCCGGGCTCAACCGCGGCATGGGCGAGTACCGCAACATCTTTCTCGATTACAACGTCCCCTCGGGGCCCGACTTCGACCCGCGGTCGTTCCAGCTCGGTGATCGGGCGGTGATGTACCAGATGACACCACGGGCCGGGAATCCGCAGCAGATCGTCATTCCGTCGGGCGAGCTGTTCGCCGGGCTCAACGCGTTGCAGTACCGCTATACCGTGAACTCGGACGCCACCAACACCCGCGGCGACGTGGAGGCGCGGGTCGGGGCGGAGTTCCTGGTCGGCTACATCCCGCTGTTCCAGTTCGTCGCCTTCTACCGCGACGACCTCGAGATCCTCCCCGGACCGACCATGAACTTGATGGGACGGGTCCACACCAACTCGAATCTCTACGTCAACGCGGTCAACAATCTGAACATCATCGACAACCCGGCCGTCGGCGTGTTCACGGTCCAGGTCTCCGCCGGTGGCGGTGTCTACCGCGGGCGCAAGGACAAGAGCGAGTGCACGGGTACGGTCAGCATCGACATGTTGAAGGACGTCGTAGCCCCGTTCGGAAACCTCGATCCGAAGAATCTCAACTGCAGCAGCGGCGCCACGCGCCTCGCCTCGACCGCCGAGCTGGCGAACTGGCAGGGGTCGATCATCGACGACATCGGCAACATCGCGATCCCGGAACCGGATATCATCAAAGTCGGTACTGGCATCTTCTGGGAGCGCGCGGATCTCCGCATCGTACTCAGACTCGATCAGGTCGACAGCTTGCCGGGCGCGCCCCCCGGGCCCGCGTTGCCGCACTCGATCGAAGTGCAGGACGCGACCGGCGCGCGCGACGAAGCGCTGACGGACGTTCTGCACGACTTCATGACCGACGCGGCGTGGAACGCCGCGAACAGCGGGCACCGCGGGACGATGCCGATCTTCTACACCGACGTTCCCGGCTGCAACTGCGCGCCCGGCGTCGAGATATGCCAGAACGCCGTCCTCACCTGCTACGCGCCGACGCTGCCCGCACGGCCGCAGGGCGGCGGCTCGGGCGCGTACAGCGACGTCATGGGAGCGGCAGTCGGTGCTTTCGACCTCGACTATCGACGGGCCGGATTCTACAACCACCGCGAACAGCAGTGGATGCTGCTGCTCAATGTCAATATCCGCGACCTGATCGCTTGGAACACGGCCAACGGTGAGCCGTTCTTCGCGACGACCGATGACTCGGACGGCGGCCTCGTCATCTTCCTTTCCGTCGAGGGCCCGGACTCCGAGGACATCAACAATTACGGCGTCCGGGTGTTCGGCAGTGCCGATATCCCGATTCCGGGCGGTATCGGCGTGGTCGCCGATCCGACAGGCGTGACAGTGGTCACGGATCAGGCGATGTACGTGATCGGCGATTACAATCGCGGCACGGCGGCGGGCGGGCTGCCGCGCCAGCCGGCGGCGTTGATCGGCGATAGCGTGAATGTCCTGTCGTCGCGCTTCTGGCGCGGTGCCACGGTCGCGACCGGGTGCGCGGCCGATTGTTGCAGCGGCAACTTCTGCCGCGACGGGCAGAGCGCCGACAGTCTCGCCAGTGTCCGCCGCGATGCCGCCTCGACCTGGATCAACTCGGCCTTTCTCGGCGGCGTCGACACCACCGCGGTCGGCAACTACAACGGCGGCCTCGAGAACTATCCGCGGTTTCACGAGGACTGGGGCGGCATGACGCTGACCTACCAGGGGTCGTTCGTCTCCCTCGGCGAGACGGAGCACACCGGCGGCGATTGGTGCGGCACGGGCGGAACGACCGCGAGTGGATGCAACATCTACCAAGCGCCGAACCGCAACTGGAACTTCGATCCGGCGTTCAACGACGTCGCCAACCTACCGCCGCTCACGCCGCGCTTCGTCTACGTCCAGCAGGTCCTCTTCACCGAGGACTTCCGCTGAGGTCGTCGTCCGCAAAGTCCACTAGATCGGCGCGCAGCTTCTCGGAGATCGAAGCGACGGCGCGGCTCATGGCGCTCGCGAGATCGTCGCCACCGTCGTCCAGGCACACCTCGTCGGCCTCGTAGACGCGCTGCAACGGCGGCGCTCCGCGACCCGCGGCCGCGGAGCGAGCGATGACGAAACGAATGCGTACGTGCGCGCTGCAGCCGTCGTCGACGCGTTCCTCGAACTCCTCGACGACCCCGTCGAGAACGTAGTCCGCCGCGAGTGACGGGCCGCCGACGACCGCCTGGGCCACTTCCGCGGCGACCAGGTCGCGTTCGATCAGGTCGCGGACCATCCGCGCCGGCTGGGCGCCCCACCGGCGGTAGTTGTAGGTCTCGACGCGGTGCGCCCCCTCCCGGTACACGACGTCCACCCGGTCGTACATGGCGGCGCTCCGCAACGGTAGCACCTGGACGTTGGCCGGGATCGGCGTGCCCCGCGGTGTCGGCGCGGGATAGGCCAGGCGGTAGCGCGTGACCGGCGGAACACTGGCTCGGCCGAGGGAGAAGCAGCCGGAGAGCAGCGCCATCGACAAGAGACACAGGGTTGCGCTGGTGGCGAATCGCGTCATCACGTTCTTCCGTCGCCTTCGCGACATGGCGTCCCTCCGTCGCCTTCGCGACGTGGCGTTCCTCCGTCGCCTTCGCGTCATCGCGTTCCTCCGTCGCCTTCGCGCCTTGGCTCCGGCGGATTGGAGAAGAGCAGTCGCGACGGCTGGCGAGACACGTCGTCGGTGAGCGTCTCGAGGTTGCCGAGAGATCGGTCGAGGCGGTCGATGGTCTCGCGCAGGCCGAGGACGAACTGTTGGGTGGACCGCGCCGCGCCGCCGAAATCGTCGAGCGTCGCGCGCAGCCGCCCACCGACGTCCTCTTTGCGCAGCTCCGCCAGAAAGCCCCTGGCCTCGGTCGTGACCTGGCGGAGTTCCTCGATCGCCGGCGCGACTTCGACGTCGGCGGTGATCTTCTCGACGTTGCGTGTCACGCGGCTTGCCGACTCCGAAAGCTCGGCCAGGCCCGAAAGGATACGTTGCACACGTTCGTCGCGCAGCAGTTGGTCGGCCGAGTTCAAGGTCGCGCGAATGTCGGCGGAGATCTTCGGGAAGTCCATCGCCATCACGTTGTCGTAGATCTCCTCGAGCGCCTCCTGGATCGCCGCAAATGAGGATGGGGTCGATGGAATCGTCTCGTGCGGAGCGGCGAAGTTGAGCCTCGGCGACTTGCGCAGAGCGTCACCCGTCTGATGGTCGATCTCGACGTAGCGCAGGCCCGTGATCCCGGCGAGCTGCAGTTGCGCGCGCAAGGTGTCGTCGTTGCGGATGACGTCGGCGACATCCGCCTTGATGCTCAACGCGACCTCGATCAGCCGCTGGTCGGGAGAAATGGCGATGGTCTGCACGCGGCCCGCGGGGACGCCGCGGAACTTGACGTCCGACCCGGGATCGAGACCCTGCACCGATTCGGAGAAGTACGTGACCATCATGATCTCATCCGCGAGGTAGCGGCTCGCGCCGAGCCAGATCGCCGCGCCGACGCCGATGGCGGCGGCGGCGAGGACGAACAGCCCGACCTGGAACTTGCGGGCGTCAGACGCCATGCGACTTCTCCTCGACGACGGGTCGTTCTGCCAGGCGATTGAAGAACGCGCGGACGATCGGGTCGTCGCTGTGGTCGCGCAGGTGGCGGGGATCGCCCTCGGCGACGATGCGGTGACTCACGCCGTCGATCATGATGACTCGATCCCCGATCGTGAAGATGCTCGGGAGTTCGTGCGAGACGACGATCATCGTCGCCCCGAGGCTGCGGTTGATCTGGACGATCAACGCGTCCAACTCCGCCGAGGTGATCGGGTCGAGCCCGGCCGACGGCTCGTCGAAGAAGAGGATGGAGGGGTCGAGTGCCATCGCGCGGGCGAGTGCCGCGCGCTTCTTCATGCCACCCGACAACTCGGAAATCATGAAATTCTCGAAGCCTCCGAGGCTCACCATGTCGAGCTTGATGCGCACGAGCAAGTCGATGGTGTCGGCCGCCAGGTCGGTGTGCTCCTGCAGCGGCAGCGCGACGTTCTGGCCGAGCGTGAGCGACCCGAACAGGGCTCCGGCCTGGAAGGTGACGCCGAGGTTGCGCTGGACCCGCTGCAAGGCGTCCTCTTCGAGCTTGGTGATGTCCTCGTCGCCGATGAAGATGCGGCCCTCGGCGGGCTTCAACAGGCCGATCATGTGCCGCAGCAGCGTGGTCTTGCCGCAACCGGACCCGCCGACCACGACGAACACCTCGCCGCGACGCACGTCGAAACTGACGTCGTCGAGGATCGTCTTGTCGCCGAAGCGCGTCGTCAGGTTCTCGACCCGAATCGCGATCTCGGCGGGTGCTGTCGGTTCACCATTCATAGAACAACACCGTGAAGATCGCGTCGGCGACGATGATCGAGAAAATTCCGGAAACGATGGCGGAGGTGGTGATGCGGCCGACGCTTTCCGCCCCGCCGCTCGCCTGAAACCCGCGCAGACATCCGACCAGCGCGATGAGAATGGCGAAGACGACGCTCTTGATCAGGCCGACCTGGATATCGTCGAACGTCATGTAGAGCGCCATCTGGCGGAAATACACCTGCGACGGAATGTCGAGGCCCAGGTTGGCCACGAAGAGCCCGCCGAGGATGCCGACGAGATCGGCGAACAGCGTGAGGCAGGGCAGCATCACCACCAGGGCGATCAGTTTGGGAGTGACGAGAAACCGCGTGCGGTCGAGCCCCATCGCGGCGAGTGCGTCGACCTCCTCCGAGACCTTCATGGTGCCGATCTCGGCCGCGAACGCGGCGCCCGAGCGGCCGGCGGCGATGATCGCCGTCATCAACGGTCCGAGTTCGCGGGTGATCGACAGGCCGACCAGGTTGGCGACGTAGATGTCGGCGCCGAACTGCTGTAACTGCACGGCCGCTTGGAACGCCGTGATCAGCCCCATCAAGAAGCTGATCAGGGCGACGATGGGCAACGCGTCCTGACCGCTGCGCGCCATATAGTCCCAGGTGTCGGCCCATCGGATCTGCGTCGGGTGGCGCAACGCCTGAAGAAGGCCGATGACCATCTCACCGACGAAGCGCACCATCTCGCCGGCATCGGCCCGCCAGTCGAGCGCGGTCGCGCCGAGGCGCTCGATCGGATTACCGCGGACCGGTGGAGCAGGGCGCGGGCGCAGCAGCGCATCGTCGTCGAACAACTGAAGGAGGCCTTCGATGTCCGGCGTCGAACCGGCGACCTCCAAGCGCGCGCCCCGCGCGGCGAGCGCCTGGCGCAGTTGCAGGAGAAGAGCACCGCCGCCGCTGTCGAAGTACGTCACCTCGGAGAGGTCGAGCAACATGCGTTTGTGGCGGCCGGTGATCTCGGTCAGCTCGTTGCGCAGCCGCTGCACGTTGGCGATCGCCACCCGGCCGCGGATCGCTACGGAAACCCCGTCCGGCACTTCGCTGATCGCGAGCTGGTATCCCGGGTCGACCGCCACGCGCGGCACGCTATCACCCACCGCGCCGAAATGCTCCCGCCGCCCGCGCCCGCCTCCGGCATCGCGGTCGGCGCCAAGTTCACTTCACCACGGAGACACAGAGAGCACAGGGACTGTGGGGAATTGTCCAGGTGAGCCCCGTTGCTGCCGCGGCACGCTGTGGACGACACGTCGTCATGCCGGCGAAGGCCGGCATCCAGGCTGGGCCACGGGGCGTCGGGATGCCGGCCTTCGCCGGCATGACGAGGGTCTCTGTGCTCTCGGTGCCTCCGTGGTGAGAGCTTTCAAATCACGCCCTCGGCGCGCAGGGCGGCCAGGTCTTCTTCGCCGAGGCCGAGCAACTCGCCGTAGATCTCGGCATTGTGCTCGCCGAGGGCCGGCGCGGGCCGGCGGATGGCGCCCGGAGTTTCCGAGAACCGCGGATACACGGCCGGCTGTTTGATCGGCCCGGCGACGGGGTCGTCGACCGTGACGAAGCTCTCGCGGGCGATGTAGTGCGGATCGGCGACGATGTCGGCGATGTTGAGCGCGCGCGCCACGGGCACGTCCTGCTCGAGCATGATGCGCTCGATCTCCGCCGCGCTGTGTTGCACGCACCAGTCGGCGACGATCTGGTTGATCGCGTCGGCGTTCTCGGCGCGCCGCGGCAACGACGCGAAGCGCGGGTCGTCGACCAACTCGGGCTGGCCCATGGCGCGGGCGAGACGCGGGAACAGCTGGTCGCCGGGCGCGGCGATCGAGATGAACTCGCCGTCGGCGGTTTCCCAATTGTCGAGCGGCGCCGAGTTGGCCAGGCGGTTTCCCGTGCGCTCGCGGACGATGCCCAGCTTGTCGTACGCCGGCAGCGTGTGCTCGAGGATGCGAAACAGCGACTCGTAAAGCGTCAGGTCGACCGATTGGCCGCCGCCGCGATGCACGTCGCGGTGGTACAGCGCGATCATGATCGACAGGGCGTTGAAGACGCCGGTGAGGTAGTCGGCGATGATGACTCCCGGCCGCACCGGCGGCCGGTCGGCGTAGCCGGTCAGGTAGAGAAGCCCGCTGAAGCTGATGCCGTTGCGGTCCATGCCGGGCCGCTGGCTGTAGGGGCCGGATTGCCCGTAGACCGAAGCGCGGGTCAGGATCAGGCCCGGGTTCCGCTCCACCAATCGCGGGTAGTCGAGGCCCCACTCCTCGAGCGTGCCGGGGCGAAAGTTTTCGACCACCACGTCGCAGTGGGCGGCGAGATCGAGGAACAGTTCGCGGCCGCGCTGTTTGCGCAGATCGAGCGTGATCGATCGTTTGTTGCGGCCTTCGACCGACCACCACAGCGAGTACCCATCTTGGAACGGACCGATGTTGCGCATGAAATCGCCGCGCCCGGGCAGTTCCACTTTGATCACCTCGGCGCCGAAGTCGGCGAGGAGCGTGGCGGCAAACGGCGCCGCGATGCGCGTGCCGATGTCGAGGATGCGAATTCCTTCGAGGGGCAGGGAAGCCATGCGGCATATACCCGTCGGTCGCGGGGCTTTGTCAAAGGCGCTGCGCGCCTTTGACGCTATCAGCCAT
>Ga0307505_10001936_pt1 | contig 15413 bp, 13 predicted proteins | sample 23_S_MG_FD_202183 | JGI IMG/M metagenome (GOLD analysis project Ga0307505, IMG submission 202183) | Soil microbial communities from Populus trichocarpa stands in riparian zone in the Pacific Northwest, United States - 23_S | ecosystem: Environmental > Terrestrial > Soil > Riparian zone > Trees...
TGAAACACTCGGGTGGCAAACTCCAGCCCAGATTCTCTCGACTACTGTTGCATTGACCGATTGAGGCCAAGGGTCATTCGCGTAATTCGGTAGTTCAGCTTGTTCAGGCCGTAGCGCCGCGATGCTCAGGCTGTGGCAGAGCGATGCCTACGGGCCGCCCCCCTGCACCAGGTGCGTGATCCAGTAGATCAGCAGCCCCGCCAGGGCGCCCACAATCGTCCCGTTGATCCGGATGTACTGGAGGTCGCGCCCGATGGCGAGCTCGATGCGCCGCGTGGTGACGTCCGCGTCCCAGTTCTGGACCGTGTGCGTGATGAGGTCCGCGATCTCGGTCTGGTACCGCTCCACCAGTGACCCGGCCACGTCGGTGACGAGCGCGTCCACCTTCTGCATGAGGGCCGGATCCTCCAGCATGGCCTGACCGAACGAGGTGAGCGCGCGCTCCACCGTGCCTCCCTCGCGCTGGGCGGCCCCGGCGGTGTCCGCGAATCGCAGGAGCGCGGCCTTGGCATCCATCCACACCGACGCCGAGAACCGCCGCACCGCCTCGGCGTCGAGGAGGTCCTGCTTGATCTCCTCGGCGCGCGCCAGCGTCTCCGGCGAATGCTGGAGGTTCTCGACGAAGGTGCGCAGGGCGGCGTCGAAGCGATCCCGGAGCGGGTGCCGCGGGTCGTCGCGGATCTCCACCATGGTCCGCTCGATGGAGGTGACGATCTTCTGGAAGATCTTCTCGTCCACCGACGCCGGGATCCACCACTTCGACTCCCGCTGCACCCGGTCGCGGATGAGGTCGTGGTTCTGCTCCACGAAGCGGGCAATGAGGCCGATGGCTTCGTCCAGCAGCTCCTGATGACGGTTCCCCTCGGTGACCACTCCGAGGATCCGTCCCGCGATGGGCGCGATGCGCGTGCGCCGGATCCGCTCCTCGAGCGAGTTCCCGATCATTTCCTGGACGTCCTCGTCCTTCAACACCTGCGCCCCGGACGCCACCGCCGACGCCGCCTGGCGCGCGATGAGGCGCGCGTTCTCCGGCTGCGAGATCCAGGTGGCGATGCGCTCCGCGACCCGGGCATTGGTGAGCCGCGCGGAGATCACCGAGCGGGTGAGGAAGTTGGTCTGCACGAAGGCGCCGAGCGTGCGCGCCACCCGGTCCTTGCGCGACGGAATGATCGCCGTGTGCGGGATGGGAATGCCGAGCGGGTGCCGGAACAGGGCGGTGACCGCGAACCAGTCCGCGAGCCCGCCCACCATCGCCGCCTCCGCCATGGCCCGCAGGAATCCGAGCCAGCCGTACCGCGGCTCGAGCACCAGCGTCACGGCATAGACGCCGACGGCCCCCACGAGAAGTCCCGTGGCGCGGCGCTTCATCTGGTTCAGCCGCCGCTCCTTCTCCGCTTCGTCCGGGACGGGCGCGAGCTGCGTGGCGGCGGTGGAGCCGGGCGCGCTACTGGCCAAGGGTGATGCGCGACGGGTCCAGGAGCGCCGGCGACACGCCCGTCGGAACGTCCACGTAGAGCACGACGCTGCGGCCGGTGATCTCGTGCGGCGTGATGACCACGGTGCGCGAGACGCCGGTGTACGTGCGCGCGCCCGTCGTGGATTGCGTCGGCGGACCCGTGCGGTAGCGCCGCCCGGTGGCCTCGCCGGCCGCATCCGCGAACTGCGCCGCGTCCACGACCGAGTCCCAGACCGTGGCCCACACCAGGGCGTTGCCGCGCGGGGTGGATACCACGCGATACCGATCGCCGTCCCAGCCGCGCGCGGCGCCGATGGCGGCCGTGTTGTTGCGCAGGTGCTGGAACAGGAAGAGCCGCGTGCCGAACTCACCCATCACCTGCTCGTGCAGTCCGCGCGCGCCGGGCAGCGTGACCGTCACCGGCGTGTCGCGGCCCGTGAAGAACGCCGCGACGTCCAGCACCTGTTCGGTGGAGACGGGGAGCGAATCCAGCGGAGACTGCCCGGGACGATATTGCTCGTACCGCCGCACGAACTCGGCGCCACTCAGGTACGGAAAGATCAGCGACTCCTGGATGGCCATCGGCGCCGTGGAGAAGAGCGGCATGCTGGCCTGCCCTTCACGGATCATGTCCCGCATCGCGTTCCAGCCGCCGGGCAGGCGCGTCGCGATGTCGGCGCCGCCGAGGGAGATCTTCACCTGGTGGTACGTGGCGTGCCCTTCCATCACCGCCTGCGCGGCCGCCTGACGGTCGCTGTTGCCGACGGCCTTCTGGATGGAATCGAGGTTCACGTACTGGTCCTGCAGCGCGTGAATGAGCTCGTGGCTCACCACCATGCCGGCCATGTCCTCCGCGGCGCCCTCCACGACGTACAGGACCTTCGTCTCCGGGTCGTAGTAGCCGACGATCTGTTCCGTGAGCAGCTCGAGCAGGAAGGGGCGCAGCGACAGCGAGTCGGGAATGAGGCCGAACAGCTTGTAGGCGAGCTCCTCGCCGCCCAGCTGCTCGGCGGGGGTGGCCTCGTTGAACTTCGTGAGCAGGAAGGTGCGCACCTGTTCCTTCGAGCGCACCTCGAGCTTCGGTGGCGTCTTGAACTTCAGCCCCGTGGACTCCTCGATCAGCGGGATGGCCTCCCGGACGCGAGCGTCGTAGGGGCCGTCGCCAGGCTGGCCGCGGCGATCGCAGGAGAGAAGCGCCAGCAGCAGGAGCGGCAGTGCGGCGCGACGCATCAGCTCTCCCAGCCCAGGGTCTTCCCGCTCATGAGCCCCACGACGCGAGCCACATCGTGGCCGCGCACCACCATCCCCTCTTCCGCAAGCGCGTGCGACAGCTCGGTCTCGATCTGGCCCAGCGTGCGCGGCGGGGGAGGCGGTGGAGTGGCCGGCTCGGCCGTCGCCGCGGGCGCCGGAGGTGGCGCCGCCGCTGGCGCCTGGTTCGGTGCGCCGGGGCCGCGGTTCGAGAGCATGGATTCGATCTCGGCGCCGAAGCGCTCGAGCGCCGACATCCCGTCCTTGGCGAACTGCTGCCAGCGATCGTCAGCCTCGGTGTTCAGGGCGGTGTCATGGGCCCGCCCGTTGAACGATCCCTTCCCTGGGCCCTGCTGGACGCGAAGCCGCTGCACGCGCTCCTTCATCAGGGCCTCGGCACGCTCGGAGTATCGCGAGACCGCCTGGGTGTGGGCGCACGCCTCGTCGAGCGCGTCGATCGCCTTGTCGGGACGGCGGCGGTCGGTCACGTGCAGGTCGGTGAGGTCCACCGCGGCCCGGAGCGCCTCGTCGGTGATCACGACGTTGTGGTGGCGCTCCAGGCGCTCCTTCCTGGCTCGCAGGATGTCGAGCGTGTCCTGCACGCCAAGCTCGCGCACCACCACCTTCTGGAAGCGTCGCTCGAGCGCCGGATCCCCCGCCACCCAGCGCTCGTACTCCTCGTCGGTGGTGGCGCCGATCACGCGGAAGTCGCCGCGCACCAGCGACGGCTTCAGCATGTTCGCGGCATCCATCGCCGCGCCCATGGCGGTGCCCTGCCCGATGAGGTTGTGCAGCTCGTCGATGAAGAGGATGATGTCCGGCGACGCGGTGGTCTCCTCCACCAGCCGGCGGATGCGCTCCTCGTACTGGCCGCGATACGTGGTGCCGGCCAGGAGGGCGACGTGATCCAGGGAGAGCACCCGCACGTCACGGAGCACGAACGGCACGTCGCCCGTGGCGATGCGCTGTGCGAACCCCTCGGCCACCGCCGTCTTGCCGACGCCCGCCGAGCCCACGAGCACCGGGTTGTTCTTCCCGTGCCGCAGGAGGATGTCCACGAGGCGCGCGATCTCCTCGGCGCGGCATCGCACCGGCTCGAGGCGACCTGCCCTCGCCTCGGCGGTGAGGTCACGCGTGTAGCGCGACAGCTCCCCGCTCCGTTCCTGTCTGGGTTCGTCGATCATCCCGGGGCTCTCGGCTCTTGGTTATGGGCTCTCGGCAACCGCCTCAGCCGAGAGCCGAGAGCACACAGCCGGGAGCCACTGCAAGATACCCTACGGCCGCGCCACCCGAGATGCTTCAGCCGCCCAGGATGCGCGCGATGATCGCATCGCCCCACAGCAGGGTGATGAGCGCGGCGGGCGCCAGGAACACGCCGAAGGGCACGAGCGGCGGCTCGAACGACGCGCCACCGAGCGCGAGCTCCGTCTGCTCGCGGTAGCTGGCCTGGCGCACGCGCGCGATCGGATACACCACGGCCAGGAATGTCACCGCGCCGAGAAAGGCGCCGAGGAAAACGGTCACGATGGCGCGCGTGGGGCCGAGGGCGGCACCCGCGAATGCCATGAGCGTGACGTCTCCCATCCCCATCGCTTCCTTCTTCAGGGCGGCCTCCCCCAGCCATCCGACGATCGCGATGATTCCCGCGCCGGCGCAGGCGCCGATCAGCGCCTCGTACGGTCCCGCGAAGGGCCCCTGGTCGCCGAGCAGCTCACCCACCACGCTCGTCACGACGATGAAGAACAACCCGAACACGGTGAAGCCGTCCGGAATGAGATAGTGCTTCAGGTCGGTGAGCGCGATGCCGAGGAGCACCGTGAAGAAGATCGCGATCCGCAGCGCGGACAGCGACACGCCGAAATGCATGAAGGCCAGCATCCAGCCCAGCCCCACGACGAGTTCCACGAGCGGATACTGGATCGAGATGGGCTCGTCGCAGCAGCGGCAGCGGGCGCGCAGCGCCATCCAGCTCACCAGCGGGATGTTCTCGAACCACGACAGCGAGTGCCCGCAGTACGGACAGCGCGAGCCCGGACGGATGATGGAGAGGTCGCGCGGCCACCGGGCCACGCAGACGTTGAGGAACGAGCCGACGGCGGCCCCGACGACGAACGCGTACAACCCGATGATGGTGTCGATCACTGCTGGAACTGTTGGAGGAGAATCCCGGTCGCGACCGCCACGTTGAGCGATTCCACCGCCGGCGCGATCCGGAGCGCCACCAGGGTATCGGCACGGGAGCGCGCCTCGGTGGAGAGACCGGCGCCCTCGTTGCCGACCACGAGGATCGCGCGCTCCGGCAGCGGCCTGGGGAGAGCGCCACCGGCCGCGTCGGCCGCGAACAGCGGGATGCGGGACGCGGATCGGAGCTCGTCGAGCTCGGCCCAGGTGGCCGCAAAGGCGAGGTGATGAAAGTGGGCACCCATCCCACTACGGACGACTTTCGCGTTCCACAGGTCAACAGTTCCGGGCAGGGCGATCGTGGCCGCCGCGCCGAGGCCCGCGGCCGTACGGAGGATCGTTCCCACGTTGCCGGGGTCCTGCACCGCGTCGAGCACGAGGACCACCCCTGTCCACGCCGCCGGGAGCGAAGCGACGCTCCGTGCCGGGACCTCCGCGATGGCGATAACTCCTTGCGGCGACTCTGTTTCCGCCGCGCTACCGAACTCTGCGGCCGGCACCTCCTGGAGCTCGACGCCACGCTCGCCGAGGAGCGCCTGCAGGGCCGCCCCACGCGGGGCGTCGCCGAGCTGCGGACCCACGAGGGCGCCGCGGATCCTGAGTGGGGACCGCAACAGCTCCTCCACGGCGCGTACCCCCTCCGCCACGAAGAGCTGCTGCCGCTCCCGGGCTTTCCGCCGCCGGAGATCGCGCGCAAGGGTGAGGAGTTTCAAGTTCAGGGGGGTAGGGGGAATGGGTCTTGCCCAGTTGCGGGATTTCCAGTCAGCTCAACAGGAACATCAATATGCGAAAGCTTCTCGTCGGAGTGTTGCTCGTCACGGTGGCCGCCTGCGGCATCTCCACCCAGCAGGAGATCCAGATGGGTGCGGAGTACGCCACCCAGATCAACGCGCAGCTGCCCATCGTCCAGGATGCCGAGATCAACCGGTACGTCAATGTGCTCGGCGACTCGATCGCGCGGCTCGCTGACAGCCGCGGCATCGACTACAACTTCTATGTCGTCAACGACGCCTCGATCAACGCCTTTGCGGTTCCGGGCGGATTCATCTATGTGAATCGCGGCCTCATTGACCGGACGCAGAACCTCAGCCAGCTGGCCGGAGTCCTGGGGCATGAGATCGGCCACGTCGTGCGGCGGCACTCGGTCCAGCAGATGGAGAAGGCGCAGGGGGCGAACATCGGCCTCGTGCTCGGGTGCACCCTGATCAACGTCTGCGGCGGCGACCTGGCCCAGGCGGCGATCAACGTCGGCGGCAGCGCGCTGTTCGCGAAGTTCGGCCGCGACGACGAGCGCGAAGCGGACCGTGACGCCGTCGCGGCCGTCGTGCGCGCGGGCATCCATCCCCGCGGGATTCCCGAGATGTTCCAGATCCTGCTGGCCGAGCGCGAGCGCAGTCCCGGCGCGGTGGAGGGCTGGTTCTCCACTCACCCCGGCGAGGAAGAGCGCGTGCGGGAGACGCAGGCCATCATCGCCACGATCGATCCCGCCATCCTCGCGACGCTGATCACGAACACTGCCAACTTCAACGCCTTCAAGGCGCGCGTGCGCTCGCTGCCCGCCCCGCCGGCGCCTCGGCGGTAGCGCTACAGGCTGGCGACGACGCCGCGCACCAGCCCCTGGAGCTGCGCGGCCACCCGCGACGTGGTCTCGAGGACCTCGTCGTGGGTGATCGCGGTCCCGGAGAGGCCGCAGGCGTAGTTGGTGATGCAGCTGATGCCGAGCACGCGCATCCCCATCGCACGCGCCACGATCACCTCGGGCACGGTGGACATGCCAACCGCGTCCGCGCCGAGGAGCTGCAGCATCTTCACTTCCGCGCGGGTCTCGTAGGTGGGACCGAGGAGCGCGACGTACGTGCCTTCGTCCAGCTGCACCCCCATCTCCGCCGCCACGCGCTTCGCCAGCGCGCGAAGCTCCACGTCATAGGGCTGGGACATGTCGGGAAACCGGATGTCCCCTTCCTCCACGTGGCCGATGAGCGGGTTGCGGAACTGCAGGTTGATGTGATCGGCGATCAGCATCAGGGTTCCCGGCGCCAGCGACTTGCGCGCCCCACCAGCCGCATTCGACACGATCAGCGTGTCCGCGCCGAGCGCCCGGAGCAGGCGCACGGGAAACCCCGCGAGCGCGGCGTCGTGCCCCTCGTACATGTGGAAGCGGCCGGCGAGCGCCACCACCGGGGTGCCGGACAGCGTGCCGGCCACGAGCTCACCGGCATGTCCCACGACCGTGGCCGCCGGAAAACCGGGAACGTCGGCGTAGGGCAGGCGCACCGCGTTCTCGATGGCCTCGGCAATGCCTCCCAGCCCTGACCCGAGGATGATCCCGACGCGGGGGACGACCCCGACCCGACCGCGAATGGCATCGGCGGCGGCCCGCGCGGCGGCTGCGCCGTACGTCGCGTTCACAGTCGTTCTCCGGTGAGCTGGTGGATGGCGCCGCGCGCCCGCTCCACGAGGGCCTCGCGCTCTCGGTACGGCAGGAACGCGCTCTCGAACCCGTTCAGGGCCATGCGGCCCAGCTCGCGCGCCGCGAACCCGAGATGGGTGGCGGCGTGGACATACTCGTCGGTGAGCGTCGTGCCGCTCATGAGGCGGTTGTCGGTGTTGAGGACCACGTTGAGCCCCGCGTCGAAGTAGCGGCGCACGGGGTGGTCGCCATACGTGGCCACGCGCGTCTGCACGTTGCTGGTGATGCAGATCTCGATCGGGATGCGGTGGTCGTTCACGTAGTCCAGGAGCGAGGCATCCTCGAACAGCCGGGTGCCGTGCCCGATACGGTGCGCACCGCACGCGTGGACCGCCTCGCGCACCGATTCGCCACCCGCCCCCTCCCCGGCGTGACAGGTGCATGCCATGTCGTGTGCGAGCGCGTGCTCGAAGGCGCGCCGGTGGGCCGACGCCGGGTTGCCCGCCTCTCCCCCCGCGAGGTCGAAGCCGGCCACGCCGCGCCCCTTGAACGCCACCGCCAGTCGCGCGAGCTCGAGCGACACGTCGGGCGACTGGTCTCGCAGCGCAGTGACGATCACCCGGCTCACGATCCCGTGCTCCCGCTCGGCGCGCTGGAGTCCCCGGATCGCCGCTTCCACGACGTCCGGAAGCTGCAGCCCGCGCCGCAGGTTCAGCACCGGGGCGAACCGCGTCTCGAGGTACCAGACTCCGTCGCGATGCGCGTCCTCGGCGAGCTCGTACGCGATGCGCTCGAGGGCCGACGCGGTCTGCATCACGGAGAGCGTCGTCTCGAAGCGCGCGAGGTAATCCTCGAGGTTGCGCGCGTCGGTGACGACCATGTGCCGGGCCAGCGCCTTCGCGTCGCGTGCGGGCATCTCCACGCCGTGATCCACCGCGAGCTCCAGCATCGTGGCGGGCCGGAGCGACCCGTCGAGGTGGCAGTGCAGCTCCGCCTTGGGGAGTCTCCGGAGCAGTGCCTTGTCAGGCGCGGAAGCGGTCACGGGCGCGCCGCCGGAGCCGGGGCGCGGGGACGGTCGTACGGCAGCCGCCGCATGGAGCGATACGCGGCACCGGCGAGACTGTCCGGCACGATGCGCCAGTTCACGCGGTGATAATCCGCCGGGTGGATGGTTCCGCGTCGCTGCACCTCCTCGATGAGGAGGTCGCGGATCACCTCCTGGCGGTCGTACACCACCGGCGCTCCGCGCAGCATCGCATACCCCCCTCCCCCGCTCTGCCGGTAGTCGTTCAGCGCCATGGTGAACGAGTCGGCGTCGGTCACGGGACGTCCGTTGCGTTCGAGCCGCGTGATGCGGGAGCCGATGGGCCGGCTGATGTCGATGTCGTAGTCCACGCCGGACACGACGTCGAAGTTGAATCCCGGGACGGACGGGTCGATGAGGGAATCGAGGGGCGCCCGCTCGCGGAAGTATCGCGCGCTGAACTCCAGGTACTCGCGGAGCTGGCGGCCGCTGATGCGCACGGCGCGGAGGACGTTGTTCTCGTACGGGTAGAGCTCCGCGAGGTTCGCCATGGTGATCGCGCCGGGTCCGAACTCCGCATTCAGGGTGAACGCGGCGTTGGACGCGAGGTCGGCGCCGGCGGCGCGTCGCTGCACCTCGAGCACGAAATCCGTGATGGCCACGTCGCGCACGCGCGCCGAGTCTGACCGCCACACCACCGGGGTGGAGCCCAGCGGCGCGGTGGCAAAGGCGACCGCGCGATCGTGCGCCGACCGGGTGGCCGCGACGACGGCGGGCGCCTCGGCCCGGCCAGCGGCGCGAATGACCCCGCCCCGCTTTCCCACCACGCGCCAGGCGCCAGCATCACGGGCGAGAGTGACGCGCGTCGTGGAGACGCTGGCGCCGGCGTTGCGCGGCTGGGTGAGCAGCACGCCGTTGATCGTGCTGTCCGCGAGCTCGCGGTGGCTGTGGCCGAACACGATGACGTCGATCCCCGGCACCTCGCGCGCGACGCGCGCGGTGACGTTCTCGCTCGCCACTCCGGTGGCGACGGTGTCGTACGACGCATCGCCCCCGAGCCCGGAGTGGAGGACGACCACGACGACATCGGCGCGCTGCGTCCGGGCCTCCGCCACGGCGGCCCGCACGCTGGGAACGATGTCCCTGACTTCCACGCGGCCCACGAGCTTGTCGCGGTCCCAGATCATGGACCCCGGCGTCGTGCCCCCGACGATGGCCACGCGAACCCCGAGCCGCTCGACCATGACCCAGGGGCGGTACGCGTGCGTGCCGTCCATGCGGTAGACGTTCGACGCCAGCATGGGGAACCGGGCCTGGGCGAGCACGCGGTCCAGGTAGCCGAGGCCGAAGTTGAACTCGTGATTCCCGATGACGCCCGCGTCGTACTGCATGGCGTTCATGGCGGCCATCACCGGGTTGGGGAGCAGCGAATCCCGCAGCGCGACGTTGTTGATCGCGGTCCCCTGCAGGTCGTCGCCGGCGTCCACGAGGATCACGGACCCGGGATGGCTGCGACGGAGCGAGTCCACGACGGTGGCCGCGCGCGCGAGTCCTCGCGTCGTGTCCGGGGCATTGGCGAAATAGTCCCATCCGCGCAGCCAGCCGTGCACGTCGGTGGTGCCGGCCACGAGCAGCGTGACGGTATCGGGGGGAACGGCGGCGGGCGGGATCGCGGCGGGGCGGGCGCAGGCGCCGGCGGCCGCCGCGAGCGCCAGACAGATAAGGCGACGCATGGGCAGAAGCTAGTGGCGTGGCGGCGGCGGTGTGACCGACACAGCTTTGAGCTGCGCGCAGGAGTGCCACGGCGCGCTCGCTCACCTTACGGTTCTCCGGGATGAAACCGTTGATCATCGGCGTCGCCGGCGGGACAGGCTCCGGAAAATCCACCGTCGCGCGCAAGGTGGCCTCCGCCATTGATACATCGTCCGTGGCCTTCATCGACATGGACGCCTACTACAACAACTACCACGCGCTCTCACTCGACGAGCGGCGGCGGATCAACTGGGATCACCCCGACGCCTTCGACTGGGAGCTGCTGCTGGCGCACCTGGGGGCCCTGGCCGCCGGCCAGGCCATCGAGAAGCCGGAATACGACTTCGTCCGGCACCTCCGCGCCGAGCGCACCCACACGGTGCCGGCCGCGGACGTCGTGGTGGTGGACGGCATCCTGCTGCTGTCCGATGCCCGGGTGCGCTCGCTCTGCGACGTGAAGGTCTTCGTGGACGCGGACGCCGACGTGCGCCTCATCCGGCGGCTGCGGCGCGACCTGGCGGAGCGCGGCCGCCCGCTGGAGGAAATCCTCGACCAGTACCTCACCACGGTGCAGCCGATGCACCTGGAGTTCGTGGAGCCCAGCAAGCGCTACGCGGACGTCATCGTCCCGCAGGGCGGGCACAACGACGTGGCCATCGAGATGATCGTGGCGCGGATCCAGCACAGCCTCCGCCGCTGACGCTCAGATCGCCGTCACGAGCGCGAGGATCAGGTAGCTGACGGCCGCGATGATCGCCGCGGCGGGAATGGTGAGGACCCAGGCCCAGACGATGCGGCCGGCCACCCCCCAGCGGACCGCGGAGCGGCGCAACGTGGAGCCGACGCCGACGATGGCGCCGGTGATCGTGTGCGTGGTGCTCACGGGTATGCCCATGGCCGTCGCCAGCATGATGGCGCCCGCGCCGCCGGTCTCCGCGCAGAAGCCGCCGATCGGCTGCAGCCGCGTCACCCGCGAACCCATCGTGTGGACGATCCGCCAGCCCCCGAACAGCGTGCCGAGGCCGATGAAGGTGTGGGCCGCGAGCACCAGCCAGAACGGCACGTGGTCCGCGTTTGGCTGATAGAAGATGTGGAGGAACCCGGTCTCCCCGGCGAAGGTCGTCTGGGTCGCCACGAGGAGGCCCATGATGATGCCCATGGTCTTCTGCGCATCGTTGGCCCCGTGCGAGAAGGAGAATGCCGCGCTGCTCACCAGCTGCGCGTAGCGGAACCCGCTGTTCACCCGCGCCGGCCGAGCCCAGCGGAACATCCAGGTGACCGCCACCATGAGCAGCGAGCCCGCGAACATGCCGATGATCGGTGACAGCGCGATGAACGCGAGCGTCAGCGTCCACTTCGAGCCCCAGACGATCGCCGCCGTCCCCGCCTTCGCCATGGCGGCGCCCGCGTAGCCGCCGATCAGCGCGTGCGACGAGCTGGACGGAAGGCCGTAGTACCAGGTGATGAGGTTCCACGCGATCGCGCCGAGGAGCCCGGCCAGGATGACGTTCGGGTCTACGATGGCGACGTCGATCATCCCGCTGCCGATCGTGCGCGCCACCGCGGTGCCGACGAAGAAGGCCGCGATGAAGTTGAAGAACGCCGCCCACGCCACCGCCTGGAGCGGGTTGAGCACGCGGGTGGCCACCACGGTCGCGATGGAGTTCGCGGAATCGTGGAAGCCGTTGATGAAATCGAAGATGAACGCGACGCCGACGATCGCGAGGATGTACCAGATCACGCTACGCGTTCTTCATCGAGATGCTCTGGAGCGCGTGCACCACGCCCATGCAGAGATCCGTGGACTCCTCGAGCACGTCGTAGATCTCCTTCCACCGGATGACCTCGAGCGGATCCGGGGACCCCTGGAACAGCTCGCCGACGGCCACGTGATAGATCGAGTCGCCCTCCTCCTCGATCCGCTTCACCTCGATGGCGCAGGCGTGGACGTCCGGGGGCCGCTTGATCCCCTGCACCCCGCGCTCGATGTGCTCGGTGGCCTCCACCAGCAGCTTCGCCAGCTGCGTGGCGGGGGGACGCATCTGGCGGATGTGCAGCATCTCCACCCGGCGCGCGGTGCCGTCCAGGAGGTCGATGACGTCATCGAGCCGGGTGGTGAGCGCGAGGATGTCTTCGCGGTCGAAGGGGGTGACGAAGCTGCGATCGATCCGCAGGTTGATCTCGGCGGTGAGCTGGTCGGCCTTGTGCTCCACGGCCTTGATCGCCCTCACCTTCTCCGCGACGGGGGCGCCGTTCTCGAACAACTCATGCAGCAGCTTCGCGGCCGACTTGAGGTGCGCCGCCAGCTCGTTGAAGAGGGAAAAGAATTCCTTGTCGCGCGGAAGGAGGCGTCCGAGCATGGGTGTCGCCGCGTGGGAGGCTATGTCACGAAAACCGCGCAGAAGTTACCTGGTCGTGACACACCGCGCCAAATGTCACGACGGCCTCAGGCGAGCCACCTGGAGGTCGTGCGCCAGCCGCCGCTTGGCCACGAGCACGGGATCCTCGAACAGCTTCACCAGCACCGCCCCGGCAACGAAGCCGCCGATGTGCGCCCAGAACGCCACCCCTCCGGACACGTCGGGGCGCATGCGGGAGAGCTCCGGGAGGCCCGAGATCACCTGCCACCCGAACCACCAGAGCAGGGCCATCCACGCCGGCACCGGGATGACCCGGATGAAAATCACGATCCAGACCAGGAGGTTCACCCGCGCGTGCGGATAGAGCACCAGGTAGGCGCCAAGCACCCCGGAGATGGCGCCGGAGGCGCCCACCGTGGGCACCGGTGAGGTGCTCGCCGTCAGCACGTGCGCGCCCGCCGCCAGCAGCCCGCACAGCAGGTAGAACGCGAGGAACCGGCCGGGGCCCATGCTGTCCTCGATGTTGTTCCCGAACACCCAGAAGAACCACAGGTTGCCGATGATGTGCCCCCAGCTGCCGTGGAGGAACATGGACGTCAGCGGCGTGAGCCAGTTGATGGCCTCCTCGTCCACGACGCAGGCCAGCCCTTGCCCAAGCGGTACGGCGAACCCAACGGGACGCCCCCCGGTGAGCTCCGCGGGGACCATCCCGAGGTTGCACACGCTCGCGGCAAGTCTCGCCCCATCCAGCCCTGCGCCCTGCAGCAGGATCCAGCTCGCCGCGGTGGCCGCGAGGAGCAGCCAGGTCATCCACGGCGTGTGGAGGGTCGGGTTGTCGTCGGAAATTGGTATCACGCGCTCGGCTCTCGGCTCTCGGCTCTCGGATGAGGCAGGCTAGCAGGGTCTAGGCCGACTGCCGAGAGCTGACAGCCGAGAGCCAATGCCTGCCACTTTGGCACATTCGTGCGGCCCCCTCCTTGCCGCCTCTACCTGCCAATTACCACATCCAACCGATTCGAGGCACAAATGGCCGACAAAGTTATTGGCATCGACCTGGGAACCACCAATTCCGTGGTTGCGGTCATGGAAGCGGGTGACCCGGTCGTCATCCCGAACGCCGAAGGTGGTCGCACCACGCCTTCAGTGGTCGGCTTTACCAAGGACGGCGAGCGGCTGGTCGGCCAGGTCGCCAAGCGCCAGGCGGTCACCAATCCGCAGAATACGGTCTTCTCGATCAAGCGCTTCATGGGTCGCCGGATCGCGGAAGTTCCGGAGGAGCTCAAGCGCGTTCCTTATAAGGTCGTCGCCGGCGCCAACGACCTCGCGACCGTGGAAGTCCAGGGCAAGCGGTACTCCGCGCCCGAAGTGTCCGCGATGATCCTCCAGAAGATGAAGCAGACCGCCGAGGACTACCTCGGCAGCACGGTCACGCGCGCCGTGGTCACCGTGCCGGCGTACTTCAACGACGCGCAGCGGCAGGCCACCAAGGACGCGGGCAAGATCGCCGGCCTCGACGTGCTGCGCATCATCAACGAGCCCACGGCCGCCGCGCTTGCGTACGGCCTCGACAAGAAGAAGGACGAGAAGGTCGCCGTGTTCGACCTTGGCGGCGGCACCTACGACATCTCGGTGCTCGAGCTGTACGACGTGGAGGGATCGCGCCAGTTCGAGGTGAAGTCCACGAACGGCGACACGCACCTCGGCGGCGATGACTTCGACCAGCGCGTCATCGACTGGATCGTCGCGGAGTTCAAGAAGGACCAGGGGATCGACCTCTCGAAGGATCCCATGGCGCTCCAGCGCCTGAAGGAAGCGGGCGAGAAGGCGAAGATGGAGCTGTCCACCACGCAGACCACGGACATCAACCTGCCCTTCATCACGGCCGACGCGAGCGGCCCGAAGCACCTGAACTACACGCTGTCGCGCGCGAAGTTCGAGCAGCTGGTGGACGACCTCATCCAGCGCACGCTTCCTCCGATGAAGCAGGCGCTGAAGGACGCCGGGATGGAGCCGAAGGACATCGACGAGGTGCTCCTCGTCGGCGGCTCGACGCGCATCCCGAAGATCCAGCAGATCGTGAAGGACTTCTTCGGCAAGGACCCGAACAAGGGCGTGAACCCCGACGAGGTCGTCGCGATCGGCGCCGCCGTCCAGGGCGCGGTGCTCACCGGCGAGCAGAAGGACGTGCTGCTGCTCGACGTCACCCCCCTCTCGCTCGGCATCGAGACGCTCGGCGGCGTGGCGACGGTGCTCATCCCGCGCAACACGACCATCCCCACGAAGAAGACCGAGACCTTCTCCACCGCCGACGACAGCCAGACGCAGGTGGAGATCCACGTGCTGCAGGGCGAGCGCCCGATGGCCCGCGACAACCGGACGATCGGGAAGTTCCAGCTCACGGGGATCCCGCCCGCACCGCGCGGCGTGCCCCAGATCGAGGTGGGCTTCGACATCGACGCCAACGGCATCCTGCACGTGTCGGCGAAGGACAAGGCCACCAGCAAGGAGCAGAAGATCCGTATCGAGGCGTCGAGCGGCCTCTCGGATGCCGACATCGACCGCATGGTCAAGGAAGCCGAGAAGAACGCGAACGAGGACAAGACCAAGCGCGAGGCGATCGACGCGCGCAACCGCCTGGACTCGATGACCTACGAGGTGGAGAAGAACGCCAAGGAGTGGTCGGACCGCCTGCCCGAGGAGCTGAAGACGAAGCTCGATGGCTCCGTGGAGCGGGCGCGGAAGGCGCTGCGCGGCGACGACCTGAACGAGATTCGCGCGGCCCAGGAAGAGCTGTCGAAGGTGTTCGCCGAAGCCGGACAGTCGTTCTACGCGCAGAACCAGGCTTCTTCCAGCGGACCCGAGGGCGGCGCGGACGGCGGACCCGCCAGCGGTCCTGACGGCGCGTCGGCGCCTGGCGAGGCCGGAAAGCCCGAGGACGTCGTGGAGGCCGATTACGAGATCGTGGACGAGCCGAAGAAGGGG
>Ga0307505_10001937_pt1 | contig 15413 bp, 11 predicted proteins | sample 23_S_MG_FD_202183 | JGI IMG/M metagenome (GOLD analysis project Ga0307505, IMG submission 202183) | Soil microbial communities from Populus trichocarpa stands in riparian zone in the Pacific Northwest, United States - 23_S | ecosystem: Environmental > Terrestrial > Soil > Riparian zone > Trees...
ACAGCTATACCAAAACATGCAACAACAATCCCGCGCCATCCTGGAACGGGCCGAGGAAACCCTTCAAGCCATTCTCAACGCCCCCGACAAAGAGGCGGAAATCCAGAATCGCATTGAGGAAATTGACGACGCCTTCATGTATATCCTCAGCGGCCGCATCCAACAGGCCGAACAGCGTGGACAAACCATCGAAGCGGCCGCGCTGCAACATGTGCATGAAACCATCGTGCAAATGGCCGAAGAGCAGGTTCCGCCCGAATTGCGCTTCATCAATGATTTGGTCGAATCGGGTTCTGAAGACGGTATGCGCCAGGTGTTGAAAGACAATCCGCAGATGGTTACGCCAGAAATGGTGCAAATGTTGGAAATGGTCAAAACGAACGCGGCCGCGCAAGAGCCAGGTCTGGTAGAAATCCTCAACAAAGCCCAAACCATGATCCAAACTCGCCTCACCCTCGCCGTATAAAACGATAGGTTGGGGGTAGGGGCTGGCCTTGTGCCTGCCCACAAGAGGGCAACCACAAGGGTTGCCCCTACCCCCCTGAATTCCTAAAAACCCGAATTATCAGTCGCGAATTCCCATTTTTCCTTCGTGAAATTCGTGGCCAAAATCTTTTATGAGCCGTTTCCCTGCTTTTACCTTAAGACTACCTGACTGGATTGAGACACTCCTGCCCAATCCCGACCAGGTTTACCCCACCGTCGAAGACCGAATGCGCCTGGTCATTGAGTTATCTCGCCTGAACGTACAACACGGCACAGGTGGCCCCTTTGGCGCGGGCGTTTTTGATCGGGCCAGCGGTAAACTACTGGCCCCTGGCGTCAATCTCGTCCTGCCCTCCCAATGCTCTGTGGCCCACGCCGAAATCGTCGCCTTTATGATGGCCCAACCGCTGGTAGGAACTTTCGATCTGGCGACACCAGGGTTCCCGCCCTATGAACTGGTCGCCAGCACAGAGCCATGTGCCATGTGCTTCGGCTCCGTGCCCTGGTCAGGCGTGGAATCATTGGTATGCGGGGCACGCGATGAAGATGCCCGCGCCATCGGTTTTGATGAAGGCCCCAAAATGCCTAACTGGGTAGCCGAACTGGAAAAACGGGGGATTCAGGTCCAGCGGGATGTGCTACGAGAGGACGCGGCCGCGGTGCTTCATCTCTACGCCCAATCCGGCCCCATCTACAACCCCAAACGAGAGAGTGGGGACAGTGAGCAGTAACCAGTGAGGCATTTTTCATAATTCATCCTTCACTTGAGTTTAGAGTTCAGAGCGAGAGCTAGAGAATTTTCCAGAGTAACTCCCTCTAGCTCTTTCCTCTAGCTCTAAACTCCAGTCTTTCATCCTTATTCTTCGGAGTTATCACATGCCGCTCAACATCATCATCGGAACCCAATGGGGTGACGAAGGCAAAGGCCGCATCACCGATTTATTAGCCGCCCAGACCAACATCGTGGCCCGCTACAGTGGCGGCGACAATGCTGGACATACGCTAACCATTCAGGGCGAGATTTTCAAACTACACCTTATCCCCTCTGGCATCATCCATGAAGGTGTGCTTTGTTTGATTGGCACTGGTGTGGTAGTGAATCCCCGCGTGTTATTGGCCGAGATGGATGCCCTGGCCGAGCGGGGTATAGATGTCACTCCGGCGCGGCTCAAGATTTGCCGCAACGCCCACCTGATCACCCCGGCCCACGTGGCCTTAGATAAAGCCAATGAAGTGGTACGCGGCCGCGAAGCCATCGGCACTACCCAACGCGGCATCGGCCCAGCCTACACCGACAAAACCAGCCGTTCTGGTCTGCGGGCTGGCCTTTTCGCCGAACCCGAAGAATTAGCTGACGCCATCCAGGCCCACATCCAGGAAAAAAACATCGTTCTGGAACGCATTTACGGCCAACCGCCCCTAGATGCTGACGCCGTAGCCGCCGAATATGCTGGTTACGCCCAACGGTTAGCCCCTTACCTGACCAATGGCCCTCTCTTGTTAGACCAGGCCCTCCAACAAGGGCAAAGCGTCCTGGCCGAAGGTGCTCAGGGAACCCTGCTAGACATCAATCATGGCACTTATCCATTTGTTACTAGCTCTTCACCCACTGCTAGTGGGGCATTAGTCGGGCTGGGGGTGGGGCCGAAGGTTGTTGACAAGGTGATGGGTGTCACCAAAGCATTTACCAGCCGGGTTGGCAGTGGCCCCTTCCCCACTGAATTATCTGGGGATGAGGCCATGCGTTTGCGGGGTACGGGTAGTAATCCCTGGGATGAGTTTGGCACGACCACGGGGCGGCCGCGGCGGGTAGGCTGGCTCGATCTGGTTATCCTCGGTCATGCCCGGCGTATCAACGGCCTGACCGAACTGGCCTTGACCAAGCTGGACATTTTGAGCGGACTGGCAGAAATTCCGGTTTGTGTGGCTTATGAACTGGATGGGGAGAGGATTGACTATTTCCCCACCGATTTACAGCCGTTGGCGCGTTGTCAACCCATTTACGAAACGGTTCCTGGGTGGTTAGAAGATGTGACCCAGGCCCGCAGCCTGACCGATTTACCGGCCAACGCTCGTCACTACATTGAATTTGTGGCTCAGAAAACAGGTGTGCCCGTCACCCTCATTTCCGTTGGCCCCAACCGGGATCAAGTCATTGTCAGTGAAGCATCGTAAAACTGGCTCTTTGGGAATTCAGGGGAGTAACACATCATTTGTAGGGGCAACCCTTGTGGTTGCCCTCGCCTGGGCAGGCACAAGGCCAGCCCCTACAATACGATTACCCCGTGAAATCCCAAACAAAGAGCTACGGTTGGGCTGGCTTAAATCTCCCAGGCAAAATGCACCAGGTAAGAGACAACGTACTGTCCGGCCACTTTTTCCACGCCCACAACCCAACTCCCCCAGTCAAACTCAATATCCACCGCCGGGCGATAAACCGTAAAGTAGTTGATCTGATCATACCCATCGGGCAGGCGGATCAGCCCGGTGGTTGCTTCGACCAGGATTTCGTTACAGGCAATTTCTGTGCCCAATCCTAAATCATTGTCCAGCAATGGTAAGGGCACTTCACTGAACGAACCGTTGATGTCAAAACCAGAGCCATCTTCCGTACCCCAGTAATAACTAGTGGTATCGTTGAAAACATGTGCTACGGCTTCGGCGGGAATGTTGATGGCGGGGTTCCACCAATGACGGTGGATGATCAAACCTCGGTTGTGATGAACGAGTCCCCCCAAAGCCGGGCCGTTGCGACTGTCTATGGCACTCTTGAGAGCGGTGATGACCGCGGCCGCGTCTCCATCTTGACAAAACTCCTCAGCGGCTACTATTTCCGTCAAAAAAGCACTGTTTACCCAACCCGCTACATTGCCAGCCTCAATAGGAACCCACAATGATCCCTCTACCAATTGCCCTTCACCGGTAATGGTAATATCGGTTGCATCAGGCACTAATTCCCCTACAACACTGTTCCCCACACCGGGGCCAGCCCGGACATTGAGCACATCCTCACTGTTGACATAGACGACGGTAAACTCAGTCTCGTCATCTGGTACAAAAGGGGTAGGTTCCGGTGGTGGCGGGGTAGCCGAGGGCACAGGAGATGGGGCCAGCGTGGGTGAAGCCACCACCACAACCTCGACAGGCGTCAAGGTTAATTGCGTCGGTAAGGGGGGCGGTTGGGAGTTGCTGACATCAGGGGCACACGCGGCCGCGAACAGAAGCACCCCTAGCATGATTCCCCACTGTTGTAATCGTCGTATCATCCTATAAAACTCCTGGAACTTACTGGCGTTTGTGGTTTTATACACTGACCTCTGGGGACTGAGAGATTAAGAGACTGAGAGATTTCCAGAGGTCGTGCTAATTTTCGCCAAAGTCGAGTTACAAATTAAACTTGACGTGCAAAATATCTCCATCCTGAACGATGTAGGTTTTGCCTTCCTGGCGTAGTTTCCCATTGGCGCGGGCCTGGGCCATGCCCCCCAGTTCAATCAAATCATGGTAAGCCACTACTTCTGCCCGAATAAACCCTTTAGCCAGGTCAGTGTGAATCGTCGCGGCCGCGTCCACCGCGACAGCTCCCCGGTTCACCGTCCAGGCCCGCACTTCATCCTCACCCACAGTGAAAAACGATTGCAGACCCATCAGGTCATAACTCTCATGAATGACCTTCGCCAGACCCAGTTCAGTGACATTGTACTCACCCATGAACATTTCCAGGTCATCACCGGTCAGTTGGGCCAGTTCAGCTTCTAAGCGGCCGCGTAAATTCACCACCTTGCTTTTACCAAAGGTATAATCCAGGGTCACTTCTGCCTGTTCATCCCCAATGTTGATCAACACCAGCACCGGTTTGAGGGTTAAGAAACCAAAGCCGCGCAACGATTTGTCCTCGTCTTCCGTCAACTCAACCTCACGCAAAGGGCGTTCCTCGGAGAGTTTTTCATGCAACCGCTCCATAAGGGCAATTTCGCGTTGTGTAGCCGCTTTATCCTTGCTCTTGGCCATACCTTCTTTCAATTTGGTCAGTCGCGCTTCCACCATCACCAGGTCAGAGAGTAAGAACTCCACATCTAACGTGGCCAAATCTCGCGCCGGATCAATGGTATCTTCCAGATGCAGCACCTGATCATTTTCAAAAGCCCGCACCACATGAACAAATCCATCCAACCCGGCCAGGTGGTTGAGCAAGGGACCAGCCATACCCCCACTTTCACCCATCCCTTTTTTCAACCCGGCAATATCCGTGTAAATAACTTTGGCGTAGGCTGTTTTTTGTGGTTTGAACATGGCCGTGAGAACATCTACGCGGGGATCGGGCACATCCACCACAGAAGTCAACACATCGAAACGGCCACTGACGCTTTGGCCTACGGGTGCATCACCCCTGGTCAGAGCGTTAAAAATCGTTGTTTTCCCACTGCTGGGCAAACCAATAATGCCTAATTTCATTGTTTTTATCCTATCATTTGTGAATTTATGCCTGGGTGTTCGTGGTTCGTTAAGGAACTTTGTTGCTTGAGGTACACCCACTAACGAACGTGCGAGTATAACGGCTTTTGCCCCACCGGGCGAAAAAGATTAGAATGCCTGCCGCAATAAGGAGGCGTTTATCATGCAACAAACACAAGGCACATTTCAGGGCGCGGGCAACTTACCTCTCTTCTATCAGACATGGCAACCAGAAGGTGAATGCCGAGGGGTGGTCGCTCTGGTACATGGCTTTGGCGAGCACAGTGGTCGCCACGAAACCATCGCCCGGCCACTGGTGGAAAGTGGTTTTGCTGTTTTTGGCTTTGACCATCGTGGGCACGGTCACTCGCCGGGCAAACGAGGTCATATTAACAACTGGACCGAGTTTCGCGAAGATGTCACCGCCTTTCTTAACATGATCCGGCAAGAGAATTCAGCGCGGCCGCTATTTCTTTTCGGTCATAGCATGGGGGGATTGATCGTGCTGGAGTATGCTCTACACCATCCCAACAACCTGACCGGGGTCATCGCCTCAGCCCCCTTACTAGCCCAGGGGGGCGTGTCGCCCATTTTAGTTACCCTCAGCCGGGTATTGTCTCGGGTATGGCCAGGGTTGAATCTGAATGCTGGTCTGGATGTCAACGCTATTTCCCGTGACCCGGTAGAGGTCAAACGGTATCAGGATGACCCATTGGTGCATAGCCTGGGCACACCCCGGCTGGCTACCGAAATCGCCGAGGCCACCGCCTGGACTTTAGAGCATGCCCCAGAATGGAAATTACCTCTTTATCTCTATCACGGTACAGGAGATCGAATCGTCCCCATTGCGGGTAGTCGCACTTTTTTTGGCCGGGTGACATCGGCCGATAAACAATGGCGCGAGTTTGACGGCGGCCACCATGAATTACATCATGATCTCTGCCAGGACGAGGTACTCCAGCAGTTGACACAATGGCTCATCGCCCACACCTGAGACTCAAACCGATTAAGTAGATGACTTGAGTTTGGCGTTTTTTGTTTTCGCCAGAGAGCGAACAGCCTGGAAAGGCTGTTCTACGTCCAGAGGTAAACCCCAAATTCGCCAAAGTCGAGTAAATGAGCCTTACTGAAAAATGAGGTTTTTCGTCGCCGGGACGCAAAATACCAGGCCACCAGAGAAAAATTCGTGCTAATTCGTGCAATTCGTGGCTTCTTTCAGTAGACTCAAGGATAAACAATGAATGATGAAGACTGAAGTTCACACGCTAACCGGCCAACACGGTTATCTGAGTGTGCTAATTTTTCTTCTCGTAAGTTTAACCGCCTGCGGACAGACTTTCATCCCCTCGGATACACCTGTTCCCACAGTAACACCCATACCGCTAACCCCTACCCCTACGGTCACGCCGGAAACTTGGGTGGAAGTAGAAATCGCGGCCGCGAACCTGATCCTCTCTCTGCCCGATACCTGGGTGATTGGTGATGCTCAGCTTACCCCGTTGGGGCTGGTCATCAACTTGGGTCCGGAACCATTGGGGCCGGGGCCATTTAGCAGTACCCTGGTGATAGCCGATCCGGCGCACTATGAGGCTGAATCGCTCGCGGCCGCGCTCTCTTGTAGCGAACCTTGCGCCATTCCCCTGGAAACCACCACTCTGGCCGGTCAGCCCGCCCAACGAGCCATCCTGGGAGCCGAAACCACCACCCCCCTGGAATGGTATTTCCTGGAACATGGCGGGCAACTTTTGGCCTTTACCCTCCATGATGCTACCACCCTAAGCACCCGTGCCGACATTCTAGCCAGCCTGGAACTGATTGAGGTTGTTGTGGTCGTACCCACCGCCACGCCGAGTCTAACCCCCATTCCCCCGACTATTACACCCACACCACCACCGCCCACCCCGACACCCGGCCCACCCACAGACGAACCGCTCGATGTGACGATTGCGTTTTTGCGCGCGGCCGCGAACGATCCCGAAACCCTCGGCCTCACCTTCCTCAGCGACAATTTACGCAATCAGGTGGGTACAGGCACAACCCTGCTCCAATTGATGAGTCTCAGCGAACCATTCAGCACCTTTGAAATTCTATTTTTAGGTCCCATCGAAGGGGTATTGACCTATCGTGCCCAGCTACAATTTCTAGATGGCCGCACCACCTGGCGACTTATCAAGGTCATCGCCGAAGATGGGCAATGGGTTATGAATGATTTTCAGGTGATAGAGCCACCTGCCACCACACCAACATCCACCGCCACCCTTGAAGTCACGCCCACAGCCGAACCAGAATAAAATGCAAGTAGCTATTCACCCTCATCCCTGCCCTTCTCCCTCGTAGGGAGAAGGGTTCTGGTTCCCTCGCCCCGGTGGGGTGAGGGTTAGGGTGAGGGGATCTTCTCCGTGTTATTTCGTAAAAATTCAAACGCCGTTAAACCCGTAGACACCATCAAGCCGGGTTGCCAGCAATAAACGCTTCTGTCTTATCACGGGCGTCATCATCCGTGTACTGGATAGGCGGCGTCTTCATAAAATAAGATGATGGTGCGGTCAGCGGGCCACTGATACCCCGATCCAGGGCCAGTTTGGCACAACGTACCGCATCAATCACTACCCCGGCAGAGTTGGGTGAATCCCATACTTCCAGCTTCAGTTCCAATTGCAAGGGCACATCACCAAAAGCCCGCCCTTCCATGCGAATGTGGCACCATTTGCGGTCGGTCAACCACGGCACATAGTCACTGGGGCCAACATGTACATTTTCTGGGGCCAATTCGTAGGGCAACTGGCTGGTGACGGCGTTGGTCTTGGAGATTTTCTTTGACTCTAGCCGTTCCCGCTCCAACATGTTGTAAAAGTCCATGTTGCCGCCAAAATTCAATTGGTAGGTGCGATCCAGATGGATACCGCGATCTTTGAACAGATTGGTCAGGACACGATGGGTGATGGTGGCCCCGACCTGGCTCTTGATGTCGTCGCCAATGATGGGCAGATTCCGTTCCCGGAACCGCCCCGCCCAGTATTCCTGGCTGGCGATGAAGACGGGGATACAGTTGATAAAACCACAACCGGCTTCCAAAATTTGTTCTACATACCATTTAGTCGCCATTTCTGAACCAACCGGTAAATAGCTGACCACCACATCGGTCTTGGTGTCTTTCAAAATTTTGACGATGTTGTCGGTGGGGCCACTCGCTTTTTCCACGACCTGGCTGACATATTTGCCCAGACCGTCGTGGGTCATGCCCCGATAAACGGGCACATTGAGTTTAGGAACCTCGGCAAATTTAATGGTGTTGTTGGGGTGTGCCCAAATCGCCTCACTCAAATCTTTGCCGACCTTGCCTTTTACCACATCAAAGGCGGCCGTAAATTCGATGTCGCGGATGTGATAACCGCCCAGGTTGACGTGCATGAGTCCAGGGACTTCGGCGTCTTCGGGGGCATTTTTGTAAAACTCGACACCTTGCACAAATGATGAAGCACAATTACCGACACCGATAATTGCCACGCGGACTTTCTTGCGTTTTTCAGCCATGAGTTTCTCCTCGCTTTTGGGGAATTTTGGGGGAAGGGCGCCCTGTGTGAAGGGTGAGTCAACTCACACTAAACGTTATCGGTATTGTGTTTTGTCAGGCAAGGGCGCCAAGTACGCCAAGATTTGTACTTGGCGTACTTGGCGCCCTTGGCCTGCGCCTTTTTAACTACCGATAAACGCACGGTGACGCCGGTCCGATTTGGTAAATAATGACGATTAAAACCGCTGGACAATTATACCGGCTTTTATAGGGATGAACGTAAGAGGTGTGCTAGAGGCTATTAATTGAGATCCACCACGATGTAAAAATCAAATTTTGTTCGTTTACTGAAGTAGAACCAGAAGACACTTAGATGAATCCATTTATCTACCCTCAGTTAGCTTCGTTGGCCTTAGCAACTGTAACCCCCTTTCTCGCTAAAGGGGAAAAAGGATTGGCGGAGGAAGTCGGGCCACAGGTAGGGCACAGAGTAGGTGGTTTGTGGGGAGCGATGCAGGAACAATGGTCGAATCAGCCCGCGGCCGCGGATCTTCTTCGTCATTCCCTTACCCATCCTCATAATCGCGCCATGCTGCAACAGATGCTTGTTCAAGAAATGAAAAACGATGGGGTTTTTGCCCAAACCATACAAAAACATCTTGAGACAATTGGGCAAGACGATCAGGGATCGAAATTCCTGGTACAAGTTTACGGTAGTGAGGTGGGCAAAATTATCAATATCGCTTATGCCGAAGTAGTCAACATTGATTAGTGGTTTCCAGATTAGTACCTGACGGGTTGGCTTCTTGTACAGTTAACAAGAATATCAGCCACGAATTTCACGAATTGACACGAATTTTTCCCATTTGTGCTAATTCGTTTAATTCGTGGCAAAAACCTCTTTGGTTCTGACTCGTCCAGGTTAGAGCAATCTCTAAGATTGAATCAATCTAAGCAATAAGTACCAAGATGAACACCTGGCTCAACCGTTGGCGGGCTTTTCGAGGTGAATTAGCCTTTTATCGCATTTTGCGCGATTGGGCCACGCAGCAAGAAGGTGGCTCAACAGTAATGGCCGAATTTGAGAGTGACCGGCAACAAGGCCGTTCGCTTTTGCGCCATTTCCTACAAACACAACTCACTGATGAAATAGCCCGACAAGAACTGATCGAGGCATTAGGCAACCGTCACAACCAGTTCGTCAATGTAGTCACGAACAGCCAGGTGGGCAAGATTGTCAACATTGCCGAGGCAGGCGCGGTCTATTGGAAAATCACGGTTTTTAGCAGTGTGCGGCAGGTGGTGGCGCTGGTAGGGATGATCGTGCTGGTCGCGGCCGCGCTAGGGGCAGGGGTCTGGTATCTCAACCAACCGCGCCAGATGACCGGTGCGTTTAATATTGCCGTGGCTTCCTTTGCCCCAGGGGATGATAGTCAGGAAACGAAACGGATTGCGGCCGCGTTCAGCCAACGCCTGGCCCAATTTTTAGATGCCCAACAATTACCTGGTGTTGAAGTACAGCACCGGCACATTGGGATTATCCCATCAACTATAGAAGCCGACGCCCTGGCGACACGCATTAATGCCCATATCGTTATTTATGGTTCGGTACTTGCCGAAGCGGGTGAAGCTACTGTTTTCCCCATTTTTTGGGTAGCCGACAATTTTCGACCGGATGTGCGCGAACTGAATGGCGAATCACGTTTAACGATACCCATTACCACTACCACTCGTGCCATTATGGAGCCTTCTGACCCCAATATCCAGGCAATGGAACAACGATTTGACCTGTTGTTGGAATTTACAAAGGCCCTTGTTTATTTACAAAGCAATCAATTGCTTGAGGCAAACCAGGCTATCGTACTTACGCTTGAAAGGGCCGAAGCTTATCCCGACTTGCCCGGTCAGGAAATTTTTTATCTGTTTGCTTCCCAAATCGCCCGGTTGCGGCAAGATCATGAGCAAGCTGAGCAATATGTTCAGGCAGCTTTGAACTTAGACAGCCAATATGGGCGTGCTTATATTGCCTGGGCCAACATTGCCTATGATCGGGGTGATTTTTATGCGGCGGTTCAGAAATACGAGTTGGCCCAGCAGATTGGGGAAACGAATTTAGACCGGTATCTTCCGGCTAAAGCCAGTCTGGGTCTGGCGAACATCTGTAGTGTGGAGTTACAGACGGTGTTACGGCGCGATGAGGTGGAGATTGCGGCCGCGAACGAACTAGCCGAATGTGCTCGCACCAACTACAACCAGGTCATTCGTTATTATGCCGACCAAAGTACCGGAGCACAGCACCCTAACCTCATCTTGCAAAAATTAGCCGCTCAAGCTTATTACGGCATGGGGTTGATTTACGAAGCAACACAAAACCAGGCTCTGGCCAAACAAATGTATGAGATAGCCTTCACCCTGGCTGATGATCCTACGCTCCGAGCAACTATTCAACAGCAACTTGATCAGGTGGACTAAGATGAAAGCAGTAAAATTCTTCCCTTTCCTATTCCTTTTAGCCGGTTTTTTCTTGGTTGCCTGTAGCCAGATGCCCGATGTCTTGCCAACTTTGCCACCGATCACCTTGCCTGTACCCACAGCAAATGCAATAACGGGTCAGCAGACAGCAGCCACCGTAGCCCCATTCCCATCGGCCACCACAACACCAAACACTCCGTTCGCTATCACCCCAGTAACAACAGCGACTTTAACGTTTACCCCCGTCACATTGACAGTTGCGCCTACGGTTTGTGGCGTGCCGTTTGGTTGGGTCGCCTACATGGTCCAGCCCGGTGATACGGTCGACGAGTTAGCCCGTCGCACAGGTGTTACTCTGTGGCAGATACAACAAGCCAACTGCCTGCCTAACATCAACCTGATTTATCGCGGTCAGTCACTTTATGTACCTTTTATTCCTGTCACGTTTACGCCAGTTCCCACAGTGATTTCAGCGGCCTTAAACACACCGCCACCCCCGGATCCAACAGATCCCCGTGTTGATGTGCTGCCCAATTCTGGGACTCCAGGGATGGCGTTTAACATTGCCGTTGCCCATGTCACTCCAACCGCCACTATTCAGCTAGAGATCGTTTTCCGCTTCGCCGTTGTCTATTCTGATTCGGCTCTTGCGGATGCTGAAGGGCAGTACCTGTTCATTTACCAAAGCCCTGCTAATGTTTCACCGGGTACGTATACGGTACGCGTTTTGACTTCTACAGGCGAGTTTCTGACGGGACAGTTTGTGATAACGGCGGAATGATCTAGTCTATCCAATCATTGCGGATCCGAACTACCTGGCGAGAATGAAGGAGAGAATCTAATGGTTGTCCAACACGATCCAGATGAATATTTATCTCACAAACCTACAGGGAGACGTGTTCTCTTCAAATTTTTAGATGAGGTCACCATTCCTTATGAGGATGAAGCACAACGGTTCATCGAAGAATACGGCTTGGGACCGTGGTCAGAACTGGTAGAAAAGTTTCCTGATTTGACGGTGCAGCGACTCTTTACTAGCGTGGAGCCAGAGCAGATTTTGGAAACGGTGCGCCTGGCTCAGGAGATAGATGAAAGCTATCAGCCGCCTAATTTTTTGACCTTTTTCATGATTCAGGTGAGTACAGCGGATGAGGCTGAACTGGTTGCCCGAATTCTTTCAGAATGGGGGTCGGTAGAAATAGCGTATGTAGAACCTCCCCCGGCTCCTGATCCGGCACAACCAGTAGGGAATAACCCCGAACTTATCAATCAACTTTTCCTTGAAAAAGCACCTGATAACATTAGTCCGATTGGTGGGGTTGATGCGCGATTTGCCTGGGATTTTCCCGGCGGAGAAGGTGAGCAACAACAATTTATAGATATTGAACGTGGCTGGGTGCTGAACCATCCAGAGTTAGTGGATGGCGATAATGTCGCCCTGGTGCAGCATACTGTTGGGATTAATGTTGTCGCGCATCAAGCCCATGGCACGGCGGTTCTTGGTATTCTTGTGGCTCAAGATAACAATTTGGGTGGGGTAGGCATTGCTCGTTCGGCACAGGGGCAGGTCATTTCTTACATGAATATTGGCGCGGATGGGGAGCTGATTCCTGATCTGCACAACGCCCTAATGACGGCCAGTGTCAACCTGCCGCCTGGAGCGGTCATGTTGGTTGAAGTTCAATGGTACAACCCTTTGAACCCCAATGCAGATAGAGACAAGGATTATTTGCCAGTGGAAGTAGACCCATTCTGTTATTATGCCATCCGTCTGGCTACCGCCAAAGGTATTTCCGTAGCGGAAGTAGCGGGAAATGGAGGAAACGATTTAGATCAATGGACTGATGCTCAAGGTTTGTTTGTTTTGTCTCCAGAAGTGCGCGATTCCCAGGCCATTATCGTTGGGTCGGCTATGGTGCTAGCTGGTTTGGGTCAGGCCGGGTGGAGCCGGCTGTTGACCTCTAATTTTGGAGACCGGGTGGATTGTTTTGCCTGGGGCGAACAGATCAGCACGATTGGTGACGCGGCTTTTGGTTCAACATCTGGGGCTACAGTGATTGTGGCGGGTGTGGCTTTGATTATACAAGGATTTTGTACGGCAACGTTTAATTGTCGCTTGAAGCCGCTCGCGCTTCGAGACTTACTTCGCCAGTTTGGAACCATGTCCAATCATCCGGCAGTAGATAAAATTGGGGTAATGCCAGATTTGCGTCAGATTATCGAAAACCTTCAGGCAAATGGGGTTATACTTGCTGACCGGTTGCCATAACAGATGTTAGCGGTGTCTATGTCTATAAAGTTGAATCAGACCAATCCCTAGCCAGGGTAAGAAAGCGACGAAAGACACAACGCGGCCGCGTGCCCAACTCTCGCTCTCAAATGTCATCACCAGTTCATGTTCCCCCTCCGGCACAAACACCCCCCGAAAAAGGACATCCGTCTGGTGTATGCTCACTGGTTCCCCATCCAGGGTAGCCTGCCAACCCGGGTAGTAGGTATCGGTGAGAATGAGCAGGGCGGGCGCGGCCGCGGCTACCATCATTTCAATGTGTTCCGGGTCGTAGGAAGTGATGAGGACTGAGTGCTGAGGGCTAAGTGCTGAGGGCTGAGAACTGGTTACGGCTAACTGGTCACTGCTTACCACTGCTTGCCGGGCCGGGTCGAAAGATGCATCGCGCATGAGGCTGAGAGCCGCGGCCGCGTCATCCGCCACCGCCCATTCATTCACCAAAAAAGCTCTAGGCAACACATCCAGGTTCTCATAGATCTTCACATCACCGGAGTGGATGAGCCGGTAATTGCCCAAAACGAGCGGCTGGAAACTCTGGTCGCGGCTGTCTACCAGGCTCAGGCCGGTGAGGTGAGTGGGCGAGTGGGCGAGTGGGCGAGTGGGCGACATGGTGATGGTGATAAGGGTAGCGGGTTCGGGGAAAATCACCCGCCAGAGGGTTTCGTTGATCGGTTCAGGAGAGAGTTGCCATTGTTGGCCCGATGTTGTGGTCAAGTCAACGGTAAAATCGCCAGCATGGGCGACGAGCCATAACTCCGTGGCTTCGTAGGCAGGAATGTGACCGACCGCGGCCGCGACCGTCAGCGTCACCGGATGTTGCAAATCAAAAAACACCCCATCCATCCAAACATCACCCACCTTATCGGTAATCACATAACCGATGTTGAATAAATCGAGCCAACGGGTTTCAGGTACAGCGTCCAGATTCTCACGCAGACGGCCATCGGTGGTGACAACGCCATCGGGCAAGATGAGGGTAGTGACCTGACTATACGCCCGCAAAGGCAAAATACCACCATCAAACCCGTCCGCGGCCGCGAGGCCGTACACCAGCGGCAAATTCGGGGCCATCACTTCCTTCTGCTTGATAGCCACCGTGTAATCGAACCGGGCCAGCGCCGACAGCCGCCCCGTATAAATCGTGTCAATCTCCGCCTGATCCCCCACATCGAAAAAAATGTCGGACAGGCTGAGGAAACGAGCTTGAGGACTGAGTGCTGAGTGCTGAGTACTGAGTACTGTGTCCCCTTGAAACCTGAAACCTGAAACCTGAAACTCCGAACTCGGAACTCCAAACTCGGAACTCCAAACCCGCGTAATCGGCGGCCGCAGATCGAAGAACGCTTCTGGTGTCGTGGCGTTGGCGTGGTAGGGTAGGGTACGTGAAGCCAGGTAAAGCGAGGCGGCGACGAGGAGAAGGGGTGACATGGCAACGCTTAGCCAGCGGCCAGCGGCTCGCGGCCAGCGGTCAGTCACCAGTAACCAGTAACCAGTGACCAGTTCAATGAGCCAGCCGCTGAGGGTGAGCCAAGATGGGTATTCAGGGGGGGCTTCTGGCCCCATGGGGATAAACCGCGCCAACGGTACAGAAACCACGCCCCACACCATCAACCCCACTAACACAATCACACCCCGCTGCACCACTTTCCGCCACCAGTAACTGGTAACTGGTAACTGCTCACTGTTCACTGTCCACTGCTCACTGTTCACTGTCCACTGCACACTGCTCACTCTCTCCCACCCCACGCCTGCCAGCAAGGCCATGCCCAGACTATACAGTGCCAGCCAGCGGGCCGGGACGCGGAACAGGTCAAAGCCGGGTAAACGGGCCAACAGCCAGTAAACCGGGTTGAATCGCCCCAAGGCCAGGAACAGCCCCAAACCAACCAACACCAACACCGGCCACACGGCTCGATCCTGCCGCCAGTGCCAGGCTCCCACCAACGCCAACAACAGAGCTGTCAGGGGCAAAAAGGCCACATATTCGCTGAATAAACCTTGCCCATAACTGGGTAACAAGGAGCGAGTGAGCAAGAGAGGGTGCAGGGAAAAGGAAACTGCCTCGTTGAAGGGCAATCCCCCCTGACGGCTAGAGAGGCCAGTGAGTTCGAGGGTGGGCAGGAGTTGCGCGGCCGCGAGGCCCACGGCCAGTAAAACACCTATAAGTAAGGGAGCGGCGTGGTGTAAGGTGCGTGA
>Ga0307505_10001938_pt1 | contig 15407 bp, 17 predicted proteins | sample 23_S_MG_FD_202183 | JGI IMG/M metagenome (GOLD analysis project Ga0307505, IMG submission 202183) | Soil microbial communities from Populus trichocarpa stands in riparian zone in the Pacific Northwest, United States - 23_S | ecosystem: Environmental > Terrestrial > Soil > Riparian zone > Trees...
CTACCTCGGCCTGGAACTGATGACCTTGTCGCTGTACGCGCTGACGGCGATGCGCCGCGACCACGCCATCGCTACCGAGGCGGCGATGAAGTACTTCGTGCTCGGCGCGCTGGCCAGCGGCTTCCTGCTCTACGGCCTGTCGATGATGTACGGCGCCACCGGCTCGCTGGACCTCGGCGAGGTCTTCAAGGCCATAGCCACCGGCCGCATCAACAAGGAGGTGCTGACCTTCGGCATCGTCTTCATCGTCGCCGGGCTGGCCTTCAAGCTCGGCGCCGTGCCCTTCCACATGTGGGTGCCCGACGTCTACCACGGCGCGCCCACGGCGGTGACCTTGCTCATCGGCGGCGCGCCCAAGCTGGCGGCCTTCGCCATCGTCATCCGGCTGCTGGTCGAAGGCATGTCCGGCGTGGCCGTCGACTGGCAGCAGATGTTCATCGTCATGGCGGTGGCCTCGCTGGTGGTGGGCAACCTGGCGGCCATCGCGCAGACCAACCTGAAGCGCATGCTGGCCTATTCCACCATCGCGCAGATGGGCTGGGTGCTGCTGGGCATGAGCGTGGGCGTGGTCGACGGCAACACGCTGTCGGCCGACAATGCCTACAGCTCGGCGATGTTCTACATGGTGGCCTATGTGCTCACCACGCTGGGCACCTTCGGCCTGATCCTGTACCTGTCGTCGCAGGGCTTCGAGAGCGAGGAGATCGCCGACCTGGCCGGTCTGGCGCAGCGCAGCCCCTGGGTGGCCGGCGTGATGACGGTGTTCATGTTCTCGCTGGCCGGCGTGCCGCCGCTGGTGGGCTTCTATGCCAAGCTGTCGGTGCTGCAGGCGCTGGTGTCCACCGGCCTGGCGGCGCACATCTGGCTGGCGGTGTTCGCGGTGCTGATGTCGCTGGTCGGTGCGTACTACTACATCCGCGTCGTCAAGGTCATGTACTTCGATGCCCCGTCGCGCAGCGAAAGCCTGGTGCGCAGCCGCGGCGTCAGCGCGCTGCTGGCGCTCAACGGTGCAGCGGTGCTGGTCTTCGGGCTGCTGCCCGGCGGGCTGATGAACATGTGCCGCGACGCCATCGTCAAGGCGCTGGCCGGTTGAGCCGGCGCTGCATGAGCGACGCTCACCTGCGCGAACACGCCCTGGGTGGCCGCGTGCTGCACAAGGGCAGTTTCCTGGAAGTGCGGCGCGACGACGTGCGCCTGCCCGACGGCGCTGCCGCCACGCGCGAGTACGTCGTGCACCCGGGTGCGGTGGCGATCGTGCCGCTGCTCGACGACGGCCGCTTGGTGCTGGAGCGGCAGTTCCGCTATCCGGTGGGCCGCGTGCTGCTCGAGTTTCCGGCCGGCAAGATCGATCCGGGCGAATCGACGCTGCGCTGCGCGCAGCGCGAGCTGCTCGAAGAAACCGGCTACCGGGCGCGCGAATGGGCCTGCGCCGGCGTGATCCACAACGCCGCCGCCTATTCCACCGAAGGCATCGAGATCTGGTTCGCGCGCGGCCTGCAAGCCGGTGCGCAGCGGCTGGATGCAGGCGAGTTCATCGAGCTGTGCCTGCTCAGCGAAGCCGAGCTCGAAGCCCATGCCGGGCGCGGCGAGCTCAGCGACGTGAAGACGCTGGTCGGCCTGCTGTGGCTGCAGAAATGGCGTGCCGGCCTGTGGGCATTGGACTGGCACGCTGCGGATGCGGCGCCGGTGGAGATAATGCCGCGATGAAGGTGCTGAACCTGCGTTGCGCCAACGGCCACGGCTTCGAAGGCTGGTTCGCCTCGGACGACGAATTCATGGCGCAGAACGGCAGCGGGCTGATCGAATGCCCGCTGTGTGCCGACCGCATCATCAGCCGCATGCCGACGGCGCCGCGCCTGAACCTGTCGGCCCCGCGTGATCCGGCTCCCGCCGCCGCGCCGGTGAGCGAAGCCGCGCCGCCGCTGCAGACGCAGTGGGTGGCCGCGGTACGGCGCATGCTGGACAACACCGACGATGTCGGCGAGCGCTTCCCCGAGGAAGCGCGCCGCATTCACTATGGCGAGATCGAGGCGCGCGGCATCCGCGGGCAGGCCAGCGCCGAGGAGCGCCAGGCGTTGCTCGACGAGGGCATCGAGATCATGTCCTTGCCGATTCCGGCAGCGCTGAAAGGCCCGGTGCAGTAGGCGCGGCGGCGCTGGCGCCGGCGAACTGCAAGGCCCGCTGCACGCGCAGCACCTGGGCGCCGCCGTCGGGGTGGCGCACCGCCTTGAAGCCCAGCCCTTGCGCCAGCGACAGCATCGCGCGATTGGTGGCCAGCACGTCGCCCACCATGCGCTTCAACCCGGCCTCGGCGGCGCTTTGCATCAGCAGCTGCATCAGCCGGCGCGCCAGGCCCAGCTGCTGCCAGTCGTCGGCCACCACCACCGCGAACTCGCATTCTTCGCCGCCGGCGTCGACCACGTAGCGCGCTTCGGCCACCGCCAGCGCCTGCTCGCCGACGAAGGTCTCGACGATGAAGGCCTGCTGCCGGCGGTAGTCGATCTGCGTCAGCCGCTGCAGCCAGCCTTCGGGCAGCTCGCGGATCGGTGCGAAGAAGCGCTGGTAGCGCGAGGCCGGCGACAGCGCGCGCACCAACGCCTGCTCCAGCTCGGCGTCCTGCGGCAGCACCGGCCGCACGGTCGCGCGACGTCCGCCGGGCAGCTGCCAGACGTCGATCCAGCGTGTCGGATAGTGCTCGATGGTGTAGCTCATCGCCGCTCCCAGCGGGTTTCAGTGGGTGCCTGACAGCAGCACGAACTGCGCATCGCTGAGCGCGTAGACGAGGCTCAGGTCATCGCGTTCGATGGTGGTCTCTTCGCCCGGTTCCAGCACGATGTCGCGCGGGTCGTTGTCCTGCGTCAGCCACAGCGTGCCGCTCAGGCACTGCACCAGCAACCCCTTGCCGGCTTCGATGCGGTGGGCTTCGCCATGGTGCAGCGTGATCGCGGGAAGCTTCAGATCGGCGTTCATCACAGGCTCCTTTGCATGCAGAATCTGCATTCGTTGACCTCACCCGGCACGGTGTACCGCATCGAGTGAAACGAAGTTTGCTCTGCAGGTGCCGCCTGCTCAAACGGTATGTTCGAATGTCTTGCATGCGAGAACGGAATGTGAATGCCGATGCGCAACCGCACCTACGACCTGCCGCCGCTGGACCAGCTCGAAGCCTTCGAGGCCGCCGCGCGGCACCTGAGCTTCACCAAGGCGGCCGACGAGCTGGCGCTGACGCAGTCGGCCGTCAGCCGCCAGGTGGCGGCGCTCGAAAGCTTCTTCGGCGTGCCGCTGTTCCAGCGGCTGCACCGCGCCTTGCGCCTCAGCGCACGGTGGTCGACGTGCTGCAGCAGCTGCACCAGACCAGCGCTGCGCTGCGCGGTGAACGGCGCCTCAAGACCGTGGTCGTCACCACCACCGCGGGCTTCGCCGGGCTGTGGCTGATCCCGCGGCTGGCCGGCTTCACCGCGTCGCGGCCCGACGTGGACGTGCGCATCTCCGCCAGCTATGGCGTCGTCAACCTGGACCGCGACGGTGTCGACGTGGCCATCCGCTACCACACCGAGGAGGGCGCCGGCAGCGAAGGCCTGCGCCTGTTCGGCGAGGTGGTGATGCCGGTGTGCGCGCCGCGGCTGCGGCGCGACCCGGCGCGGCCGCTGAAGCGCCCCGAAGACCTGCGCCACCACTGTCTGCTGCACCTGGACAGCGGCCCGGGCACGCACCTGCTCGAATGGCCGCCGTGGCTGCGCGCGATGAAGCTCGAAGGGCTCAAGCCTGCGAGCGTGCTGCACTTCTCGATGTACGACCAACTGATCCAGGCCGCCGTCAACGGGCAGGGCGTCGCCCTGGGCCGGCTGCCGCTGGTCAACGAACTGATCGCACAGCGCAAGCTGGTGGCGCCCTTCAGCGCCAGCCTGGTCTCGCCGCGCAGCTACTACCTGTTCCAGTCGCAGGCCTCGCGCCACAAGAGCGAGGTGCGCGAGTTCCTGAACTGGCTGATCGCCGAGGCGGAAGGCGCCGCGTAGGCGCTCAGCGCGCAGTGCGGCCGGATTCCCTGCGAGGCTGAACCACGATCAGCGACGGCAGCGGGAAGTTGCCTGGACCGAGGTTCAGGCGCTGCGGGTTGGGGCTGCCCCGCGCGGTCAGCAGCACGGCACCCGACGAGGTGTCGCCCGAGAGGTTCATGGCTTGCCGGCAGCCCAATCCGCCGTTGGTTGCCGGTGTGGCCAGCCATTCGGCAAGATGGAACAGGTGAATCGGTGCAGCGGTGACGACCAAGTGCATGGTGTCGTCGGCCTGGCACAACGCGGTGCGCAGATACGCCGGGCCGTCGGCCTCGTCCGGGCAAATCGCGGGCTTGCCGTCCTCCACCAGGATCGGTGCTGACTGCAGGGCGTCTCGGCAACTTTCAAGGTTAATTTCGCGGCTGGCCGCGAGGATGCGCAGCTTGCCTGGTGCCGCGCACAGTACGGCAGAGTAGCGCAGCCGGTCGACGCGCCGCGCGGCACAGCGGTCGTCCGGATTCCCTCGCCGAAGCTGCTGATCCAGCGTCGATGCCATACGTCCACTGCTGATGAGCAGACCGACCGGCACGTTGGTGCGGCTGCCGGAGAAGCCGCCGTTAACGATCAGCAATTCGGAGGTCTGGGCGGGCGTGAAACGCTGCTCCAGCGGGGCGACCGAAGCGCGGACGGACAGGCCGCGCGCCGCCTGTGCCATGCCGGTGTCGAAGGCCGCGGGCGGCATCACCAGGAGGTCGGCGCGCGCAGGCGAGAAGCTGATCACGTCGACTTGCACTGTCGCGGACGCGCCGTCAGGGGCCTTGAACTGGCGCACAGCGAACACAGGGTCGGTCGAAGATCTATCTGCGCGCGTCGCAGCGACTGCGGTCGCGATGCAGGCTCCCAGCGCGACGATCGACCAGCAGAGTCGGGCGTTCATTTCATGCCTCCCATGGTCGGTGCTGCAGCCTGGTCCTTGAACACCTCCACCGTGATGCGCATCGTCACCTCGAAGCGGCAGGTTTCGGACTCGCCCACGGCCAGTACCGGTTGCAGCAGTTGGGGCGAAGGATCGAGCCGCACCGACACCCGCCCGTCCTCGATGTGCGGTGCCATGCGCTTCCAGGCTTCGGCATCGAGCTGCAGCGGGGCTGGAGTTTCACTGCGCACTTCCTTGGTCATGCTGTCACCGACGGTCAGGCGGTACAGCACTGTGCCGCTGCGCGCCAGCGAGACCGGGATCGGACAGCGCTGTAGATCGGAGGTACGGAAGATGGGCGGCCGGTCGATACGCAGGATGACTCGCTGCGGCGCGCGCGCACTGATCGTCCATTCCCGGCCCTCGTCGTGCGCGCCACGCACCTCGAGTACCTGAAAGTAGTCGAGCCGCTGGTGCGTGTCGTCGACGGCGGCGCGCGCCAGCCGCCGCGCGGACCGGTCTATCTGGAACGCGTCGCGCACTGTGTCAGCGTACCAGGTGCGCAGTTCCAGGAAGCGGCATGCAGGGTCGATTGCGCCGTCTACGGACTTGGGGCAACTGACCAGCGCGGCGGCGATCAGCGGTACTGCCAATGGATAGACCACGAAAAGCAACAACGCTCCCGCGGCCGCCACCAACCACGCCCAGCGCCGATGCAGGATGGCCCACTTCAACAGGGCACCGACCAGCGGCGTCTTGCCCGCCGTTTCGGCGACTACTTCGCGCAGCGCTGCGTCGGCTGCGGCGTCGGCCTTTGTTGGGTCCATACTCAGTTAGCCCGTACAGGCAGCACCCGCCCCGGGTTGAGCCGGCCCTGCGGATCCAGCGCCTGCTTGATGGCGCGCATCAGTTGCAGCGCCACCGGCGACTTGCGTTCGGCCAGTTCCTCGCGCTTGAGTGCGCCCACGCCGTGTTCGGCCGAGATCGAGCCGCCCACGGCGCACACCGCGTCGTAGACCAGCGTGTTCACCGCATGCTCGTGATGGTCCATGAACGCTTCAGCCGGCTGGCCCTCGGGCGCCTGCACGTTGTAGTGCAGGTTGCCGTCGCCGAGGTGACCGAAGTTCACCAGCCGCATGCCGGGAAAGGCCTGCGCCAATGCGGCATCGGTGCTGGCGACGAAGGCCGGGATTGCCGACACCGGCAGGGCGATGTCGTGCTTGATGTTCGGCCCTTCCTGCGCCTGCGCCAGCGGGATCGATTCGCGCAGTTGCCACAGCGTCTGTGACTGCGTCAGGCTTTCGGCCACCACCGCATCGTCGATGCAGCCGGCTTCCATCGCGGCTTCCAGCAGCGACTCGAAACGCGCGCGCGCCTGGGCTTCGCCTTCGCTGTCCGACTGTTCCAGCAGCACCGTCCACGGTGCATCGGCCAGCGGCTGGGGCAGGGCGGGGAAATGCTTGGCCACCAGGTCCAGCGAAAAGCGATTCATGACCTCGAAGCCGGTCAGCGCCGCGCCCAGCCGCGCCTGCGCCAGGCCGAGCAGCGCCACACACTGTTGCAGCGATGAAGCCGCGGCCAGCGCCGTGCCTACGGCTGCGGGCTTGGGGCTGAGCTTCAGCGTGGCCGCGGTGATGATGCCCAGCGTGCCTTCGCTGCCGATGAACAGGTCGCGCAGGTCGTAGCCGGTGTTGTCCTTGCGCAGCCCCGACAGCCCGTCCCACACCTGGCCGTCGGCCGTCACCACCTCCAGCCCCAGGCACAGCTCGCGCGCATTGCCATAGCGCAGCACCTGCGTGCCGCCGGCGTTGGTGGCCAGGTTGCCGCCGATGGTGCAGCTGCCTTCGGCCGCCAGGCTCAACGGGAACATCAGCCCGGCATCGTTGGCCGACTGCTGCACCGCCTGCAGCACGCAGCCGGCTTCGACCGTCATCGTCAGGTTGGCGGCATCGATGCCGCGCACGCGCTGCATGCGCGTCAGGCTCAGCAGCAGCTGCGTGCCGCTGGCATCGGGCACGCCGCCGCCGACCAGGCCGGTGTTGCCGCCTTGCGGCACCACGGCCACACCGTGGGTGGCGCTGAGGCGCAATACCGCCGCCACCTGCGCGGTGTCGGCCGGGCGCAGCACGGCCAATGCACGGCCGCGGAAGCGTTTGCGCCAGTCCAGTTCCCACGCCGACAGGTCGCCGCCGGTGAGCACATGTTCAGCGCCGAGCACGTCGCGCAGCGCCTGCAGCAGCGATCCGCTCATGCCATCGCCTCGCGCCGCCGCCGCACCTGCAGCACGCAGGCGATGAACAACAGCAGGCACAGCAGCACCTGCAGCAGGGCGAGCGCGCCGGACAGGCCGGGCTCGGTGACGGCGCGCACCACCCCTTCGGTGAAGTACAGCCACACCAACAGGCTGACCCAGCGGTAGGTGTACAGCCTGGCGCGCCACAGCCCCGGCAGGGCAGGCAGCAGTGGCAGCACCTTCAGCGCCAACGTGCCCGTGCCGGTGGGCGCCAACCACAACTCCCAGGCCAGGCCCAGCGCGATCAACCCCGCCGCGCTGGCCACGGCCAGCAGCCGCGATGCGCGCTGCATCGTGTCGGTGGGGTCGGGCGGGGTGGCCATGCTGGCATCATAGCCAGCATGACGATGCGCGAGAGCCTGTGGCACCAGGGCGCCGAACAGATGGCGACGCTGCTGCAGACCCTGCGCACCTGGCCCTGGTTCGACACCGCGCGCACACTGCGCCAGCGCTTCCGCGAAGACCGCCTGGGCATCACCGCCAGCAGCCTGACCTTCACCACGCTGATCGCGCTGGTGCCGCTGCTCACGGTGATGCTGGCGCTGTTCTCGGCCTTCCCGATGTTCGCCAGGTTCCAGGGCGCGCTGCAGCAGTACTTCCTGCAGAGCCTGGTGCCCGAAGGCATCGCCAAGCCGGTGCTGGGCACGCTGACGCAGTTTGCGTCCCAGGCCAACCGCCTGGGCAGCGCCGGGCTGGTGGTGCTGCTGGCCAGCGCGCTGGCGCTGATGCTGACCATCGACCGCACGCTCAACGGCATCTGGCGCGTGCGCAAGCCGCGGCCGATCGCGCAGCGCGTGCTGGTGTACTGGGCGGCGATCACGCTGGGCCCGCTGCTGCTGGGCATCAGCCTGACGCTCAGCTCGCTGGCGCTGACGGCCTCGCGCGGCATCGTCGATGCCTTGCCAGGCGGCCTGGCGCTGGCGCTGCAGACGCTGGAATTCGTGCTGCTGTGGCTGGGCATGTCGGCGCTGTTTCGCTACGTGCCCAACACCGACGTGCGCTGGCGCCATGCGCTGGCTGGCGGTTTGTTCGTCGCGGTCGGGCTGGAAGTGGCCAAGCGCGTGCTCGCCTGGTACGTGGGCGCGATGCCCGGCATCTCGATGATCTACGGCGCCTTCGCCACGCTGCCGATCCTGCTGCTGTGGATCTACATGGGCTGGCTGATCGTGCTCTTCGGCGCCGTCATCGCCGCCTATGCACCCAGCCTGCAGATGCACCTGGTACCGCTCAGCGATGCGCCGGGGCAGCGCTTCGCGCTGGCGCTGGCGCTGCTGCGCGAGCTGCAGCGCGTGCGCGCCGTGCCGCCGCACGGCCTGACGCTGGCACAGCTGGCCGCCGCCCTGCACGCCGATCCGCTGCAGGTGGAAGCCTTGCTGGAGCCGCTGCAGCACTTCGGCTGGGTCGGACGGCTGGACGAAGACGCCGGCCGGCGCCACCTGCTGTTGTGCGACCCGGCGCTGACGCCAGCCGCGCCGCTGATCGACCAGCTGCTGCTGGCGCCCGACCCGCGCACCCAGGCCTTCAGGCAGCGCACCGGCCTGGCGCAGAGCACGCTGGCCGATCTGATCGGGCCTTGATCCGCTGCGGCGAGCCATGCCGTTTTGCGATAGCTGATAGTGCCGAACTGCGGTTGTGATCACAGCGGCGGCTGCCGATAATGCGCCGCCCACCCACCCCGCGGACCGCATGGCCAGCCCCTCGTTGCACTGCATTTCGTCGATGGCGACACGCCTGCTGCTGGCCGACATGGCCGAGCTGTCGCAGCAGCGCAGCGGCGTCGCGGTGCGTGTCGAATCGGTCGGCGGCGTCGATGCCGCCAGGCGTGTCGCCGCCGGCGAGGCCTTCGATGTGGTGGTGCTGGCGGCCGATGCCATTCACGAGCTGCAGGCCTCTGGCCACGTGGTGGCCGGAAGCCACGCCGACCTGGTGCGCTCCGGCGTGGCGGTGGCCGTGCGCGGCGGTGCGCCGCGGCCCGACATCGGCAGCGAGGCGGCACTGCGCGCGGCCGTGCTGGCGGCGCGCAGCATCGGTTATTCCACCGGGCCCAGCGGCACGGCGCTGCTGCAGCTGTTCCAGCGCTGGGGCCTGGCCGACGGCCTGCGCGAACGCCTGGTGCAGGCACCGCCCGGCGTGCCGGTGGGCTCGATGGTGGCCCAGGGCCAGGTCGAACTCGGCTTCCAGCAGCTGAGCGAACTGATGCATCTGCCCGGCATCGAACTGATCGGTGCAATGCCCGCGGGCTGCGCCATCGTCACCACCTTCAGCGCCGGCCTGTGCAGCCGCTCGACGCAGGCCGAAGCCGCGCGGGCGCTGATCCACTTCATGCAATCGCCGGACAGCGCCGCGCTGAAACGGCGCCACGGCATGGAACCGGGAGATTCGCCATGATCATCGACTGCCACGGCCACTACACCACCGCACCCAAGGCGCTGGAAGACTGGCGCAACCGGCAGATCGCCGGCATCGAGGACCCGGCGTCGATGCCCAAGGTCGGCGAGCTGAAGATCAGCGACGACGAGCTGCGCGAGTCGATAGCGAAGAACCAGCTGCGCCTGATGACCGAGCGCGGCAGCGACCTGACCATCTTCAGCCCGCGCGCCAGCTTCATGGCGCACCACATCGGCGACTTCCAGGTCAGCAGCACCTGGGCAGCGATCTGCAACGAGCTGTGCTATCGCGTGTCGCAGCTCTTCCCCGATCATTTCATCCCGGCGGCGATGCTGCCGCAGAGCCCCGGCGTCGACCCGGCCACCTGCATCCCCGAGCTGGTGAAGTGCGTCCAGCAGTACGGCAACGTCGGCATCAACCTGAACCCCGACCCTTCCGGTGGCCACTGGACCAGCCCGCCGCTGACCGACCGCCACTGGTACCCCATCTACGAAAAGATGGTCGAGTACGACATCCCGGCGATGGTGCATGTCAGCACCAGCTGCAACGCCTGCTTCCACACCACCGGCGCGCACTACCTCAACGCCGACACCACGGCCTTCATGCAGTGCCTGACCGGCGACCTGTTCAAGGATTTCCCGACGCTGCGCTTGATCATCCCGCACGGCGGCGGCGCGGTGCCCTACCACTGGGGGCGCTTCCGCGGCCTGGCGCAGGAGCTGAAGAAGCCGCTGCTCAAGGACCACCTGCTGAATAACATCTTCTTCGACACCTGCGTCTACCACCAGCCGGGCATCGACCTGCTGACGAAGGTGATCCCGGTGGACAACATCCTGTTCGCCAGCGAGATGATCGGCGCGGTGCGCGGCATCGACCCCGAGACCGGCCACCACTACGACGACACCAGGCGCTACATCGAAGCCAGCAGCATCGTCGTCGGCGACGACCGGCACAAGATCTACGAAGCCAACGCGCGGCGTGTCTATCCGCGGCTCGATGCCGCGCTCAAGGCCAGGGGGAAGTGAGATGAGCGGTTACAGCCTGGGCGTCGTGCGGCGCCACATCGAGCGTGCCGACCCGGCCGCAGTGCAGAAGTTGTCGCAGTTCGGTGTGGCCACGGTGCACGAGGCCATGGGCCGCGTCGGCCTGATGAAGCCCTACATGCGGCCGATCTACAGCGGCGCGCAGCTGTGCGGCACCGCGGTCACCGTGCTGCTGCACCCCGGCGACAACTGGATGATGCACGTCGCCGCCGAGCAGCTGCAGGAAGGCGATGTCGTCGTCGCCGCCTGCACGGCCGAAAACACCGACGGCTTCTTCGGCGACCTGCTGGCCACGTCCTTCCGCGCGCGCGGTGCCAAGGGCCTGGTCATCGACGGCGGCTGCCGCGACGTCAAGGACCTGACCGCCATGGGCTTCCCGGTGTGGAGCAAGGCCATCAGCGCCAAGGGCACGATCAAGGCCACGCTGGGTTCGGTGAACGTGCGCGTGATCTGCGCCGGCGCCGAGGTCAACCCCGGCGACGTGGTGGTGGCCGACGACGACGGCGTGGTCGTGGTGCCCGCGGCGATGGCGGCGCAGGTGGCCGAAGCCGCCGCGGCGCGCGAGGCCAACGAGGGCGAAAAGCGCGCCAAGCTGGCGGCCGGCGTGCTGGGCCTGGACATGTACAACATGCGCGGCCCGCTCGAGAAGGCCGGGCTGAAGTACATCGACTGATGGCCGCATCGAGGATTGAACGATGAGCAAGCCCACGACGGGACCGTTCGAGAAGACGGCCGGCTGGCTCGACTGGTACGCCGGCCCCAGCCAGCCGCGCTTCCAGCTGCCGCCGGGCAGCGTCGACGCGCATTGCCATGTCTTCGGACCTGGCGCCGAATTCCCTTACGCGCCGGAGCGCAAGTACACGCCCTGCGACGCCGGCAAGGCGCAGCTGTTCGCGCTGCGCGACCACCTGGGCTTTGCCCGCAACGTCATCGTGCAGGCCACCTGCCACGGCGCCGACAACCGCGCGATGGTCGATGCCTGCATCGCCTCCGGCGGCAAGGCGCGCGGCGTGGGCACGGTGCGGCGCAGCGTCGGCGACGCCGAACTGCAGCAGATGCATGCCGCCGGCGTGCGCGGCGTGCGCTTCAACTTCGTCAAGCGGCTGGTTGACTTCACGCCCAAGGACGAGCTGATGGAGATCGCCGCGCGCATCGCCCCGCTGGGCTGGCACGTGGTCATCTACTTCGAGGCGGTGGACCTGCCCGAGCTGTGGGACTTCTTCACTGCGCTGCCCACCACGGTGGTGGTCGACCACATGGGCCGGCCCGACGTGAGCCTGCCGGTGGACGACCCGCAGTTCGAGCGCTTCGTCAAGTTCATGCGCGACTGCCCCAACGTGTGGAGCAAGGTCAGCTGCCCGGAGCGGCTGTCGGTCACCGGGCCGAAGGCATTGAACGGCGAACAGTCGGCGTACCGCGATGTCGTGCCCTTTGCGAAGCGCATCGTCGACACCTTCCCCGACCGCGTGCTGTGGGGAACCGACTGGCCGCATCCGAACCTCAAGGACCACATGCCCGACGACGGATTGCTGGTCGACTTCATTCCGCACATCGCCACCACCGCCGAGCTGCAGCGCAAGCTGCTGGTGGACAACCCGATGCGCCTGTACTGGCCGGAGGAGCACTGATGGCTCTGCACAAACCCTATCTGGACGTGCCCGGCACGACCATCTTCGACGCCGAGCAGTCGCGCAAGGGCTACCACCTCAACCAGTTCTGCATGTCGTTGATGAAGGCCGAGAACCGCGCGCGCTTCAAGGCCGACGAGCGCAAGTACTTGGACGAGTGGCCGATGAGCGAAGAGCAGAAGAGGGCAGTGCTGGCGCGCGACCTGAACCGCTGCATCGCGCTCGGCGGCAACATCTACTTCCTGGCCAAGATCGGCGCCACCGACGGCAGGAGCTTCCAGCAGATGGCCGGCAGCATGACCGGCATGAGCGAAGAGGAATACCGCAACATGATGATCTCCGGCGGCCGCTCGGTCGAGGGCAACCGCGTCGTCGGCGAGCACGGCGATGCGCAGGCGCACCGCCAGCCGCAGGGCGCAGCGGGGCGAAAGGGTTGAACATGGCACGCATCACCGCCTCCGTCTACACCAGCCACGTGCCGGCCATCGGCGCGGCCATCGACCAGGGCAAGACCGGCGAGCCCTACTGGCAACCGCTGTTCAAGGGCTACGAGTTTTCCAAGCAGTGGATGCGGGACAACAGGCCCGACGTGATCTTCCTGGTCTACAACGACCATGCCACGGCCTTCAGCCTGGAGATGATCCCCACTTTTGCCATCGGCACCGCGGCCGAATTCACGCCGGCGGATGAAGGCTACGGCCCGCGCCCGGTGCCCACGGTCATCGGCCATCCGGAGCTGGCCTCGCACATCGCGCAAAGCGTGATCCAGGACGACTTCGACCTGACCATCGTCAACAAGATGGACGTGGACCACGGCTTGACCGTGCCGCTGAGCCTGATGTGCGGCCAGCCTGATCCGGTCAAAGGCGCCTGGCCCTGCCCGGTGATCCCCTTCGCGGTCAACGTGGTGCAGTACCCGGTGCCTTCGGGGCGGCGCTGCTTCATGCTCGGCCAGGCGATCCGCCGTGCGATCGAGAGCTACGACGAGCCCTTGCGTGTGCAGATCTGGGGCACCGGCGGCATGAGCCACCAGCTGCAGGGGCCGCGCGCCGGACTGATCAATGCCGCTTGGGACAACCGCTTCCTCGACCGGCTGATCGCCGACCCCGAGGATCTTTCCAAGGTGCCGCACATCGAATACGTGCGCGAGGCCGGCAGCGAAGGCATCGAGCTGGTGATGTGGCTGATCGCGCGCGGCGCGATGGCCGATGTGAACGGCGGCAAGGCGCCGACCGTGAAGCACCGCTTCTTCCACGTGCCCGCCAGCAATACCGCAGTGGGCCATTTGATCCTGGAGAACACATGAGCATCAAGGTTGCGCTCGCCGGCGCCGGCGCCTTCGGCATCAAGCACCTCGATGCCATCCAGCTGATCGACGGCGTCGAGGTGGTGTCGTTGGTCAGCCGTGAGCTGGCAAAGACGCAGGAAGTCGCCGCCAAGTACGGCATCGGCCACGTCACGACGAAGCTGGCCGACAGCCTGGCCCTGAAGGAGGTGGACGCGGTGATCCTGTGCACCCCCACGCAGATGCACGCCGAGCAGGCGATGGCCTGCCTCAACGCCGGCAAGCACCTGCAGGTGGAGATTCCGCTGGCCGATTCGCTGGCCGGCGCCGAGGCCGTGGTCGCGCTGCAGCAGAAGACCGGCCTGGTGGCGATGTGCGGCCACACGCGCCGTTTCAACCCCAGCCACCAGTACGTGCACAAGCGCATCGCGGCGGGCGAGTTCCAGATCCAGCAGATGGACGTGCAGACCTACTTCTTCCGCCGCAGCAACATGAACGCGCTGGGCCAGCCGCGCAGCTGGACCGACCACCTGCTGTGGCATCACGCGGCGCACACGGTGGACCTGTTCGCCTACCAGTGCGGCAGCCCCATCGTGCAGGCCAATGCGATCCAGGGGCCGATCCATCCGAGCCTGGGCATCGCCATGGACATGAGCATCCAGCTCAGGTGCGCCAACGGCGCGATCTGCACGCTGAGCCTGAGCTTCAACAACGACGGCCCGATAGGCACCTTCTTCCGCTACATCGGCGACACCGCCACCTACATCGCGCGCTATGACGACCTGTTCGACGGCAAGGACCAGAAAATCGACGTGTCCAAGGTGGCCGTGTCGATGAACGGCATCGAGTTGCAGGACCGGGAATTCTTCGCCGCCATCCGGGAAGGTCGGGAGCCTAACGCCAGCGTCGCGCAGGTACTGCCGTGCTACCGTAGCTTGCACCTGCTCGAGCAGCAGCTCGCTGCCTGATCCGCCTCACCCACCCCAACGATTGGAGACAGTCATGACGATCACCCGCAAGCATTTTCTCGGTGCCATGGCCGGTGCCGCCTCGCTGGCCGCGCTGCCGCGCGCTTTCGCGCAGACCGCGACCTTTCGCTTCCACCAGATGCTGCCGCCGCAGGCCACCATCCCGGCGCGCGCCATCAAGCCCTGGGCCGACAAGGTCGAGAAGGAAAGCGGCGGGCGCATCAGGGTGCAGCTGTTCCCGAGCATGCAGCTCGGCGGCCGGCCGCCGGAACTCTTCGACCAGGCCAGGGACGGCGTGGCCGACGTCGTCTGGACGGTGCTGGGCTACACGCCGGGGCGCTTCCCCAAGACCGAGGCTTTCGAGCTGCCCTTCAGCAGCGGCCTGGCCGAGCCGGCGTCGCGCGCCTTCCAGGAATTCGTCGAGCGCCACGCGATGGACGAGTTCAAGGACGTCAAGCTGATCGGCGTGCACGTGCACGGCCCCGGCCTGATCCACAGCCTGCAGCCGGTGACCAAGCTCGAGGACATGAAGGGCCTGAAGGTGCGCGGCGGCTCGCGCATCATCAACATCATGCTCGAGCAACTGGGCGCCACGCCGGTGGGCATGCCGGTGCCGGCGGTGGGCGAGGCGCTGTCCAAGGGCGTCATCAGCGCCACCACCATCCCCTGGGAAGTGGTGCCGGCGCTGAAGGTGGAGCAGATCGCCCGCAATTCCACCGGCTTTGCCGGCGACAAGGGCCTGTACACGCAGACCTTCGCGGTGGCCATGAACAAGGCCAAGTACGACGCGCTGCCGCCGGACCTGAAGAAGATCATCGATGCCAACTCGGGCATGGCCGCGGCCTCGATGTTCGGCCGCGCCATGGACGAAGGCGACAAGGCGGGCCTGGC
>Ga0307505_10001939_pt1 | contig 15405 bp, 13 predicted proteins | sample 23_S_MG_FD_202183 | JGI IMG/M metagenome (GOLD analysis project Ga0307505, IMG submission 202183) | Soil microbial communities from Populus trichocarpa stands in riparian zone in the Pacific Northwest, United States - 23_S | ecosystem: Environmental > Terrestrial > Soil > Riparian zone > Trees...
TGATCGTGCTGGCGACTCTCGGCTACGCCGTCTCACTGAACATGGTCCCCCCGCTGCAGCGTAAGTACGGCTCGCTTCCCCTCATGGCGAGGATCGAGTGGATCGCCCTCCCGATGGTGGTGCCGTTCGGGCTCGTCGGTGTCGCCGAATCGACATTTGCCTGGCCGTCGCTGCTGGCCGTGACAGCAGTCGGCATCCTGGGAACCGGGCTCGCCTTCGTCCTCATGGGCAACCTCGCCGGAAGTGTCGGGGCCACCCGGGCGTCTTTCTTGACCTACCTGATCCCGGTGGTCGCCCTGGCCCTCGGCATCTTCTTCCGTGACGAGATCGTTTCCCCGGTGGCAATCCTCGGAGCCGGCCTCGTCATAATCGGAGCCATCCTGGCGTCACGTCGGGAAGTCCCCCGCGGCGAGATCGCGGTCACGCCGCCTGCAGAGAAGCCCGACGCAACGCCCGCATAGCCAGCTCGCGGTCGCCGAGCCGGTGACGCAACTCCCGCTCCAGACCGCCGATCGGATAGAGGTTTTGGGGTGCACGCGGGTCTTTGTGTCTCGCCGAGGCGTATCTGGGGAGGGTGGCGCTCACCTTGGTGGCCACTCGAGCCGCTTCGACACCGCTCATGTCGGCATCGATCTCACATCTGACCAAGCCGCCAGCCGGTCCGGCGTGGTTGGCGAGCCGCAGGTACCACGAGTAACGGCTCCACCCTGTGGTGGTCAGGAAGAGCGGGGTCCGGTAGCCAGCAGGCAGGGCGGTGAGCACCTGGCGCAAATCGAGAGGCAGGTACTGCACCTTCTGGGTCTTGATGTAGCCGACCGCATTCTCGAGGTCACGGGCATGTGACAGGGGCCCGTCGACGACCAGGAGCTCGGCACTCCCCGCTGATCTGGTCACCGCCGCCTCGAGGGCGCCCATCCGCTGTTGGATCCCCAGCCACAACTCCTCGGCGGTGGTCCCTTTGGTCGCCTTGACCCCGTAGGTGCCGACCACTGTGTCCACGTCCGCTGCCGGCGCCGACGTGAACAGACCGCGCTCGACGGCGGTCTCTTCGATCAACGCCTTCCCGTTGCACCGCACGGTGCCTGCGGCGTAGGTGGCGGCGAGGGCGAACCCCGGGAAGTCCGGCGGCTGGTCGATCCAGAGCGTGGCGTCGACGCGGCGGACCCCATCGACGAAGAGGATGTCGTCGGCAGGGCCGGTTTCGGGGAGCAGCGGCCTCCAGTCCTCCGGACGTAACTCCACGGTCACATCGACATTGGCGCTGGCGTCTTCGAGCTCGGGGTCCGTCGGAGCCCCGTAGTCGGAGTCCCAGGCCTCCACGGTGAACCTCATGACGCCAGCCTCACGGCGGCTCCCCCCGCCTCCCGGCTCACCTCGTAGCGAACCGGCGCGCGTGCAGCTAGCTCCTTGACATGGGTGATCACCCCGACCATGAGACCACGCCCCGTCAGCTCTTCGAGGACGGTGGCCACCGTGTCGAGAGATTCGTCGTCGAGGGTGCCGAATCCCTCGTCGAGGATGATGGCGTCGAGACCCGCGCCTCCCTTCGCCGCCAACGTCTCGGCGAGTGAGAGAGCGAGGGCCAGCGACACCAGGAACGTCTCCCCGCCCGAAAGCGTCGCCACCGATCTCATCTCATCGGCGTTGCGGTGATCGACGATGGAAAAACTCCCCGCCTCGTCGGAGTGGAGCGAGTACCCGTCGCCGGACAACTGTCCGAGGAGATCGTTGGCACCGGCCACCAGGTCGTGGAGCGCACCTGCCATGAGCCACTGCTCGAAGCCATTGGCCCTGAGATGGTTGGCCAGGGTCTCGGCCACACCTGCCTCCATGCGCGCCGAGCTCAACCCGGTCGCCAGCAGAGCGGCTTCCTCGACGGTCTTGGCGTGAGTTTCGACCAGGGAACGAGCCGACTGGAGGGCCGTGGCCACCGACACCGCCAAGGGGATGATCGGCTCGACCCCGTGGCCCTTGACGAGCTCGACCAACTCGAGCCGACTCGTCTCCGCGGCCTTCTCCGCGTTTCGAACTCCCGTCTCGGCTTCTTCCATGTGGACACCGAGCCGCTCGCTGGTGGTGACCCGCCACTCGATGAGCTCCTTCCACTGCACGACCACGTCGTCACTCTCGGAGACCGGCGGGTCGAGATCAGCCACCTTGAGTTGGGCGGTGGTCAGGAGCTTGGAGACACGTCGGGAGTCGTCGGCCAGCTCTTCGAGTGCCTTCCGCGCTGCCTTCTCCTCCTCCTGACCGCGGAGGAGTCGGCTTCGGGCCTCCTCGTGCGCCGCTCTCACCCTGGCCAGCTCTTCTTCGAGGCCGACCAACGAATCCTCAGGTGGCGCCGTCTCGAGCTCTGCCTGCAATACCGACTGCTGCTCGAGGAGCTCGGCCCGCCGCGCCTCGACTCGAGTGAGCTCGTTGGCGGCGTCGAGTGCGAGCGCCGACACCTTCTCCAAGTCGTTCTCGAGACGTTCGACATCCCCCGACAACTCGTCGAGCACCGGTGGGGCCTGGCGTGTGGGCAGGTCGGTCAGCTCGCGGTCACAGACCGGGCAATGGTCACCGATGGACAATTTGGCGGCCAGCACGTGGGCGGCGTGGTCACCGTGTGCCCTCTCCAGTTTGGCCCGCGCTCCGGCAAGCTCCGCCCTGGCGATCTCAAGGTCCCGTCCGGTCTCCTCCACCCTGGTGGCCACGGCCTCGGACCCGGATTCGGTCAGCCGCTCCACGAGCTCACCCAGACGCTGCCAGGCGCGGCGCCATGAGGCCAGCTGATCGGGCGAGGGCGTTGCTGACATCTCCTCGGTTTGGGCGGCGAGGGCCTCCTCGGCCAGCTCACAGCTCTCGGTCGCGTCTACCAGGGCGACTCTGGCCTCAGACATCAGCTCGTCGAGCTCGGCCAATCGCCCCGGCACCTCGATCGACGCCAACCGGGTGAGAGCGTCGGAGAGTGCCTCGACCTCGGCACCTGCGGTCTTCACGGCTTCGTCGAGGACTGCGAGCTGGTCCTCTCGACCGGGGATGGAGTCGGCCAACTCGACGAGCTCGTCGCGTCGGGCCGTTGCTGCCACCCTCTCCTCCTCACTGACCAGGTCCAGGGCCTCCAGTGCCCGCCGGGCCCCCTCGGCACGCTCACCGGCGACCGCAGCCCGGGTTCGGGCAAGTTCGCGCACCCTGGTGTAGACGTCCATCCCGAGGAGATTGCGAAGGAGCCCCTGGCGCTCCGACTTGGTGGCGGTGAGAAAGCGGGCGAACTCCCCCTGGGGCAGGACCACAGTCCGGGTGAAGTCCTCGAAACGCAGCTTGAGCAACTCCGCCACTGCCTCGGACACATCGTCGGCTCCGTCGGCGAGGACCCGGTCACCCATCTGCAGACGGGCTTCTTTGACACTGGCACCACCAGACGGCGTCCGTTGCGCGAGACGCACCGCTGTGTACTCGACACCATCGACTTCGAAGTCGAAGCGAACCCGGGCCCGATCGGCTCCGGCCGTGATCGCCGGAGCGACGGCGTTGCCCCCGAGCCGGGGAACCCTGCCATAGAGGGCGAAGATCATTGCGTCGATCAGACTCGACTTGCCCGAGCCGGTGGGCCCGGTCAAGGAGAAGAAGTCGACACCGGTGAAGTCGACGGTCTCTCCACGGCGGTACGCAGAGAATCCCTGGAGCTCGATGCGAAGCGGTCTCAATGTCCATGCCTCCTCATGAACCCATCCCTCATGAACCCATCCCTCATGAAGCCATCCCTCATGTCATGGCCTCATCGAGCAATTCGGCAAACAACGCCTCCACGGCGGGGTCGGCGGAATTCCGCTCCTCGAGGTAGCGAGAGAACGCCTCTGCGGGCTCCAAGCTCTGTCTGGGCTCGGTCTCTCGCCGGGGCGACCCGGTGGGCTCCAGCACCACCTCGACTGCGTTGGGGAAGATGTCGCGCACCTGATCGGCGAGCCCGACTCTCGCCGACTCCTGGAGGACCACTCGCACGTGGGCATCTCCGACTTCCCCGACGCGCCCGGCGACCTCGTCGAACGTCCCGCTGAGGGACAAGAGGCGGCGGCCGGCGGCGAGCGGGAGCTCGGTGACAGAAGAAGGCCGACCAGGCTCGGCGTTGACGAGGAGGGCGCCTTTCTGGTCGGCGACCTCGCCAAAGTCGAGTTGGAGGGGCGATCCCGAGTACCAGACAGCGGATGCATGGGGCATCTTCTGCTGGCGATGGAGGTGGCCCAGGGCGACGTAGGAGAGATGCCCGGGAAACAGCCCCGCCGGGATGGCGTAACCGAAGATATGAGCGCTGCGCTCCCCCCCACCCTCTTTTGCGCCGTGGACGGTGAGATGGCCGACCAGGAGGTTGACGGTATCGGTTCCCATGTCCTCGGTCAGCAGGCCGATGATGCGGCGGAGCCGGTCCTCGTAGACCCCGGCATGCTGGTCGGGGTCGGAGCCCATGATCTCCTCCACGCGCACAATGGCCCGCTGGGACACGAAGGGGAGCATCGCGATCTTGACCCCGGCCTCCTCGAGAGCGATGACACCACCCACCTCAGGTGAACGGGGAGCACCCACGACGTGAACCCCGGCTCGTGCAAGCAGAGGTGCCACCGCATCGAGACGGGCCGGGTTGTCATGGTTGCCGGCGACGACGGCGACCGGAGCCAGTTCGGAGAGATCGAGGAGAGCACGCCAGACGATCTCCTCCGCAACGGGTGTCGGTGAGGCCGTGTCGAAGACGTCACCGGCCACGAGGACCAGATCGACCTTGTTGCGATCGGCCATTTCGACCAACTCGGCGAGCACGGCGCGATGCTCCTCCGAACGGTCCCGGCCGCGGATCTTGCGCCCCACATGCCAGTCGGATGTGTGCAGGATCTTCACTCTCGAAGAGCGTAGGAGACGCCCCTGACAGATTTGTGTAGCCCCGGCGGCAGGGTCAGCCCTGGGTTGCCACCGCTAGCGGTGTGTCCACGGCCAGGGCGGCGACCTTCGCGGCCGCAGGATCCGATGCCGGCAGGGTCAGGGTGAAGACACTTCCCCGCTCCCCGTACCCGTAGACGAGGTCACCGTCCATGAGCCGGGCGAGTTGGCGAGACACCGTCAGCCCGAGGCCGATGGATGCGGGCTGCGTGGGTGCCTCGTGGGCCCGTTGATAAGGCTCGAAGATGCTCTCCCACTGAGCCGGGTCGACGCCAGGACCGTCGTCGGTGACGGTGAGCACGGTGCGCTGCTCCCCTTCGACTGCCTCCACCGTCACGCGGTCACCCCCGTAGCGGACGGCGTTGGTGATCAGGTTCCGGATGATCTGACGTGTCCTCGACGGGTCCGCCCACACCTTGCCCCGCCCGCCAACCACCTGAATCGACTTCTCAGACGATGCGATGGATGCCAGGACGGTCTCGGCCTGAGAGCGCAGATAGACATCCTGGAGGTCGATGGAGACCTTTCCGATGTCGGCCCGTGCCGAGACGAGAAGGTCTTCGACCATGTCGGCCATCTCCTGACTCTGATCGGCGATGAGCTCGAGCATCCCGGTCAACTCGTCGGCGCGAAAACTCCCAGCATTCGTCCGCAACTCCTCTGCGAAACCCAAAACCGCAGATAGAGGGGTACGTAGCTCGTGGGAGACACTGGCCACGAAGCGGTCCTTGGACTCGACGAGGTCTTCGAGCCTCTGCCTGGTGGTCTCGCGCTCCCAAAAGGTGCCCAACATTGGCGCGGCCACCTGCAACATCCTGATCGCCTCATCGTCCCAGACGGTCTTCCGGGCGATATCGACGAACCCGACTGAGGCCATCCATCGTCCTTCGATCAACACCGGGACGCTGAGCACCGATCGGTTCCATCCCTTCCCGGGCTCTTCGGTGGCGACATGCCGGTAGGGCAGACCGGCCTCGAGCAGATTGGCCGCCTCCTGGTACTTCGACCAGGGACGTGGCTCCCCCAACCACTCGTCTTCCTCCGCCCCGGGCCTCGTCGCCGAGTTCACGACGAGGAAACAGGCGCCGAGCTCGGGCAGGTCGACATTCATCGCCAGATAGGCCCGGTCGGCTCCGATCACCTCGCGAAGCGTCGTGAGGGCCTCCTCGAGAGCCTCCTCCCCACTACCGATGAGCAAGGCGCGCGAACAGCGGGCGAGTGCCTGCTCGAACTCGAGGAGCCTTCGGTTGACCTCGAGGGCCGCTCGGTGACTCTGCTCCTCGCGTTGCAAGAGGTCTGCGGCCAGGCTGACGAACTTCCACCCGGCGAGCTGGACCACGGCGATCATCACCGTCGCGAGCACGATCTCCAGCCCGGTCGGTTCGACCAGGACCCAGGGGATTGTGACCACGCACAACAGCCAGCACCAGAAGGCGAACCACGCAGCTGACCGCTTCGACATGACCAGGACGCCGATCGACCCCGTCAGCACGAGACACGGCACGATCACGTAGTCCCCCGCCCGGTCGACCACCGGGATCATGAGAGCGAGGCCGAGGGAGGCCACGAGGAGAAGGACTACCGGTCGGGGGCGGGTCCGAAGTCTCTGGACGAAGCCGACCGCACCGATAGCCGCCGTGGCGATGGCAGGGACCCACAGCTCGCTTCGGTCGGCCGCAAGGGCAATCACGGCGAGGAACAATCCACTCGACCCGCAGACCCAGATGGATACCCACACCAGGGCCTCGGCGATCTGGGGGCGGGCCGGAAACACCTGCGAAGCGGTGTCGGCCGTTTCCTCCTTGTAGAAGCGCACTGACAGGATTGTCGGAAGAACTGGACCCGTTCTTTAAGGCGAAAGCCCTCGTCTGGGCGGTATCAGAGGTCCTGGAATGGGTCCTCTGCACCATCCGGCGCTGCGGGAACGACTGCCTCGGACGCCCTGGTCGCCCATGCGGGGAATGGGAACTCGAGAACCAAGGGGACGGGCAGCTCCGGTTGGCTGAGGATCATGGTGCCTGGCTTGACGATCGTCGCCCGCTGACGATGCGGCCCGGGGAGGAACCCGTACTCCTCGCGCGAGGCCTCGGCCGAGTCGAGTCTGCCCACAACCCGGATCGAGCTGTTGGCGATTATGCGTCGCTCGACTTCCGAAGCGGTCTGCTGGGCGCCGATGAGGACCACGCCGAGAGAACGGCCCCGCTCGGCGATGTCGAGGAGGATCTCCTTGATGGGGCTCGAGCCTTCCCTCGGCGCGTACTTGTTCAGCTCGTCGAGGACGACCAGGAGCAACTCATCGCTCTGTCCCGAGCGCTCCTTGTCCTCGAAGGCGCGTTTCAGCGTCACCCCGACGACGAACCGCTTTGCACGGTCGTTGAGATTGTGCAGGTCGACCACAGTTACCTGGTCCTGGAGAGCGATGCGATGACGTCCCGGGTCGGCGACGTCGGAGCGGATCAGCCGGCCGAGATGACGCACCGATGCCTGGATGCGACGCACGAAGGCGTTGATCGTCCCGGTGCCAATGGCGGGGCCGGCCCACCGGTATCGCTCGTCTTCGCTCTGCACCCGCTCGGTGATCAGGTCGGCCAACTCCGAGAACGTGCGCACCTTGACACCGTCCACCACCGCCGCTCCCGTCTCCGTGGCCTCAGCGTGGCGGAGCTGTGCCATGACGTTGTAGACGACAGTCGTGTATTGGGCGCGGTCGTCCTCGGCGTCCGCGAACAAGAACGGAAGCAGGTCGTCGACACAGAACTCGTGGATCGACCAGAAGAACGAGGTCACGTCAGAGCGCGAGCTCACGTCGGCGGTGGCGCGGGGGTCGTCGATCCGGGGAGGGGCGAACAAACCGACCGATCCAAATGGGGTGCTGGGCAGCCCGAGCTCGGAGTAGCGGGTCCGCTCGTCGTCGTCGAGACGGTTGTTGACCCGGTCGAGATGCATCAGATCCTCACCCTTGACATTGAACACCAGCGCCTTGGTGTTCACCTCGGCATTGCCGAGGACTCCCGATTCGAACAGAGAGTGGAGGAGGAAAGTGGCGTAGCTGGTCTTCGTGGCGACGCCGGAGATGCCCGATATGTTGACGTGAGCGCCACGCTCACCATTGATGAACTCGAAATTGACCCAAACCGGCTCGCCGGTGCGAGCCAGCCCGACCGGGAGCTTGCGATCCATGCGATCGAAGAACAACGCCCTGTCGCGCTCCTCACCGACGGCCACGCGCACCTCCTGGCCCGGCCGGGGGGGCACGAACACCTCGGGCTCGAACCGGGTGGCGGTCACCTGGGCGACCTCGCTGACCTCTGCAGGCAGAATGCCCTCCTCGATGAGAAAGACGTCGGAGTCGAAGCGAGCGCCCTCGTGACGGGCCACCACTTGGCCCACAGTCCCGTACATGTGGACCACCTCCCCGGTGGGGAGGACCCTCTCCAGGGCGACGACATCGTCGAGTTGGAGGAACTCCCCCTCACCTACTCCCACCCAGAACTCGAGCGGGGTGGAATCCCTCGTGCCGAGGACTCTCCCGACGGAATCGGTCATGACTGGCGAGAGTAGACCCGGAGGGGTACAGAATCCGTGAGCCTCGTCGTCTTCCCGTTCAAGGAGGAGGACCCGTCCGTGGTCGCCGCCAACCTGGCCACGGCCAGCAATCACGACCGTGTCACCGAGGTCTGGGCGGTGGCGGCCTCGCCCGGCGCGGCGATGGACGAGGTCGAGGCGGTGGCTGCCGAGATCGTCACCGCGGGCGGCTCGCCGATCTCGGTGTTTCCCCAAGAGCGGCTCGGTCGCTATCGCAAGGGCAAGGGTGATGGGATGAACACTGCCCTCAGGATGGCTGCCGAACGCGCCTTCCCCCGCGTCCATTTCTACGACGCGGACATCACCAACTTCGACGGCGGTTGGATCGACGGCGCCGAGAGCGCGGCAGACAGGGGATACGAGGTCGTCCGCCACCGATTCCCCCGTGCCGCCACCGACGCCATGATCACCTGGATGGTGACCCGACCCGGTTTGGCCCTGATCTTCCCGGCCACGATGCTCCCCCGGCTTGGCCAGCCGTTGGGCGGGGAGTTGTTGTTGACGTCCGACGTCGTGGAGGCCTTGGCCGCCGACGACTTCGTGATCTCCCGGTCAGATTGGGGAGTGGACACCGTCCTCACACACGCGACCGCGGTATCGGGCGCGTCGATCTACGAGCACAACGCCCCCGACGGCAAGCGCCACGCCCTCTACGGCTCTCTGACCGACATCGAGGAGATGGTTCTCGAGTGCCTCGATGCGGTGGCATCCCTTGTTGGGCGGGAGCGTCCGGGACAGAGCTTCGATGCCGACCCCCCTGCCCTGGTGCCCGCCGACCTCAAGAGAACCGTGGCCTACGACCTCGAGTCGACGAGGTCGTCGATCGCAGCGGCGCCCGGCCCCGGCGAGGCCGCCGTCCTCGCCGGGCTCGGACTCGATCCGTCGGCGCCAATCTCGATGGACGCCGCGGCGTGGGGGTTCATCCTGCCCCGCCTCCTCGAAGGCTTCAGGCTCGAAGATCCGGCATGGCGTGCGGCAACATTCAGGCTCTGGGTAGAGAGAGTGATTCACTACACCACACACCAGGTGCCATTGGGATACGACGCGGCCATGGCATACCTCGAACAAACGGTGCGGGACTTCGAGAAGTCGCCGTGAGCCGGCACGGCCGCTAGAACGACACCTAGATGCAATTCCGCCGCCGTCTTCGGCTCGTCGTCGCCACCGCCGTCTTCCTCACTGCTCTCCCGGCTTCCATAGCCACAGGCTTCGAGGATCCTGCTGCAGCCACGCCGGATGCCACGGTCTATGCGCCCTCCTTCGCCGACGTGCCGGTGGGTCACCCGTTCGACACGTCGATCAGAGCAGTGCTTGCCTCCGACATCACCCGGGGGTGCAACGCGGCAGGGACGGAGTTCTGCCCCGAGCAGCCAGTCACCAGAGGGCAGATGGCCGCATTCCTCACCCGCGCCCTCGACCTAGAAGCCGGCGACGGGACCAACTTCGTCGATGACGACGAAAGCGTCTTCGAAGACGCCATCGAACGCCTCGCACACGCCGGAATCACCCGCGGATGCAACCCACCCGCCAACAACCGGTTCTGTCCCGACCAGGCCGTCACCAGAGGGCAGATGGCCGCATTTCTGACGAGGGCCGTACCCCTGGCCGCCCCGGCAGCGATGCCACCAGGGGTCCAGCTGGAGCGGGAGACGGTGGCCGGCGACCAGAAGGGCGTGTTGCTCACGATCTGCCGCCAGGATGAGGTGAGCCTGGTGGTGAGGTCGGTGACCGCCGACCCGACCGGTCCGAGCCTGTGGGAACCGAGCTCGCTCGCGGTATCCACCGGCGAGCCGGACCTGGCGACGGACCGCTGGTTCCTGCCGTCAGGAACCGGTTGCGACACTCTCGACGCAATCTGGTCACCGCGGTCGGTCGAACTGGCGCCCCCGCTCCGGGCCCTCGAGGTGACGTCACACTTCGGCCCCAGGTTTCATCCCATCCTGGGACGCCTCCTCCCCCACAACGGCACAGACTTCGAGGCGCGGTCAGGTGACCCGGTCTACGCCTCCGCCTCCGGTGTGGTGGTGTCGGCCGGCACCAGGGGTGGCTATGGGACGATGGTCGAGGTTCGGCACGTCGGCGGTCTCGACACCAGGTACGCGCACCTCTCTTCCAGGGCGGTCACGGTCGGTGATCACGTCGAGACCGGCGACCTATTGGGTGCCGTGGGGTGCACAGGGTTGTGCACCGGGCCCCATCTCCACTTCGAGACCCTGGAATTCGGGACCGCGGTGAACCCGATGACCTACCTGACCATCCCATGAGGTTCCTGATCGTCAGCCACCGGCGATGGCCGCCAGCGCGAGCAGTGTCAGCGCTAGGCCGGCGACCTGACGGGCGGCGAGACTCTCACCGTTGACCAAACGGGCCATGAGGACGGTCACGGCCGGGTAGAGCGAAGCGGCGATGCTGACCCGGGCCAGAGAGCCTGCTCGCAGAGCGAGGAGGAGCGCGATGTTTCCCGAGACGTCGAGAAGGCCGTTGCCGACGATGATGCGCCTCGGGGAGTCACTCCACGACGAGACCGACCACACCCGCACTCCGGCGAGGGCGGCCACGACGAGCATCGTGGCGGTCCGGGCAGGCACCAGCGGGAGCAGGCCCGATCCGTCGGAGGTGAGGTTGATGAAAATCGTGTAACCACCGAAGCCGAGCCCCGCGACGAGGCCGTACCAGACGCCGCCAAGAGGCACTTCCCCGGGGTCGGCCACCCACGAGCAGAGCACGATGGCAGGAACGGCCACCGAGACACCGACCCAGTCCAACCCGCTCAATGACTCGCCCCCGGTCACAGCGACGAGCAACGGGAAGACTCCGCCCAGCACGGCCGCTGCAGGTGCCACTGCCGCCGCCTGGCCCTTTCCGAGACCGGCGAACAAAGTCACCAGGCCGAGAGCACCAGAGGCTCCTGCGGCAGCGCCCCACCAAATGTCGGACACCTCGGCAGAGCCACCGACGAGCAAGGCGGCAACGGTGATCAGCGGCAGTGAGACCACCCCGGCCCAGAGGACGACAGTTGCAGCCGAGACCCGCTTCGCCCCCTCGCCGCCTAGGAAGTCGCCGACGCCGTAGAGGAGCGATGAGACCGCCCCCAGGAAGACGCCCAATTAGTCGCTGGCCCCGATTGCGCCAGAGGCGGTGAGTCTCTCCCTGATCGCAGCGGCTTGCGCGTCGAGCTCATCGCGATCGACCGACTCAGCGGCATTGGCGAAGTCGAGATCGCTCACTCCGTCGATGGGCACCAGGTGGATGTGAAGATGAGGGACCTCCAATCCGGCGATCATCAACCCGACTTTCTCGGAGCGGTGGATCTCGTGGAGGGCCGACCCGATGACTTGGGCGACCTCCAGGAGATGGTCGCGAAGTGGTGCCGGGCAGTCGATCCAATGATCGATTTCCTCGCGGGGGACGACAAGGACATGGCCGGGTCGCAACGGGTTGATCGACAGGAAGGCAACGCAGAACTCGTCGCGCCAGACAAACGTCCCCGGAATCTCACCGTCGATGATCTTGGAGAAGATGGTCGCCATCGGCGCGAGCCTATCCAGCGCGAATCGGGACCACTTTCAGGATGCGATCGGTGGTGAGCACGTACATCTCACCGAAGAAGTCCATGCCAAAGCTGACGACCCCGCCCGGAACTCCGACCTGATCAGTCCAATCTGTCTCCTCGACCACCTCGCCGTCCTGGAAGAGAAAGCTGCGCAGGTACCCACCGCAGTAGTCGGAGTAGAAGTAGTGGCCCTCCAACTCGGGCATGGCGGTGCCGCGGTATAAGACTCCGCCTGTGATGGAACAGGTACCGGCATCTCCACGCTCGACCTCGACCACGGGCAGCGTGAGACCCTCGGTGTCACATCCCGATGAAGGCTGGAAACAATGAAGGCCCTCGGTGATCGGCCATCCGTAGTTGAGGCCCTCCTCGAGACCGGCGACGTTGACCTCCTCGTAGGCATTCTGACCAACGTCGGCGATGTAAATGAGCTCGTCGCCTACATCGATCCAGAACCGCCAGGGGTTGCGAAGCCCATACTGCCAAAGGGTTGGCTCCCCTCCCCCGTCGACATCGATCCTGACGAGTCCTGCGAGGAGGGTCTCGGTGTTCTGCCCGTTGCCGAAAGCGTCGTTGGACCTCCCGCCGTCGCCGAGGCCGAGGTAGAGGGCCCCGTCGACACCGAACTGAATCATGCCCCCGTTGTGATTGGATGCCGGTTGGTCGTGTGTGAATATGACTTCCTCGTCGCCGAGCGTCTCACCGTCCCACGCGAACTCCGAGACGACAGTGTCGCCATCGTTGTCCGAGTAATGGGCGAACACCCTGCCCTCGTAGTCCGGATGCACCGCTATCGCCAAGAATCCTTGTTCACCCTCGTTGCGCACCTGATCTGAGATGTCGAGAAGAGGGGCATCGCCGATCTCTCCGCCCTCGAACGCAAAAACCCGGCCGGATTTGGTGGCTAGCAGGGCGGACTCACCCCAAGGGACCATGTGGATCGGGAACTCGACTGCGGCGACCTCCTCGTAGGCAAGCGACTCCAATGGAGCCAGCGTCGTGGTGGTCGCCGGGGGCGAGGTCGTGGTGTTCTCGTCGGATGTCGTGGTGGAGGAGGCCATCATGGTTGTTGTCGTCGTCTCGGGCGCCGGCGACGTGGTGCTGGTGGTAGTGGGCGCCAGCTCCTGGTCGGTCCCATTGCACGCCGCCAGCACGGCGATCACGGCGACAAGTGCGGCTCTACGCATCGAGACCCAGGTTATGTCTAACTTCCCGCTCTGTGAGCCACACACCCAAGAACGACCCCAGGGTCATATTCGGATGGGCCCTCTACGACTGGGCCAACTCGGCGTACATCACCACGTTTGCCGCCATCGTGGCTGCCTTCTTCACCGGGGTGGTCGTCCCCGAAGACGGATACGGCGGGCTCTCCGGCCAGACGCTCTGGTCGGCCATCATCTCGATCGGCGCCATCGTGCTCTTTCTCGCCATGCCCGTGCTGGGGGCGATTGCGGACTACACGTCGGCCAAGAAGAAGTTTCTCCGCTTCTTCGCATGGTTCGGAGCCATCGCCACAGTCGTCATCGCCTTCGTGCCCTCCGGGTCGGTGCCCTTGTTCCTCTTCGTCGTTGTGATGACCCAAATCGGGTTCGTCGCAGCCAACGTGTTCTACGACGGCTTTCTCCCCGACATCTCCACCGACGAGACGATCGACCGGGTCTCGTCCAAGGGTTATGCCCTCGGTTACGTGGGGGGTGGCCTCTACATCCTCCTCGCCTTCGTGCTCATCATCCTGAGCGGTGACGACTCGCTGACCGGGCTGAGTGTGGAAACTGCATCCAGGATCGGGATCGGGGGCGCGGGTGTCTGGTGGGTGGTCTTCGCCAACATCGCCCTTCGCCGTCTCCCCGACGAAACCATCCCGGATGATGTGCCGGAGAGGTTCAGAAGCAGATCACTCTGGGTCGGCCTGACCCGGCTCGGCTTCTCGAGGACCGTGGAGACGGCCCGCAAGCTCCTCGGTTTCAAACAGCTGATGCTGTTCGTGCTCGCCTTCATGTTCTACAACGACGCCGTCCAGACGGTGATCGCGGTCACAGGCGCATACGCCGAGGAGACCCTGGGCCTGGGGACGACCGAGATCATCATCGTCTTCCTGATCACCCAGTTCGTTGCCTTCTTCGGAGCGCTCGGATTCGGGTGGCTCGCCGCCAGGATGGGGGCGAAGCGCGCCATCCTGGTCTCACTGGTGGTCTGGGCCCTGACCGCCGGGTCGGCCTATTTCCTACCGGAGGGCGAGGCGCTCCCCCTCTATGGGCTCGCCGTGATCGTCGGCTTCGTCCTCGGCGGCGTCCAGGCGCTGTCGCGGAGTCTCTACGGGACGATGATCCCCGAAGAGGCCTCAGCCGAGTTCTATGGGTTCTACTCCGTCTTCTCCAAGTTCTCCGCGATCTGGGGGCCGTTGGTGTTCGCAGTCGTGTCCAACGCCACGGGGTCGGGGCGCCCCGCCATCCTCTCGGTCGTCGCCTTCTTCGTGATCGGCTTCGTCCTCCTGGCCAGGGTCGATGTCGAAGCGGCCAGGGAATCCCGGGAAAGATGGGTCTTCGAGAACGCCTAGGGTGAGATAGAGATGGACGAGAACGGATTCCGCGACATCGACGACCAACTGGAGCCGGAGGCCCCACCGCCACGGGCCGACGACAGGGAGGGGATTCCCTGGGGCGCCGTGTTCCTCCTCATCTGGGCGGTCCTCCTCATCGTCTTCTCGGTGCAGAACGCCGACAACGCCTCCGTCAACTTCCTCGGATGGGTGTGGGAGATGCCGGTCGCCCTACTGGTGATGGTCACCGCCCTGGCCACCCTGGTCCTCACCGGCCTCGGATTCGCCTTCTATCGCCGGCGGAGACGCCGGCTGCGCGAGATGAAGCAGAGCAGCCGCGCGGCCGACTGACACCACCTTCGGGTCATCTACCCTGGCATCGACCCACGAAAGGACGCGATGGGACTCAAAGACACACTTCAGAAGTGGTTTGGCACGGCCAAAGAGACAACAAGCGACCTCACCGAGAAGGCGCAGCCACACGTCGAAAAGGCCGTAGAGAAGACCAAAGAGACCGCAAGCGACCTCGCAGAGAAGGCCAAGAACACGGCTTCGGATGTGAGCGAGAGCGCCAAGGAGGGGGCGGTCGAAGCCAAAGACGCCGTCGCCGAGAAGGTCCAGGAAGCCGGTGAGGCGATCGCCGACGCCGGCGAGGACGCCCAGAGCTGACGTCATGGGCCGGGTCTCTCATCGTCTCGACCGGCTCCCGGGGTCGGCCACTCTCGCCATAAGCAACCGCGCCCGCGAACTGCGGGCGGAGGGGCGGGACGTCATCTCCTTCGGCGCGGGTGAGCCCGACTTCCCCACACCGGAGCAC
>Ga0307505_10001940_pt1 | contig 15394 bp, 14 predicted proteins | sample 23_S_MG_FD_202183 | JGI IMG/M metagenome (GOLD analysis project Ga0307505, IMG submission 202183) | Soil microbial communities from Populus trichocarpa stands in riparian zone in the Pacific Northwest, United States - 23_S | ecosystem: Environmental > Terrestrial > Soil > Riparian zone > Trees...
TATCGAAGCTCATTGCTTTTGGTAGGTCGGTTTGGGCGGTTAGCGTCACGCGGCCGGGGCTGGCAGCCGCGTGACAGATTGGATGGAGACCTGACTTAGTCCTCCCGGACGGCTGCGCGTTGTACGCCGCCTTTGGGCTGGAGCGAGTTGAGCACCTTTTCCGATTCCTCAGCAATGCGGTCTGCGGAGTCGACGTTGGTGTTGGTCGAGAGGCTGTAAATACGGCCATCGACCTCGGTGAAGTAGAACATCCGCGAGTTCAGTCGTCCGCCGGCACCCTGTGATTGGGCGACAACGACATAGACCTTCTTATTGCCTACTTCCTTCTGATAATCGTTTACGACCCAGCCGTTCTCGCGGACCATGCGGTTGATGACCTCGCGTCGAAGAGCTGTCGTCGGAACTCCGCCGACTGCACGATTGCGGCCCGTGTCGACCGTCTCACCGTTTGCGGGGCCGACGACCGAGATCGCTGCGGTTCCGCGGCCGCCGTCGACCGAGAACATTACCTCGCTGTTCGACTGCGTTCCCGGCTGCCATCCAGTCGGAGCCGTTTGGCCTGACGGAAGCATTGCTACCGTTGGAGCCTTTTCAGCTACCTCCGGCTTGGTCGCGGTCGCAACGCGGGGCTGAGCCTTCTGTGCCCGACGCAGTTTTGCTAGACGCATCTGACGGAGCCGAAGAGCACGTCGGCGAGCTTGTATCGCTTTCTTGCGACGTTGCTGCGCACGGTACTGGCGCCACCATTTCTTCGAGTATTTCTTGTACTTTTTCTTGGCGTACCGTTTCTTTTTCTTCTTGCCTGCCTCGACCGATTCCGTAGCCACGGGAACGATCACGGCTGCTCCGAAGACCAGTGCCAATGACAGTGCGATTGCCCTAATTAACATATTTCCTCCAAATTCCTTTACAGAACCGTTTCCTTCACGACCTCTTCCACAGTCGTAATTCCTTCCCTAAGCTTGTACAAACCTGATTCGCGAAGCGTGATCATGCCGCATTCGATAGCTTTGCGTCGTAGCTCGATCGCGCTTGCACCGATGATGATCAGCTCTCGCAGTTCATCGGTAACTTCCATAACTTCGTATAGACCCACGCGGCCTTTGTAGCCTGTGCCGAGACACGTGTCGCAGCCGCGGCCTTTGTAGAGCTTTACAGTAGTTGCCTCTTCCGGCTTGAACCCGATCTCGACCAGGCCCTCGGGCGGCATATGCATTTCTTCTTTGCATTCTTTGCAGATGCGTCGGATGAGCCGCTGTGCCTGAATGATGTTCACCGAGGTCGCCACAAGGAAGGGCTCGATGCCCATGTTCACGAGTCGCGAGATGGTCGAGGGTGCGTCGTTCGTGTGGAGCGTCGAGAGTACAAGGTGGCCCGTAAGTGCCGCTTTGATAGCAATTTCAGCCGTTTCGAAGTCTCGGATCTCGCCGACGAGGATGATGTTCGGATCCTGACGCAGGAACGAGCGAAGGGCGGCGGCAAAGTTCAGTCCGATCTGCTCCTTCATCTGCACCTGGTTGATGCCCTGAAGGTTGAATTCGACCGGATCCTCGGCCGTCATGATGTTGGTTTCCGGCGTGTTCAGCGTCTGAAGTGCCGAATAGAGTGTATTCGTTTTACCGGAACCCGTTGGGCCGGTGACGAGCACCATACCGTACGGATTGGCGATCGCCCGCTGGAATTTTTCGAGACTGTCGGCTTCAAAGCCGAGCTTTGTCATGTCGAGCATCAGCTTGTCTTTATCCAGCAAGCGAAGCACGACCTTTTCGCCGAAGAGCGTCGGCAATGTCGAAACACGAAAGTCGAGTTCGCGTGAGCGGTCATCGACCTTTACCTTGATCTTGATGCGCCCGTCCTGCGGCAATCTCTTTTCGGAGATGTCGAGCTTCGCCATGATCTTCAGACGCGAGATCAGCGGATCGCGAAGCTTCATCGGCGGATGCATTACGTCGTAAAGCACGCCGTCGATACGGAAGCGAATGCGGAAGTCTTTTTCGTACGGTTCAACGTGAATATCGGACGCTCCGCGGCGAAGCGAATCGACCATCAGGACGTTTACCAGGCGGACGACAGGAGCGTCTTCGCTGGCTCTGGCAAGGGTCGCGAGATCGATCTCTTCGTTATCTTCGACGACTTCGAATTCTTCGCCTTCGTGACTCTGAAAATCGAACTCATCGAGGCGTACGTCAAGGTCGCCATCCGCAAGTCCGACTGCATCGGCCCTACCGTTACCATTCTTTACCGCGCCGTTTTTGCCGTTCTTCGTTTTGAGCTTTTCAACGTCGAATGCGATCGCCTGATCGAAGATATCGATCTGCGTCGATCCGCTGTAATACTTGCCGATAGCCATCTGGATCGAGGCCTCGGACGCGATCACGGGTTCGACATTCAGCCCCGTCATGAACTTGATATCGTCCATGGCGAAGACGTTCGTCGGGTCGGCCATTGCGAGGGTGAGCGTGGCTCCAACCTTGGAGATAGGCAGGATCGTATACTTGAGAGCGACCTCTTGCGAGATCAGCTTGATCACATCATCATCGATCGAGAAGAGGTCGAGGTTAATGGACGGAACTCCGTACTGGCGGGACAAAACCGCGGTAATAACGTCGTCCGAGATCATCCCCAGCTTGACAAGGTTGGAGCCTAGCCGACCACCGCTCGCGCGCTGGTAGTCAAGAGCTTCCCTTAGCTGCTGCGGGGTGACGAGATTTTCGCGGACAAGAATTTCCCCTAGTTTTGCTGACATCTGGTTCGATTGCGAGGTTCCTTATGTGACCGTAAGTGTTGGAAACAAAGGAAGGGTGTGTAGTTTTTGAAGATCTTGATCGGGTGTAGAGAACCGCAATGACAACAATGTCAAACACTGTTGCACATCAGATAATAGATGTTTGGCAGTGTGCTTGTCAAGATTTCTTTTGCGCAGAATGAACGAGAATCGGTCATTCTGAATGGGGGCAGGGCATACGATCGGGGACCGGCCGCATCTGTTGTGAAATGAGTCATGTAAAGGCGATCGCGATGGCAGGAACGGCCGTTGGCGTATTGGATGGGCTTGCTGCCGTTGCCTCGGCCGGGCAGCGCGGTGTCACACCAGACCGTGTGTTTCAGTACATTTCAAGCGGCATTCTAGGCCGCTCCGCGTTCGAAGGTGGCTGGCCGACGATCGTTTTAGGGGTATTTCTTCATTTCGTGGTCGCTTTTGGGGCTTCGACGGTGTTTATCCTCGCTGCCAGGTCGATCTCGATCCTCAACCGCCTTCCATTCGTGATCGGCCCGATCTATGGCGTTATCGTCTATTTCTTTATGAGCGAGGTCGTGTCCGCCCTTTCGAACGTTTCTCGCGGGCCGCGGACCGTTTCGGGGACCATCACGGGCATCCTAATTCACATCTTCTTCGTCGGGCTGCCGATCGCCCTGGTAAACGCACGATACACGGGCGACCGCGTGTAAGCGGAGGCCGCGGAGTTGATGCCTCCCGGCGGGAAACTCGAGCTCGTCGAGATCACCGCAAGACCAGACTTCTCCAAACTCGAAGATCCGGCCGATCCGCGGAACTTGCTCGGATCGTTCTGCCCGTCAAAAGTCGCCGGTTTCGCCAACCTCTTCAAAAATAACGCCACGCAAACTGCGCACCCTGCACCGTTTTTTTGAAGTCGCGATCGGCCGGCACCACGCATCAAAAAAGAAAGAGCTTGACTCTGGAGTCGGCTCCAGACTATATGATGTTTGTGTGAGGTTCGGAGCAGCTATGGGAACAACGGTTGGAACATACAAGATCGGCGAGGTCGCGAAGCTCAGCGGTGTCGGGATAGAGACTCTGCGTTTCTATGAGAAGAGCGGTTTGCTCGACCGGCCGTCGCGCACAGCGAGCGGGTATCGCGTCTATGACGCCGCGATCATCGATCGCCTTTCTTTTATTAAGAAGGCGCAGGTGCTCGGGTTCACTCTCGATGAGATCCGCGAGCTGATCGATCACAAACGTGCCGGCGAGAGTCCTTGCGGGCACGTGCGAGCGAAGGTGAAGTCGAGGCTTGCGGAGCTCGATGAGCGCATTCGGCAGATGACGCTCTATCGCGACGAGCTTGCGGCGGAGTTGAAGCAGTGGGAAAAGAAAGGCGAAGCGGCGGGTCACGTTTGCGGGCTGATCGAGGGGTCGCATATCGAGCATCCGGCCGCCGTTCAGAAATTTGGGAGGAAGCGATGAGCAAGGAACAAACAACGGTGACAGCACCGGAGATCGTCTGCGGCGGGTGTGCGAACGCGATCAAAAATGCGTTCGGGCGTGTGGATGGAGTCTTGGGTGTTGAGGTTGATGTGGCCACGAAGCAGGTGAGCGTCAAGCACGAATCGACCGTTACGCGGGAAGATATTGTCAGAGTTTTGGAGGAGGCAGGATTCGCGGGAGAGTGATCTCTCCTTAGTGAACTTTGTGGTTTCCCTTTGTGCCTTTGTGTTAAGAAAGGGCGCCTAAACACAAAGGCACGAAGGGGCGGACACAAAGATCACGGAGAGTTCTTTTCAACCCGAGAAAAGGGAGGCGGCCATGAAGGAAGCAGTGGATACGATACAAGAAAGGATCGAGCTACCGATCACGGGCATGACATGTGCGGCGTGCGCGAATCGGATCGAGAAGACGCTGGCGAAGCAGGCCGGTGTCAATTCCGCGTCGGTCAATTTTGCGACCGAGCATGCGACCGTGAGCTTCGATCCAAAGGCGACTAATGTCGGATCGCTTGTTGAGGCGGTTCGCGGTGCGGGCTATGACGCGCATCCGCAATCGTCTGACGATGGCGATGAAACTCCGCTCGAGAAGGCGCACGCAGAAGAATACGCGACGGCGAAGCGCAAGTTTGTCGTCGCGGCCGTGCTGTCGCTGCCGGTGCTCGTGATCGCGATGTCGCACGGGCGCATATCGTGGCTGAATTTCGAAGGGGTGAACTGGCTTCAGCTTTTGCTGACGACTCCGGTCGTACTTTATTCGGGAAGGCATTTTTACACCGGAGCCTGGGCGGCGTTCAGGCATCGTGCGGCGGATATGAATACGTTGATCGCGGTCGGGACCGGGACGGCATTCATATATTCGATCTTCGCGACGGCATTTCCGTCATGGTTCGTGACCGGTGAGCATGCCGCGCACGCGATGGCAGTTCCGGTATATTTTGAGGCGGCGGCGGTGATCATCGCGCTGATCCTGCTTGGAAATTTGCTTGAGTCTCGCGCGAAGGGACGTACGGGCGAGGCCATCCGCAAGCTGGTCGGACTTCAGCCGAAGACCGCGACCGTTGTGCGCGAAGGCAAAGAGACAGAGGTCGCGACCGATGCGGTCTTGAAGGACGACATCGTCGTCGTGCGGCCGGGCGAGAAGATCGCGGTCGATGGTGTCGTGACGGAAGGCTCGTCGGCGATCGACGAATCGATGCTGACGGGCGAGAGCATTCCTGTAGAGAAGCGAGTCGGCGATGAAGTGTTCGCGGCAACGATCAACAAGACCGGAGCATTTCATTTCCGGGCGACGAAGGTGGGCAAGGACACGGCTCTTCAGCAGATCGTGCAGTTAGTTCGCGACGCGCAAGGATCTAAGCCGCCGATCGCAAAACTCGCGGACAGGATCAGCGGCATCTTTACGCCGGTCGTCATCTCGATCGCGATCGTGACGTTTGTCGTTTGGTTCGTCGCCGCGGCACCGGAAGTTCGCTTGTCGATGGCGTTGGTCAATTTTGTATCGGTGCTGATCATCGCGTGCCCGTGTGCTCTCGGATTAGCGACGCCGACGGCGATCATGGTCGGGACAGGCAAGGGTGCGGAGCTTGGGATCCTGATCAAGGGCGGTAACAGTTTGGAAACCGCTCACAAGCTCGACACGATCGTGCTCGACAAGACCGGGACGATCACGAAAGGCGAGCCGAGTTTAACGGACGTTATCACATTCGACTTTGACGAGAACGAACTTCTCCGGTTGATCGCATCGGCCGAGACGTCGAGCGAGCATCCGCTGGCGTCGGCGATAGTCGCGGGGGCGAAGGCTCGTGGGATCGAGTTAGTGCGGGCGGAGAATTTCAACGCGATCGAGGGCCGTGGCGTGGAGGCGACAGTCGATGGACGAGCCATACTGCTCGGGAATGAGCGGCTGATGCACGAGTTTAGAGTGCGCGATTCATCGCGGGCCTCCGACGCTATTTCTACGCTTGCGTCGGAAGGCAAGACGCCGATGCTTGCCGCGGTCGATGGAAAGCTTGCGGGGATCGTCGCGGTGGCGGACACGGTGAAGGACGGATCGAAGGCGGCGATCGCCGAGCTGAAGCGAATGGGCCTGACGGTTGTAATGATGACAGGCGACAACAAACGAACGGCGGATGCGGTTGCGAAGGAAGTCGGCGTAGATCGAGTCCTCGCGGAAGTCCTTCCGCAGGACAAGGCCGGCGAGATCAAGCGGCTTCAAAGTGAAGGCCGGATCGTCGGGATGGTCGGTGACGGCATCAATGATGCTCCGGCACTTGCTCAGGCGGATGTCGGCATCGCGATCGGGACCGGCACCGACGTAGCCATCGAAGCAAGCGACATCACGCTCATCCGCGGCGATCTTCGCGGCGTTGCAACGGCGATCGGCCTTTCGAAAGCGACGATCCGCACAGTAAAACAGAACCTGTTTTGGGCATTCATCTACAACGTCATCGGTATCCCGATCGCGGCGGGCGTGCTTTATCCGTTCTTCGGCTGGCTGCTATCGCCCGTGATAGCGAGTGCGGCGATGAGTATGTCGAGCGTTTCGGTGGTCGCGAATAGCTTGCGGTTGCGAAGATTTCAGGATTCAAGGAGCGTGTAATGGATTCGACAGAGATCATAGTAGCGTTGGGCGGCGTGGGTTTGATCGCTCTTGTGCTTTGGTACTTTTTCGGCGAGCGAGAATCGGTCGCGGCCGAGATGAATGAAACCGGCATCCAGGAAATTGATGTCACCGTTAAGGGTGGCTATTCGCCGGATGTGATCGCGGTCAAGAGCGGAGTTCCCGTTCGGCTGAACTTCTATCGCGATGAGACCTCGTCATGCAGCGAGCAGGTGATCATCTCCGACTTCGGCATCGCCCGCGACCTGCCGGCATTCAAGACGACCGCAGTCGAATTCACGCCCGACCGGACCGGCGAATTTCCGTTTACATGCGGAATGAATATGCTACACGGGAAGTTGGTGGTGGAATTGGAGGAAGGCGGGGGCAAGCCGCCGTTCCGGACTGAGATAGGTTCAGTTGAATCAACTTAGAAAGAGAGACTCAAGTTTACATTTGACATTGAGGAAGGCGCTCTTGCCGCGCTTCCTTAATGCAAATATGAACTACTTCCCGCAGGGGGTCATTGCCGTCGGTTCGAAGCGGTCGACGTAATCGCGGGCGTAGTTGGTGATGTTGTTTCGGATCTTGTTAAAGACGAAGCAATAGTAGTTCTCGTCCTTGATCCGCTCGCGGAGGTACTTCATCGCGGTGACCTCGCTCCAGTATTCGCGGCTTTCCCAGATCTCGATCGGGGTCCCGCCGAGTTCGGCGACTAGAGCCTCGAGCTTTTTATCGCGGATGTTGTGGCCGTTCTTCAGGAATATCGAGGTGTATTCCGGGATCAGGCGGCCCTGTTTTTCTATCACGGCCTGATTGGCGGTCTCGGCCTGTGCAACGTGGCCGAGTTCGTGCGAGAGCTTTGTCGCGGCGAGGATGCGTCCGCTGATGAGATAGGTGGTCTGCTCGGCAGAAAGAGAATTAAGGACTGGATAATAGATCGGATTCGGGTAACCGTTTTCGATATTGTTGCCGAGCGTGATCGTCGCCCCAACGAATTTTCCCTTGTCGTCCCACTGAAACTTATCGGTGCCGGCTCCTTTGCCCTTGTCGCCGCTGACCTTGATGGTCAGAACGAAGCCCTTGTTATTCGCATAGGCTTCCCACTGCTGGCGGCCAAATTCGGTCGAAAGCAGCTCAGCTTTCCACCGGTCGAACCGTTCCTTATACTTCTGCGGAACGTCCTCGCGAATGCCTCCGTCGACCGGCGTCGCGACGATCTCGACCGTCGGGAAGCCGTAACCAGAATGATAGCCGTGCGGATAAATGATCAGAGGGCAGGCAAGGCAAAACACAAAAGCGAAAACGCCGAAGGAAAAAAGCCGCGAAACAGTCATCAACACGCCCTCCAAAGTAATTAGTTATGCTTGTTCGGAAACTGATTAAAAGTTATATCAAGTTGGGTTAGCCGTCAAGAATTCCGTCCCTGAGCGTCGCGGAGAGACCGTCGGTGTAAGAATCTCCTTGAAAAAGGGACAATTGAGTGCAAGAATTAAGGTTTGTCCTTTGCGCCGTTGTGGAAACCAAGACTAAGACAAAATTGATGAAGAAGGTCGGGAGGGCGATCCACGACTTTTCGATGATCGAGCATGGCGACAAGGTGATGGTGTGTCTTTCGGGCGGGAAGGACAGCTATACGATGCTCGACGTCCTGCTCGATGTACGTCGGCGCGCTCCGGTGGATTTCGAGATCCTCGCCGTGAACTTAGATCAGAAGCAGCCCGATTTTCCCGAGCACATTCTGCCCGAGTATCTGGAAAGCATCGGCGTGAACTATCGCATCGTAGAAGAGGACACGTATTCGATCGTCAAACAGCACATCCCGGAAGGCAAGACGTTCTGCTCACTTTGCTCGCGGCTCAGGCGCGGAATTCTTTACAATGTCGCGGTAGAAGAAGGCTGTACAAAGGTCGCGCTTGGGCACCACGCGGACGACATCATTGCGACGTTTCTGCTGAATCTGCTCTTCGTCGGCCAGCTAAAGGCAATGCCGCCGATCCTGCGCAGCGACGACAAGCGCAACACGGTCATTCGCCCGCTGGCGTATTGCCAGGAAAAAGAGATCGCGAAATACGCCGAGGAGCAGCAGTTTCCGATCATTCCCTGTAACCTCTGCGGTTCGCAGCCGAACCTGAAGCGGGCTCGCGTGAAGAACATGGTCAACGAGCTTGAGAAGGAGATCCCGTTCGTTCGGCAGACGATGTTGACCGCGCTGACCAACGTTACCGGATCGCACCTGCTCGACAACGGACTCTACGATTTCCGCAATTTCGAACCGCTGATCAAGGCGATCCCGGCCGGGCACGGCAGTGTCGAGAAAGAACTCGATGCGGTGTTCGACCACAGCGAGCCGACGTTCGTCCCAAACCTTATGGCGGCCGCTGGCATCGAACTTCCCTCCTGACCTTTCCTCGTGGAGACGCCCAAACTATAATCTTCCTGCCACAGAATTCAATCTAGGGAGGATCTTTGGATGTTGAGCGACTTTAAGAAATTTATCGCGCGTGGGAACGTGCTCGACCTGGCCATCGCCGTGATCATCGGTGCCGCGTTTGGCACGATCGTCAAGACGTTTACCGATGGCATCATTATGCCCGTGGTCGGCCTGCTGACCGGCGGGATCGATTTCAAAAGCAAAGTCATCAATCTCGGCGATATGCCGGTGGCGACAGCGGAACAGATCGCCGCTGCCCAGGCCGCAAAACAGCCGTTGATAATGTACGGTCAATTGATCAACGACGTGATCGCGTTCCTGATCGTGGCCTTTGTAATGTTCCTGCTTGCAAAGTACGCGATCAGTCTCTTCAAGGGACTTGAGGCTGCGCCGGAACCGACGGCAGAGGAAACCTTATTGGCCGAGATACGCGATATTTTGAAGGCTAAATAACGCCGATCAGAAACGGTATGTTTCGTCAGGCGTGATGCAAACGTCAAGAGCGATGTCGCCAGCATGCACATCCTCGATCAGCTCGACGGGCGGAAAGAAGCTTAGGCCGGCTCGGAGACAATCGGGCCGGCATTCCTTTAGGAAGCGATCGTAAAAACCTTTTCCATATCCGGCGCGATGTCCGCGTTCGTCGAAACAAAGCAAAGGCACGACGACCAGATCGATGGTTCCGGGATCGGACGTTTCGCCGTCAGCCGGCTCATCGATATTCCATTTGTTCGGCTTGAGCGCGGATGTCGAGGTGAATTTCACGGCTTCGAGCTCACCGGTCGTTTCGTCGATCCTCGGGGCGAAGGTCTCGATGGCGGGATGCCCGATCCACAACCGTTCGAAGATCGGCCGCGTATCGATCTCGCCTGCGTTCCGCATCGAAATGAAGCAATGCAGTTTGAGGACGGCGGTTAGGTCGAACTCGTGAAAGAATCGCTCAATTATCGCATTGCTTTTCCCGGCGTGCTCGGCGGATGTAACCACACGCCGCTTCTCTCGATAGATTGAGCGAAGCTCGGACTTCGTCATCGCCCTTCAGCCTTTCTTACTCAGCGTGCGGTCGAGGACCTTCTTCGCGTCGAAGATTGCATCGACCCGCTCGTCGGCGGTGAACGATTCCCAGCCCTGGAAGAAAACGATGCCGAAATCCTTTGGATACTTTCGCCCCTCGAACTTGAACCATTCGGCCATCACGCGATCCGGGTCTCCGAACTTATCAAGAGCCGTAACAACGTCGAAGGGCTGCGGCTCGTCGATCGTGCCAAGTTGCTGCACCTCGGGCGCGAACCGCTCGGCTAGCTTTCGCTCGACGATCTCGGCGATACGAGCATCGATCACGATCCCGATGTCGAGCCCCTTCGGCTCGCCAGCATACATCTCACCCTTGCCTGTGAGGAGCCAATTGAGCGAGACGTTCGTTACCTCGGCCATCTTTATCAGCACCTCAGGCGCCGGCAGTCGTCCGCCGAAATAATTTCTGACCGTCGCGTGCGGCAGCCCCAGCCGCCGAGCGATGTCCGCCATCGAACCGTAATCGAATATCCGTCCAAGCCGCTCCTGAAATGCCTTGTCCTTTGCCATAAAACGATCGTTTGTCCTTTGGCAACATCTTAACCCGTCTCGGACTTTTCGGCTACTCAGAAAGGATCATAGCGTTCGATTCCCGGCCGATCGCGAATCCTGCAACCAGCGCCCCTTGCCCCCGATTCTCTTGACTTTCGGCACAACGAAATCTATATTCTGAAGTTCGGCACCCAACGTGATGCCGATGATGGTTTGCAGGCTCGTTCCGTTGATCGATCGCCAGCACGCAGATCAAACCAATTTCGCCGCCCTAGCTCAGTTGGTAGAGCATTCGATTCGTAATCGAAAGGTCGTCGGTTCGACTCCGATGGGCGGCTCCAGTAAATACGGGCGTTTCAGCAACTCCGCTGAAACGCCCGATCTCATTTCTGACCCATTGATACTCGGATCAGTGTTCCTGGTTGTAATCCTCGTCTCCAGGTCTCGCCGGGCGGGTGCGTGAGGGTTCGTCGCGGCCGACGCTGAGGTTGTCGTAGTTGAGGATCGCATTGAACAGGAGCGAGAAGCTTCCGTGGGTCTGATGTCGCCACATTGGGTTGTTGGCGAACATGACCACGTGTCCCTTACCGACGGGTGCATCGACGACCGCGGCTTTGCCGGCAAGTTCGGACCCGCCGGCGAGCATTCCGCTGATCAGCAGATCTTTCTCCGCGGCAAAGCGCAAGACGACACGCGGCCGAGTGGCAATGGGCGGTATTTGTGCCGGATCGGGAGTCGGCGTGGGCTGTGGTGCGGCATCCAGCGGCTTGCGGCCCTGGACGATGTCCGGATCTGTTTCGGATCCGCGACCGGTTGGCCGTCCCGTATTTCCACCCTGCCCACCGCCACCACCGCCAAAACCGCCGCCGATAGTCGCCACCTGAAGCAGCGGAGCCTGACTAAAATACACCGCGAGATTTTCGTCGTACCCGTACGAGATCGGGCTCTTTCTGTCGGCGAAAGTTGCGTTGATCACCGAACCCCGCACCTGTAGAAGCCGAGACTCCACGATCGAAACGCCCGCGACCATTCCGAAGTCGATCGGGATGTCCGCATTTCCGCCAACGGTAATGAACAATCCGCCGCTTTCGACGAAGTTCTGAAGATTTGCGACGCCCTGAATACCCATTCCACCGCGAATGTCGTCGGTCTGGTCGGGCGACATTCCCATATTCGGTGTTAGGGCCGATCCTTTCCACGGGATCGCCGCTTCGGCATCGCTGAACTTTGCGATGCCGCGGACGATCGATTGCGCGTTGCCGCCGACCGGCCCCCAAATGATCACATCGTATTTTTCGCGGAGGTTGGTCATCTTCCCGACGTCCTGATCCGATATGTAATCGTATGGGATGCCAAGGCGGTCGAGTTCGATGCGGTACCAGCCTTCATTTTGGGTGTTGATCCAGGTGTGGACCAGTGCGATCCGCGGAGTACCCACGGCGTGCTGGGCGACGTCCGGCAGCTTATCGACAGCCGTCGCATTCAAGCCCCGCTCGGTCAGTTCTTTCGTGAGCCTCGCCCTCGTATCGGCCGGATTTCCTTCCGTCTTGATGATGAAAGAACCGGCGTTGAAGTTGGTTTCGCCGACCTTGAACGGAGCCTGTGCGGCGGAGAATTTCACATCCTTCAACCGATATCGAAGCTGCGTGACCGCGCTTTCGCCGGTGTGGTTTACTACAAAACCGGCAGCTCCGTTTCCTTCGACCTTGCCCGTCACCGTTGCCGGGCCGTTTATGATCGACATCGGCGCGGCGAGTATCTTTTCGTCCTTCACGCGAACGGTCTTGACGTTCCTCAGCGGCCCGAGCGTCCAACCAGTATCGTCATACGGCCGCGGATCGTTGACGTTGTAATACTGCGTGTCGAGCAGCATATCGGCCATGCGTGAATATGGCTGATCCATTCGCACGACATAGCTGCCGGCTCCGAATTTCCCTTCTTTGGTTTCGGCGGCCGAGCTAAGTCGATGCACCTCGACGCCCTGCATCTTCAAGAGATTGACGAGGTCAGCAGCCTCGACAGGACGCTTTTCGTCCGCCGGCAGAACATACGCCGTCGGCCCTTCCGTCTCAGCCTTTGCGACCGATCGTTTGCTCTTCAGATAGAAATTACTAAGGAACTTGTCTTTGTTTTTCGAAACATAGTTCATCGCGATGAGGATCGCGCTCTGCTGCATGTTGACATTGTTCCTTATCGACCATTTCACGCGTGGGAGCGGCGGATTCGGCCTGAACCAATCGCGGCCGGATTGAGCACCGACGACGCGGTCCATAGTGTCCGCACCGCCGTTGCCGAACGTCTCGTAAAACCTTCCGATCGAATTGTGCCCGTTCGCGACATAGAACATATAGTTCGGCGCCCAGCCATCGTAAAAGCCGTGTGTCCAAACGCCGGGAACGCCGCGTTGCGTCATTTCCTGCACCTCGTGATAGGCAAGCTCCTGCCATTCGTTCACGACGATCGGGTCGAGCCAGGCGTTGTAGGGCCCGGTGCCGGTCGATGTGTAAAGGAACGGCACCGATTCGTGCAGATCGTGAAGTACGGTCGGGTGATAATCGAGGAAGATCGACATCTGGTTTCGCGTAAGCGCGAGGGCCATTCCCATCGAATCCCGGTTATTGTCGTGCGCGACGTACTTGCCCCAGTAGATTAGGCCTGGGGAGCGTTTCCCTTCGTTAGCCTTTCGATAGTTGTAAAGATCGACCATCGTGTCCCGGCCGTCCACCTCGAGCGTCGGCGTGATCATCACGATGACGTTCTTTCTTATCTGCTGGATGAACGGCGTTTCCTCGACCGCCAATCGATAGGCCATTTCCATCAGCATTTCCGGGCTGCCCGTTTCCGGCGAATGGATCGACCCGCTGGCCCAATAGATTGCCTTGCCCTCAGCGATGAGCTGCTTCGCAATCTCGTCGTTGATCTTACGCGGGTCGCCAAGTTTGGCGGTGATCTCTTTATAGTGGTTCAGCCTGGCGATATTGGCTTCGTCAGAAACCACCACCGTCAACTGTTCGCGTCCCTGTTCGCTCTTTTCCGGTGCGACGTATGTCTTCACACGAGGGCTCGTTTTTTCAAGCTCGCGGTAATAGCGGTACTGGTCCTTTGTATACGTCAGCTTGTTCGGCGTGCCGACCGGGTAGCCGATCACTTTGTCCGGCGAAGGAACTTTATCGGAAGCCGGGAGATGATCGACGATCTCCGTCAGAAACTGCTTGTCGGTCGTATTCGCAAGTATCGAGTCAGTGTATTCCTTGTTTATCGGCTGTGAGACGGTTGTCTTTGGCGCGTCAGCCTTTTTAGCGGCGACCTTTGGGCCGCTCGGCTTTTCCGTTAACTGGGTCTGCGCGTAAAGGGGCGCGATCAATGTAAAGATCAATACGACTGAAGCAAGACGTTTCATGGCCGATTTCTCCGTGAAGATAGATTTGGAAAGATTGTTGAACGATTGGATTGTAGCGCAACGGCGGCTTTTACCCCGTGTCTTGGCGGATGACTTTGCAAAAAATCACAGCAGGACGAAGGGCAACAAACTGAAGTTTGTTGGACATCTGGAGCAACAAACTAAAGTTTGTTGGACAGCTTCGACTTCGACACGTCGATCAATTCATTGTTACGTTCGTAGGAAAGCGCCTCGGCTGAACGCATCGGGGGATAGATCGGCTCGCGGTAAACGGGATATGCCTCGGTTCGGAGGTGGGCGAGCATGTGGTGGCCGCGGCGGATCTCGCGTTCGTGGCGGAGGGCTGAGATATCGATCGGGGCAACGACGATGCGTTCGCCGGGTCCGGGCGAAGCGTCAGCGAGTAGACGGCCGTCGAAATCGACGACCTGGCTGCCGCCTGACCACGAATAGGGAGGATACTGTTTTAGGCTCGCGGCTTGGTTTGCAGCGACCACGTACGCTGTGTTCTCGATCGCCCGGGCACGATTGATCACGGTCCACCAGTCCATCGGCGGAGTCGCATTCCACGGGTCCATATAGGCCGATACGCGCACCATCACCTCGGCTCCGTTGGCTGCCAACTGACGCATCGCTTCCGGGAACAGCCAGTCGTAGCAGATCGCACATCCGATCCGGCCGATCTCGGTATCGACAACGGGAAATAAGGGTTCGTCGTATCCCTCAATGTCGTGAGGGCTGGTGTGGACCTCAAACGGGATCCATGTGTTCACCTTGCGATACTTGTAAAGTATTCCGGTCGGGCCGATGAGGCACGTCGTATTAAAGACCGCTCCTTTCCAACGCGGATCGACCTCGATCATCGAGCCGGATTGGATGTAAATGCCGTATTCTTTCGCTTTCTTGTGGAGCCGATCGGTGTGCTGGTTCGGGATCTCGACCGCGAGTTTCTTGGCGAGTTGTGCGACGTCCGGGAATACCGGAGCCGAGTGCGCGAACTCAGGAAACACGACAAGACGAACGGGTAGGAAAGGCATACTGCCGATGACCGCGGAGTCGATCATCGACAACATACGATCGGTGTTGGCCTTCATCTGCCGACGGTCAATCGGGTTGTTCAATGCCGTCTGGCAGGCCGCGGCGGAATAGCGGATGTGTTCCATGTCAGTAA
>Ga0307505_10001941_pt1 | contig 15389 bp, 14 predicted proteins | sample 23_S_MG_FD_202183 | JGI IMG/M metagenome (GOLD analysis project Ga0307505, IMG submission 202183) | Soil microbial communities from Populus trichocarpa stands in riparian zone in the Pacific Northwest, United States - 23_S | ecosystem: Environmental > Terrestrial > Soil > Riparian zone > Trees...
ATTCGACGGGTACCGACGGGGCCCACCGGGTAGAGCTGTGGAGAATCCCTAACTCGCCGCAACCCCAGCGACAACTCATGAAGAAAGGCGCTCGCAGCCAACATGCTGCGCTCTTCATACCAGGCTTGGGCCTCTTCGACCTCGCGGAACGCCTCCGGATGGAAGCTAACGCGCATTCAGCCGGTCAAGGAGTCGCTGCCGCACCTCTTCCCAGGGAACTGTTTTGACTGTGCCGGCCTCTATTTCCTGAACTCGGCGTTCGATTTCCGCTGCCCAGGCTGCCTCGACCTCCGGATCGGGCTCGGCCTCCAATGACTCGATGAGGAAACCGGCCAACGCCGCTCGGTCCTGCTCCGACAACTCGGTCGCGTCGCGAAGGACGTCCATGAAGGCCTTGGGCATGGGCCGATCCTACTACCGATGCAAAGTGGAGCAACCGGCTTGGCGTTCAGCCGCGGCCGCCGACGCGTGTTTTCCAACGCGGTGGGGTGGCCGTCGGACGGCGCCGGCCACCACGCGCTCGCGCCCGCCTGCGAGGAGAAAAGAAAAGGGGCGGACCTTTCGGCCCGCCCCGTGAACTGACGATGCGATTGATTACCTGTCCCCGACATCTTCCGAAGCTCGTTGTCGCAAGTCCATATGGTTGCGACTTCGGAAGATGTCCAGCCCCGCGAAGCGGGGCCAAGAAACAGCGTATTAGGCCATGCTTTCGAGTGGCCTAATACATTCCGCCCATGCCGCCGCCGTGGTTGTGGCCACCGCCGCCGCCCGCGTCCTTCTTCTCCTCGGGGATCTCGGAGACGAGGGCTTCGGTCGTCAGAAGCAGCGACGCGATCGACGACGCGTTCTGCAGCGCGTTGCGGACCACCTTGGCCGGGTCGATGACGCCCGCCTTGACCAGGTCCTCGTAGACCTCGGTGGCGGCGTTGAAGCCTTCGTCCTGCTTCATCTCCTTCACCTTGGCCACGACGATGGAACCCTCGGCGCCCGCGTTGGTCGCGATGTGCCGCATGGGCTCCTCGATCGCCCGCTTGATGATGTTGAGACCAACCTGCTGGTCGCCTTCGAGCTTCAGGCTGTCGAGCGCCTTGCCCGCGCGCACGAGCGCCACGCCGCCGCCGGCCACAATGCCTTCCTCGACGGCCGCCTTGGTGGCGTGCATCGCGTCCTCGACGCGCGCCTTCTTCTCCTTCATCTCGGTCTCGGTCGCCGCGCCGACCTTGATCACGGCGACGCCGCCGACGATCTTCGCCAGCCGCTCCTGCAGCTTCTCGCGGTCGTAGTCCGAGGTGGTTTCCTCGACCTGCGCGCGAATCTGCTTGACGCGACCTTCGATGGCGGACGATGCGCCCGCGCCCTCGACGATGGTGGTGTTGTCCTTGTCGATCGTGACCTTCTTGGCCTTGCCCAGGTCCTCGATCTTGATGTTCTCGAGCTTGATGCCCAGGTCTTCCGTGATCGCCCGGCCGCCGGTCAGGATCGCGATGTCCTCCAGCATGGCCTTGCGGCGGTCGCCGAAGCCGGGGGCCTTCACGGCCGCCACCTGCAGCGTGCCGCGCAGCTTGTTGACGACGAGGGTCGCCAGCGCTTCGCCTTCCACTTCCTCGGCCACGATCAGCAGCGGACGCGCCAGCCGCGCCACCTGCTCGAGCACGGGCAGCAGGTCCTTCATCGACGCGATCTTCTTCTCGTGGATGAGGATGACGGGGTTCTCGAGCACCACTTCCATGCGCTCCGGGTCGGTCACGAAGTACGCCGACAGGTATCCGCGGTCGAACTGCATGCCCTCGACGACGTCGAGCGACGTCTCGAGCGTCTTGGACTCTTCGACCGTGATCACGCCGTCCTTGCCGACCTTCTCCATGGCCTCGGCGATGATGTTGCCGATCGTGGAGTCGCCGTTGGCGGAGATGGTGCCGACCTGGCCGATCATGTTGCCCTTGACCGCGCGGCTCATCTTCTTGATCTCGGCCACGATGGCCTCGACGGCCTTCTCGATGCCGCGCTTCAGCTCCATCGGGTTGGCGCCGGCCACGACGTTCTTGGCGCCTTCGCGGTAGATGGCCTGGGCCAGCACGGTGGCGGTGGTGGTGCCGTCACCCGCCGTGTCGGACGTCTTGCTGGCCACTTCGCGCACCATCTGGGCGCCCATGTTTTCCAGCGGGTCCTTGAGGTCGATCTCCTTGGCGACGGTGACGCCGTCCTTGGTGATCGTGGGGGAGCCGAACTTCTTGTCGAGGACGACGTTGCGTCCCTTGGGGCCAAGCGTGACTTTCACCGCGTCGGCCAGCTGGTTGACGCCGCGCAGGATGGCCTGCCGCGACTGCTCGCCGTAAATAATCTGTTTTGCCATTTCCTCTACGCTCCACAACATCGCGCGGCGTGCCGCGCGCAAACACGGGTTACTTCGATGCGAGAATCGCCAGCACTTCGTCTTCGCGCATGATCAGGTACTCTTCGCCGTCGATCTTGATTTCCTGGCCGGAGTACTTGCCGAAGAGGATGGTGTCGCCATCCTTGACATCGAGCGGTTGGCGCGTGTTGTCTTCCTTCACTTTGCCGAGCCCGACGGCGATGACCTTCCCCTGCTGCGGCTTTTCCTTGGCAGTGTCGGGGATGATGATCCCGCCGACCTTCTGCTCGCCTTCTTCGAGGCGCTGGACGATGATGCGGTCGTGTAGCGGTCTGACTTTCATGTCTCTCGACTCCAACTGTTCGTGATGGTTCGATCCGCGGCCGCGTGTCGGCGTCTTTCCCGGTCCGGGCTGGCGCCCGACGGCGGCCGTTGAGCGTCTGGAGCGACCCGCACGCCCTCTGTGGGTTAGCAGTCGACCATGACGACTGCTAAGTGTAGTGAGGACGGAATACCCTGTCAAGGCGGGTTGAACAGCCGTTGGGCCAGCTCAGGCGCTGCGGCGGAGGCGGTACTCCTGGATCTTGCGGCTCAGTGTGTTCCTGTGCATGCCCAGTAGCTCGGCTGCCTGGCCGACGTTGCCTTCGACCTGCTTGAGGGCGTGGCTGATGAAGCGTTTCTCGAACTCGCGGTGGGCGTCGTCGTAGCGAATGCCCTTGGTCAGCATCTCGAAGACCAGGGAATCGAGCTCGTCGCGAAGGCTCATCAATGAATCTCCCCGCCGGTCAGGCGGCGAAATGCTTCCAGGTATTTGTCCCGTGTCTTTTCCACGACGTCCGCAGGCAGGGCCGGCACAGGGGGCTGCTTGTTCCAGCGAATCTCTTCGAGATAGTCCCGCACGAACTGCTTGTCGAAGCTGGGCTGGGGTCCGCCGGGCTGATAGCGGTCGGCGGGCCAGTACCTGGACGAATCGGGCGTCATCGCCTCGTCGATCAGCACGATGTCGCCGGCATCGGACCGCCCGAACTCGAACTTCGTGTCCGCCAGGATGATCCCGCACGACGCGGCATGCTGCACGCCCTCGTCGTAGAGCGCCAGCGTCAGGCGCTTCAGCGTGGCGATCGTCGCGTCGCCGACGAGACGCCCGGCCTCGGCCTCGCTGATGTTGATGTCGTGCCCGGTTTCCGCCTTGGTGGCTGGAGTGAAGATGGGATGGGGGAGCCGGTCGGACTCTTGCAGGCCCGCAGGCAGCGCGATGCCGCAGACGGCACCGGTCTGCAGATACTCCTTCCACCCCGAGCCGGACAGGTAGCCGCGTGCCACGCACTCCACGGGAAACGGCGCGGTCTTGCGGACCAGCATGGCGCGGCCCTCCAGCAGCTCGGCGTGCGCGGCAAACGGCTCCGGAAACCGTCGTGGGTCGGTGCCGAGCAGGTGGTTCTGGACGATGTGGGACGTCCGTGCAAACCAGAACGCGGAGAGCTGCGTGAGGACCTTGCCCTTGTCCGGGATGCCGTTTGCCAACACGTAGTCGAACGCCGAGATCCGGTCGGTGGCGACGATGACGAGGGATGGACCGGCGTCGAAGAGATCTCGGACCTTACCCTGGCGATCGGGCTCGCGTCCGTTGAGGCGCGTTTTGAGGAGCGGCGTGGCGACGTGCACGGCGGAACAGTCTAGACGGATCGTGTCGGCGAAGGGCGGGATCTTATCGACACCGGGACACATGTGCAACCGTACGCAACCGCATCGGCTCCTCGAAGCGCGAGGCCTGATATATTGTGTGTGCCGCGCGTGCCGCATCCAGCCGTCGCGTCGCTCAGCCGACACTCCTGCACTCGATCGTGAAAATTCGCACCCTTGTTGTGGCCGGCGTGTCCGTGGGGTTGCTGTGGTGGTTCCTCCGCGATGCGCACGTGGCGGAAGTGTGGGATCAGGTGCGGCGCGCCAATCCGTGGCTGCTGCTCGTCTCGCTGCTGCTGGTCGCCTCGACGTATTGGGCGCGTGCGGTGCGGTGGCAACACATGCTGACGCCGATCGGACCCACGAGGTTTCGCTCGACGTTCCGGGCGACGGTCATCGGCTTCGCGGCGCTGGGCGTGTTGCCGGCGCGTGCCGGCGACGTGCTGCGGCCCTACTTGCTGGCCAGGCAAGAGGGCCTGAGCCTTCCCGCCACGATGGCGACCATCGTGATGGAACGCGTGCTCGACCTGGTGGCTGTGTTGCTGCTGCTGGCGGTGTACGTCGTCGGCTTCGCCGAAACCACGACGCTGTCCCCGCGAGCGATGCGGTCGGTCGAGGCGTCGGCCACCATCGCGGCTCTGGCGGCACTGGCCCTCCTGGCCCTGCTCTGGATCATGGCCTCCCACCCCGAACGGCTCGGGACGCTGACGCTGTCGGTCACCCGGGTACTGCCGGGAGGCATGGGGCGTAAGCTCGCCAACCTGGTCAGCCACTTCAGCGGCGGGCTGGTGGTGGCCAAGCGTCCCCGGCAGTTCGCGCTGGCGGCCGCATGGTCCCTGCCCATCTGGCTGATTGGGGCCACCGAGGTCTGGATCTTGACGAGGGCATTCGGCATGGCGCTCCCGTACCCGGGCGCGTTTCTGATTCAGTCCCTGCTCGTGGTGGGCGTGGCCGTGCCCACGCCCGGCGGCGTGGGGAGCTTTCACGAGGCCTACCGTGTCGGAATGACCACCTTTTTTGGGGCCGCGAACGCCAGCGCCGTGGCCGCGGCCATCGTGCTCCACGCCCTGTCTTTCTTTCCCGTCGTCGCGGTTGGGCTCTTGTTCATGGCGCAGGACGGGCTGACAATTGGCCGGTTGCGGTCGCTGGCCGCATCGGAGCCGGCCAAGGGGGCCGCCGTCAACCTATGAAGTGTCCGTTTTGCGGCCACCTCGGCGACAAGGTCGTCGACTCGCGGGAAAGCAAGGAAGGCGACGCCATTCGCCGCCGGCGCGAGTGTCTGGCGTGCGCGCGCCGCTTCACCAGCTACGAGCGGATCGACGAAATCGCCTACATGGCGATCAAGAAGGACGGCACCCGCGAGCGGTTCGACCGCCAGAAGCTCGTGGCGGGGCTCCTCAAGGCCTGCGAAAAGCGGCCGGTCAGCATGGCCGCCATCGAAGGCGTCGCCGACCGCGTCGAAGCCGTGCTGCAGGAGCGGCCCGACAAGGAGATGTCCACCGGCGACATCGGCGGGCTGGTCATGGACGAGCTGCGGCGGCTCGACAAGGTGGCCTACGTGCGGTTCGCGTCGGTGTACCGCCACTTCCGCGACATCGGCGAGTTCATGAGCGAGCTGAAGGACCTCTTGAACGCGAAGGAGTAAGACCCTGACGGCGTCTCCGACCACGTCGTCGCCTCGCCGCCGAGCCACGGATCGCGGGCGGCCGCCGCTGCTCGACAACACCCGGCTCATCCTCGTGGGGATCGCCGCGCTCGTGGCGGTCCTGGTGGGACTGCTCGTCCTCGCCAACCGGTCGACGGCCCTGGCCCCGGACTTCCTGGCCGAGTTCGTGCTGTACGCGCTCGTGGCGACGGACCTCACGATCGTCCTCGCGCTCGTGTTCGTCTTGACACGCAACATCGTCAAGCTGGTCGTCGAGCAGCGCCGGCCGCTCCCGTTTGCGCGCTTCCGCGCCAAGCTCGTGGCGGTGCTCCTCGTGATGACGCTGGTGCCGGCGCTCCTGGTGTCGCTCGTCGGCAGCGAGCTGATTCGCAACAGCGTCGCGCGGTGGTTCGACGCGCCGATGGGCGACGTCCTGGCGTCGGCCAACAGCATCGCCGCCGACTACTACCGACAGCAGCAGGATGCGGTCGCGGCGCGCGCGGCGCGCGTGTCGCGCGCGCTGATGGCCCTGGACACCGGACTCGAGTCGGCCGCCGCCGTGCAAGTTGTCCTGGGCGCCGAGGCGACGCCCGGCGAGTCTGGGAGCCTCTACGTGTACCGGCTCGGCGGGCAGGAGTCTCCCGCCGCGGCCACGCTCGTCGCACACGCGGGCCCGGATCCGGCGCCCGGGGGCGGGGCTGCCTTGGTGCAGTTGGCCGTGCGAGCCTTCAATTCTGGCCAGGCAGCGCGGGTGGTTGAGCGAAGCGGGGATGGGGCCGAAGTGATTCGCGCCGCCTCCCCCGTGCGCGGCCAGGCCGCGGGACCTCCCCGCGGGGCCGTGGTGGCCACAGGCCGGCTCGCGCCCGAGGTGGTGGCGCGCGCGCGCGGCGTGACCGACGCCTACGAGGGGTACCAGCAGTTGCGGGTACTGCGCCAGCCCCTGACGGGCGTCTACCTGTCGTTCTTCCTGATGTTGACGCTGATGATCCTGGTGGCGTCCACGTGGATGGGCCTCTACATCGCGAAGCGCATCACGCGGCCCGTGCAGATGCTGGCGGTGGCCGCCGACGAGATCGGGGCGGGGCACTTGGACTACCGCGTGGACGTGCCCAACCGCGATGAGTTCGGGTCGCTTGCGGCATCGTTCAACCGTATGGCGTCCGAGTTGTCGGCCAGCCGGAGCCGGCTGGAACGATCGGCTGTGGAACTCGAAGGCAAGCACGCGGAGGTCGAGCATCGCCGTCGCTACGTGGAGACCGTGCTCGAGCGGTTGGCCACGGGCGTGCTGTCGGTGGACGCGGGCGGGCGCATCCGCACCTGGAACTCCGCGGCCACGCGCCTGCTCGACCTGGAGGGCACCGCGACCGGGCTGGCCGTCTCGGAAGTCTTCGATGCGGCGACCGGGCTCGAGCCTTTCGGCGCGCTCCTGGACGCCGCGCTGGATCGACCCGAGCCCCGCGCGCACGACCTGCTGCTGACGCGCGCGGGTCGCGAGCTGCACTTGTCGGTCGTCACCTCGCCGCTCAGCGCCGAGGACGGCTCGCCCAACGGCGTGGTGGTGGTCTTCGACGACGTGTCACCGCTTGTGCGAGCCCAGAAGATCGCGGCGTGGCGGGAGGTGGCGCGGCGCCTCGCGCACGAGATCAAGAACCCGCTGACGCCGATCCAGTTGTCGGCAGAGCGGCTGCGGCGCCATTTCGCCGGTGGCACGTCCGCTTCGCACACGCTGGTGGACGAGTGCGCCAGCACGATCATCGGCGAGGTGGAGTCCCTGAAGGGGCTCGTGGACGAGTTCTCGCAGTTCGCCCGCATGCCGGCGCCGCGGGCGGTGCCGTCGGACCTCCACGGCATCCTGGCCGACGCCCTGGCGCTCTACGACGGCCTCATCGACGGCGTCACGATCCACCGGCACTTCGCCCCTGCCCTGCCGAAGGTGGCCGTAGATCCGGAGCAGATGCGGCGCGTCGTCCTGAACCTGGTGGACAACGCCGTGGAGGCGATGGACCGGCGGGGCGCCATCGACGTGTCGACCGCCGTGGATGCCGGCCACAGCCTGGTCACCGTGACCGTGGCCGACGATGGGCCGGGCATCCCGGCGAGCGAGCGCGACAAGCTCTTCCTGCCGTACTACTCGACCAAGAGACGCGGCAGCGGCCTGGGGCTGGCCATCGTGCGCCGGATCGTGGCGGAACACGGCGGCTCCATCGACGTCACGGACAACGTGCCGCACGGCACCAGATTTACAATCGAGCTGCCATGCTAGATCGTGGCAGCTTGATGCAAATTCACAATGCAGAATGCTCAATGCCCAAGCGGCAGGGTGGGCGGGTTTGGGCATTGCGCATTGGGCATTGGGCATTGACGAGGAACCCGTCCTGATGTCCTCCATCCTCGTAGTCGACGACGAGCCGGGCGTACGCGCCGCGTTGAGCGGCGTGCTGCGCGACGAAGGCTATCGCGTGGACGCGGTGGAAAGCGGCGAAGCCTGCCTGGAGCGGCTGGGCCGCCAGCCGTACGACCTGGTGGTGCTGGATGTCTGGCTGCCGGGGATGGACGGCCTGGCCACGCTGACCCGCATGCGCGAACGCGACGTGGACTCGGCGGTGGTGATGATCTCGGGGCACGGCAGCGTGGAGGCCGCGGTGCGCGCGATCAAGATGGGCGCATTCGACTTCGTGGAGAAGCCGCTGTCGCTCGACAAGACCGTGCTGGTGATTCGCAACGCCCTTCGGCAGCGCAGCCTCGAGGCCGAGAACATCGCGCTCAGGGCCCGGGTGGACGCGCAGCACACGATGGTGGGGGAGAGCCACGCCATGGTGCGCCTGCGTGATCAGATTGCCCTGGCGGCGCCCTCGAACGGTCGTGTCCTCATTTTTGGGGAGAACGGAACGGGCAAGGAGCTGGTGGCGCGAAGCATTCACGCGATGAGCCGCCGCCGGACGGGTCCCTTCGTCGAGGTGAACTGCGCGGCCATCCCCGAGGAGCTGATCGAAAGCGAACTCTTCGGTCACGTGCGCGGGGCGTTCACCGGCGCGGTGGCCGACCGTCGCGGCAAGTTCGAGATGGCGCATGGCGGCACGATGTTCCTGGACGAGATCGCCGACATGAGCCTCAAGACGCAGGCCAAGGTGCTGCGCGTGCTGCAGGAGCAGACGATGGAGGCGGTGGGCGGCTCCGCGCGGATCCGGGTGGATGCGCGGGTGCTCGCCGCCACCAACAAAGACCTCACCGAAGAGATTCGCCACGGCCGGTTTCGCGAGGACCTGTACTTCCGGCTGAACGTCGTGCCGATCTTCGTGCCGCCGTTGCGCGAGCGTCCCGACGACATCCCATTGCTGGCGGACCATTTCATGGCGCTTCTGGCGCGGGAGTACGGGCGGCGCGCCAAGACCTTCGAGGCCGATGCGATGGCCCTCCTGTGCCGGGCCCCATGGCCGGGCAACGTGCGCGAGCTTCGGAACCTCGTCGAGCGCCTCATGATCATGGTGACCGGAGAGCGCGTGACCGCCGCCGACGTGCGGACGCTCGGCTCGGGAGGCGCGAATCACGGGCAGGCGCCCGCACCTGTCGCCGAGCCGCAGGCGCCGCTGCACGTGGCCCGCGACGAGTTCGAGAAGGCCTATATCCTGCGCGCGCTGGGTTCGCAGTTGGGGAACATGTCGAGGACGGCCGACTTGCTGGGCGTGGAGCGCAGCAACTTGTACCGGAAGATGCGCGCCTTCGGGATCGGGCCGCTTCGAAAGGCGGAGGATGACGCTGAGTAGTGTCGAGCGTCGGCCGGAGAGTGTGGCCGACATTACAACTCCGGCTTTGATCGTCGACGTGCCGACGCTGGATCGCAACATCGCCGCGATGGCCCGGTTCTTTGCCGAAGGCCCGTGCCGGCTGCGGCCCCACGTCAAGGCGCACAAGACGCCGGAGATCGCCCGCCGTCAGCTTGCGGCGGGGTCGTGCGTTGGGTTGACGTGCGCCACCGTATCCGAGGCCGAGGCCGTGGCAGGCCTGACCCAGGACATCCTGATCGCGAACGAGGTGATCGGTGCGCCCAAGTGGGCGCGGGTGGCCACGTTGGCGCGGCGCGCGCGCCTGACGACCGCCGTGGATTCGACCACCGGCATCGAGGGCCTTGGCCATGCCGCGCGCGATGCCGGCGTGACGATTGGCGTCCTGGTGGACGTGGACGTGGGGCAGGGGCGGTGCGGCGTGGCTCCAGGAGAGGCGGCGGTAGCGCTGGCCCGGCTGGTGGACGCCACGCCTGGGCTCGAGCTGCGGGGCGTGATGGGTTACGAAGGGCACGTGCAGCCGGTTCGCGAGCGGGCGGCGCGGGAGGCGGCGGCCCGCGCATCGATGGCCGTGCTCGTCGACACGGCCGACCGGCTGCGCGCGGCGGGGCTGTCGTGTGGTGTCGTGTCGGCCGGAGGCACGGGAACGTTCGACGTCAGCGGCCGAACACGCGGCGTGACCGAGATCCAGGCCGGGTCCTACGCGCTGATGGACGCCGACTACGGCGACGTGGGCGTGCCCTTCGAGCAGGCGTTCTTCGTGCTGGCCACCGTCGTCAGTCGGCCGGCGCCCGACCGGATCGTCCTGGACGGCGGCCACAAGGCGGCCACGAAGGACCACGGGCCGCCTGGCGTGGTCGGCTTGTCAGGGGCGCGGGTCACGGCGTTCAACGACGAGCACGCGGTGATTGCCGTGCCGGCCGACGCCGCGGTGTCCATTGGAGACCGCGTCCGGCTGCGGCCGTCGCACACGGACCCTACCGTCAACCTGCACGACGTGTTCTATGCGGTCGATGGGGGTCGTGTCGTGGACGTCTGGCCCATCGTCGCCCGTGGCTACGCCGAGCACCGCACCGCCTGAGAGTGGGGCCCCAAGTCAAGGCCCAATGCCCAATGCCCAAGGCTCAATGCCCAAGAAGGGAGCGAAAGATGAGCGCATTTCGAGTCCTGAGCGGGTTGATAGCCGTGATGACGTGCCTCACGGTCATGGCCACCCAGATGAGCCTGGGCGCCCAATCGCCGGCGCGCCAGACTGTGTCCGCCGCGGAGTACGAGCAGTGGAAGACGAAGCTCTCCAATTGGGGACGCTGGGGTGCCGCCGACGAGGTCGGGACGCTCAACCTCATTACGCCGGCCAAACGTCGTGAGGCGGCGCGACTGGTGCGCGACGGGGTGTCGGTGTCGCTGTCGGCGGACGCCGACACGGTGAAGGCGGTGGACAACCCAAATCCTTACGAAGTGACCATGCAAGGCATCGCCTCGGATCGCCTGGCGATCAACTATCACGGCATCGCGCACACGCACCTCGACTCGCTGGCCCACATCAACGAGAGCGGCGTGTTCTACAACGGCTACAAGCCGGATGCCGCCGCGGTGGCCCGCGACCGCCACGCGAAGAACTCCATCCACAACTTCAAAGGCGGGGTGTTCACACGCGGAATCCTGATCGACATCCCTCGCCTCAAGGGCGTGCCCTATCTGGACCCAGGTGCCACGATCTACGTGGAGGACCTCGAGGCGTGGGAGAAGCGCGCAGGCGTGCGGGTAGGGTCCGGGGACGCGCTCTTCGTACGCACCGGCGTCTGGGCGCGACGCAAGGCGGAGGGGCCTTGGCTGCGTGGCCGCGCGGAAGGGGGCCGCTCCGCGGGCCTCGATCCGTCGGTGATTCCGTGGCTCCGCCAGCGCGACGTGGCGGTGCTCGGCAGCGACCATCCGCAGTACGTGGCGCCGGGCCCGGCCGACGGCGCGCCGCGCGGCGCCGTCCACGACTTCGCGCTGATCTATCTGGGGCTGCCGCTCTTCGACAATTGCGACCTGGAGGCCCTGGCCGATGCGGCCGCGACACGCAAGCGGTGGGAGTTTCTGCTGACCGCGGCGCCGTTGGCGATCCGCGGCGGCACGGGGTCGCCGCTCAATCCCATCGCGACGTTCTGATGCCTAGAACCCGCTCGCCTCGAGCGAAGCGGGAGGCGGCGTGAACTCTAGCGAGGCTGCGCCTCAGACCGACGAGCATGAAGGCTCCGCCTCGCTAGGGCTGTGTCTGTTTGCCCCGCGTCCCGCGGGGCGTAGAAACTTGACTCAATTGGTCAGGATTCGGAATGGTCAAGTTTCTAGGTGGGGTCGGAGCCCAGCTCCTGACCTCACCTAAAACACGATCCAACAGATAAGAGCGCCGACGACAGTCATCGACATGCCCCACGCCAGCAGCTTGTTGTAGGTGGGGCGCACCTGCGACGGGTCCGCGATGCCGGCGAGGCACATGGCGCCGGTGGTCGAGAGGGGCGACATGTCCACGAGGTGAGCGCCGACGTTCATGGCGCTCGCTACGCCGAAGGCATCGCCGCCGAGTCGCGCCACGAGGCCGGGCACGGTGGGCAGGAACGCCGGCAGCACGACGCCCGACGTGCTGCTGTAGACCGAGATCACGCCGGTCACGAACGCGATGACGCCGGTGAGCGTCCCGGGTGTGGCGATGGCGGCCAGCAGCTCCGTGAAGAGGTCAAGGCCCTTGGTCTTCTCGAGCAGCGCCACGAGCACGCTGACGCCGCTCACCATCAGGATGACCTGCCACGGCATGCGGCGGACGGCCTGGTCGTGATCCGCGACGCGGAGCGCGGCCAACACCACCGCGCCCGCGAAGGCCGCCATCCCGATATTGGCGTTGCCCAGGAGCACGAGCCCCAACACGGCGCCGATCGTCGCCAGCGTCGTCCAATGGGCAGCCGTCATGGGCGTGTCGGTGTCGTCGGGCGTATCCGACTTGTCGTAGCGAGTGGTGAAGAGCCTCCACCCTCCGAACAGCAGGTAGCCGGCAAACCCGACGAACGCGTGCGCCAGGAAGTTGGCCACGTAGGTTCGCAGTTCCATGCCGCCGAGCCCGATCTTGGTCATGATCCCGGTCACGATGATGCCGGTCGGCGCGACTGGCGAAAGGGCGCCGGCCTGTGCGCCGTTGCCGACCATGATGGCCATCAGGAACGGCGGGATGCCGGCGCGGCCGGCCACCGCCATCGCCATGGGCGCCATCATCGAGGCGGTGGCCACGTTGCCGGGCCCGACCGTGGCGATGGCCCCCGCCAGGACGAAGAACATCACCGGGATCAGCCCCGCGTTGCCGCGACAGATGCGAACGGCCGCGTGCGCCACGCGGTCCAGCGTGCCGTTGAGCTGCGCCTGCGTGAAGAGAAGCGTCACGCCCGCCAGCGTCACGAAGAGCTGAACGGGAAAGCCACTCAGCACTTCTGTGAGGCTCATGCCGCCGGCATAGACGCCGACCAGCCACGCCAGCGCCAAGCCGAGGACACCGACATTGAGCTCGGTGATGCAGCTGACGACCATTGCAACGACGAGCGCACCAAGAGAGAGCCAGGCGAGATCCATGGGAAGAGGTGAGTATAGCTGGTCGGTCGCGAGGGGATGGAGCGTGGTGCGGACTGTCGATGGAGGTTGGTTCAGAGACCTTCGATCAGTTCGTCGGCCAGGGCCTCGCAGGAGGCGCTCGACGCCGCGGCCGCCGCTTCAAGACGGCCATGATCGGGCGCGCCGAGGGCGGCGGGTTGCGTTCACATCGAGCGCAGGATCGCGAGCTTGTCGACTATGCCAGGTCCGAGGGACGGGTAATCGTCACAAGCGCGGAGCGGATGCACCTCGTCCTTCGCCAGGGCTGCCGCGTAGCCAAGCGCTCGGTCCTCAGCTCGCCCTCCTCGTGTGGCAGAAATATGAATGGGGAACCTTCGGAGGAGCACTCACAGCCGCAGTCATCACCAGCAGTTCGCGAGGAACGAGATCTTCGTCGCCGATTCGGTGAACGCGACGCTGCAGAAGTTCGTGCGGAGATAGCGAGGTCGATCTCAGGCCTTGAAAAGCCGCAGGCCGAACCACTCGGCGGCCTCCAGCGTGGCCGGGTGCCGCAGCGTCAGCGGTTCCACGTCGGCGACATGCAGCAGGGGCACGGCGCGATCGAACAAGGTGACGTTCGCCCATCGGGCCTCCCACGCCGACCACCACCGCAGGCCGGCCGTGTCGGTGTGCCGGTGATAGAGCGCATGTGCCTGCGGCTGGGTAATGTGCCGCTCGCGGGTGGCGACGAGCGACGGGCGCAGCGACTCGCGTTGGAGCACCGCGGGGTCATCCAGGTCCACCAGCGTGGCATGCGAGGCGAGCTCCAGGCGAGCCAGCGCAAGAGGGAGGCCTCGTCGTATCAGCATCGACGGCAGCAGCCGTTGGCCTCGAAACGAGGCGAAGAGCTCGACGACGCACGAGAGCGGGCGGTCGGCCAGGTACAGGCAACCGTATGTGTCAGGGTTGTCGTGCCGGCCCTCTCCTTGATATGGCCGGGGGCACCAGAGGGGCCCGTCGGTTTCGGCGCTCGCCGCCAGGGCCTTCCAGGGAAAGCAGCGGTAGAGCGTCACGCGAACGCGTCGGAGCGTTCGGCGCGGATGGCGCGCATCAGTTCCTCGGCGCGGCCGGCACGAATGAGATCGATGGGCCGGCGGTCGCCCAGGCGGGGGTTCACGCCGAACAGCCAGGCGAGCGCCGCGTCCGGCGCATAGAGGCGGAGGAGGCTGGCCCAGACCATCTCGAGCAGGTCCACCTTCTCTGCGTTGACGGGGTCGATGCCCGCCCCGCGCAGCCAGCGCGTCACCTGCGAGCGGCTGACGCCGAGCATGTCCGCCACCCGCGCGGCGGAGCGGAAGTCGGCGCGGAGCACCTGCACCTTGGCGGCAGTGGCGACTGGCATGCCGCGATTGTACTCGCTACAGAATCTGTTGCGCAACAGATTCCGTTGCGCAGCGGGGGGCGCGCGCACCGCTGACGTGGGCGCGTGCCGCGCCGACCTGGAAGACCGCGTTTTATGTGGGATCCGGCCCGCACCCTACCGCAACAGCAGCGACTCGAGCAGCACGGCGGGATGCTTCGCCGATGCGCCGGTGAAGTCGTGAATCTGATGCCGGCACGACGTGCCGGCCGCGACGACGACGGAGTCCGATCCGCACGCGCGTACGGCCGGGAAGAGCCTGCGTTCGCCGATGGCGCGCGACACCTCGTAGTGCTCGCGGTCGTAGCCGAACGATCCGGCCATCCCGCAACAGCCGGCGTCGGGGTCGACGACCGTTGCGCCGGGAATCGCCGAGAGCAGCGTCCGGGCAGGCGCCACGAGCCCCATCGACTTCTGGTGGCAGTGGCCGTGCAAGAGCACGGTCGTCGGGCCCGCCCGCAGCGGCATGCGCGAGGTCAACGTCGCCGCGTACTCCTCGAAGAGCACGCTCGCCCGGGCCACGGCCAGCGCGCGGTCGCGCGCCTCGCCGCTGAGGAGCGCCGGGGCGTCCTCGCGCACCGCGGAGAGGCAGCTCGGCTCGCAGAACACGATCGGTCGCCCGGTGACGGCATCCGCGTACAAGGCATACGCGTTCCGGCGGGCCAGTTCGCGCGCGTCAGAGAGGAGCCCTTTCGAGATCTGCGGCCTCCCGCAGCAGCCGTTGCGAGCCAGCGACGCCTGGACGCCCGCGGAGGCGAGGACCTCGAGCGTGGCGACGCCAATCTCCGGATCGTAGTAGTTGGTGAACGTGTCCACGAACAGCCGCGCGTCCTCGCCGCGTCTGGCGCGCGCGCGCGCGGTCAGCGTGCGCGTGGCGAACGCCGGCAGCTCACGGCGACGGTCGATCCCCAGGAGGGCTTCGTTCAGCGCGCGCACCGGGGCTGTCTT